>Ga0187886_1000675_pt1 | contig 38307 bp, 47 predicted proteins | sample June2016WEW_20_1_FD_133001 | JGI IMG/M metagenome (GOLD analysis project Ga0187886, IMG submission 133001) | Peatland microbial communities from SPRUCE experiment site at the Marcell Experimental Forest, Minnesota, USA - June2016WEW_20_150 | ecosystem: Environmental > Terrestrial > Soil >...
AATTTTTTTTATTCCTTACGGCATAAGGACTTAAGTGCATTTCGGGGGGTTCTGAAAACTGTTTTTTTGGTCAAAAGCGCGCAAGTTCGCGCCATAGGGTAGAGAGACATATTGGTCTCTCGGTGTAGATTCGCAGAAATAGTGGCAAATATTTGCAGAAGATGGCAATAAGATTTATCAGTAAAGCAGCAAAGAGTTAGATGGAAATTAAAAACCAGCAAAAAAACTTAAAAAAACTGCAAAAAAATAAATTTTCAAAAATTCTTAAAATACTTTTAAACGCCTGTTAAAATGGGCAATAAACTCTATTTCTGCGAGGCCATTTCTTTCCACACAGCCCTGTAATCACCCCAAGATTTTAAACTCTCAAAATATATGCCTTCTCTATCCCCTGTCCAGTTGCCTTTATGCCGGATATCAACCGATGGCTGAATCGCCCGGTATTCCTCAATGTAATATTTTGGTCCCTTCGGCTCAAATTTTGGCTGAGGCCTGCGTGCCTGCCTTGCCGATTCTCGTGGTGGATAAATGATTGACCAGTCCGAGGTAAAGTCCCCGATAGTCGGTTCGCACCTGTCAATCTCTCCGCCGGCGTCGATATGTTTTATACGATGCGTAAGCCATTCAATAAGCAGCTCCCTCGGCGCCACCATCATACTGAGCAGTTCGCCAGGTGATTCTTTGATGTATCCCCGCCGAGTCAGCCAGACAACATTCAAATCGAAATAAAACGTATCATCTCTCGGAGGCATGAAAGCGAAATGCGAAGGGTGATAAAGAACATCGTGCTCGGCGATATAAATAAATCTCGCATCTTCCGCATCGCTTACGCCCATCAGAAGTTGCTCATAATAAGTCCTGTGGCACGGCTGCTTGTTATTGTCGCGCGGCACAAATATCACTCGCTTGTCAATCGGCATATTTTTCAAATGCTCGATGCAGGTCTCGATGACTGATTTTTCGCCAAGTCCCGATGTGCAGCAGACAATCGTCGGCCCGCCTGAGCCATATACGATTGCCTTTGTATCCCATTCCGGCAGCGGCATAAATTGCGCTGCTAACCATCCGATTCTGTCGTGGTATTTTTCGACCATTCGCAATTTGAATTCCCCGACAGGCAGAATTTTCGCATCGTATAATTTATGCTCGTGATTTGTCCCGAATATATGCCAGCAAATCACATCTTTTCTTAAAACCACTTTGCCGTCTGTATCGAGTTGAATTTTGAAGGACCATTCCGGACCATCGTAACCATATTCACCAAGCGATTCATCGTAACCTCCTAATCGTTCGAAATCCGTTTTACGTATCATCCAGGCGCATCCGGTGAATCCCATCATCGGCTCAATAAGGTCTCCGCCCGTCGGCATTTTCGAGGTATGCCATTTCTCCTGGCAATCCGGGCTGATATATACGAACCCGTAATCCCCCGGCAGTTCCGTCTCGAAATCCTCCGCCATTGATTTGATTCTGGCGACCGCTATTGTGTTTTCATCGCAGGCGCATTTCAGGCGCGTGTCCCATCCTTCACTCATTCGGCAGTGTGCATCGATGATAAATATATAGTCCCCCGTCGCCCGCTTCACCGCATCATTGATTCCCTTGCGCCTCCCTTGCGGTATCGGATGTGTAATAACTTTCAATTCTCCCCACGATGCAAGCGGTTTTATAGGGTCGGCAAACCCATCAACAATTACGATTATCTCTAATTTGCCAGTTGCAGTTCCAAACAAACTTGTAATCGTCTTATTAAACCACTCCGCATTTTCATTTCTCCCGATTATAATCGCCGAGGTCTTAGCCCCGACCACCTCCCAGAAGTTCCTCGGCGGATATTTTTTGAGCTTCGGATAAGTGGTCGGGTTCGGGCAACCCTTCTCGCTTTCTAATTTGTTCTTCACGCCAAGATAACACTCGCAATATGGGCATCTGTCAATCCCCCCGCACGTCGAGCAGCAGACAATCCGCTCTGCGAATACCTTTTCATCGACTATCGCAAAACCTTCTTTTACCGCCCTTTTCGCAGCCCCGAACAGTTCCGAGGCCAGCGTTCTAAGGCCAAGTGTATTCTGCATCATCGCCTGCTGACGAACAGGAATTATTGGATTGATTAATTTTTGGCGGCTGATGTTTATTCCGCGTGCTCTTAAAAGATTTATCCTCTCATCATTTAACGGCATTGGCGCGACTACCATTCCTGCCGGATTTATTGTCTTGCCATCCCAGTTGCCCTTACATACATTATCACACCACGACACAGGCACGTGTTTCTTTACTATTTCACAATAACCATTTTTTAATTCGCAATTTCTCATATTCTCATATTTATGACATCAACGGATGAAGGCCAACACTTCCTCCAGTTACCGGGCCGCTACATGATATACATCCGGGATAAAGTCCGCAGCCATCATATTCTGTGCATTGTTCATAACACAATCTTGCATCTTCAGGAACGTCCTCATGAGAAAAAGACGGATAACCACAACACTGATTACTTCCGCCGAAGAAATCACAAAAATTTGGAGTATCCATTCTAAAAAAGGTTCGGTTATGATTATACGTGTGTGTAATATCGACCATTCCATAATATACAACCTTTGTAAATTCGTAAAGATTAGATACATACCAATATACGGTAGGGCCATAATACTCGTAGGTTATTCCGAATTGTTCACAATCTCCCTCTAAAATAAAACTGCCATTTAATAAATTTGCTCCATCATAATAACCGGGAAGCGAAGGGGGCCAACCAGGGCATGGGCAATCGTTAAAGGTTCCCGGATACGCACATATAGTTGGGTCAAGTGGATCGCATTTGACGCTTACAGGAAGAGGAGGATGAGCGCAATTGCCTATATCTGACGCCTCTAACAGAATATATCTTGGAACACCGTATGGGAAAGTATCGGCGCATACGGGGCATTCCGTAAGTGTTTCATAAGTCGTTGTCCCAGTCGTGGTAGTCGTGGTAGTCGTGGTGGTAGTCGATGAGCAGCAGGTTTTGCACCGCTTGCCATCCTTCATCAGTCGCTTATTGTCTTTCCTATATATCATGTTTAACAGGTTGTCGCGTCATCGATTATCAGGTTTGGCGCCGTCCACGTGCCATCTAATTCGTGCAGAACCGTAAGTGTATCACCGGCGGTCAGTTTCGGGTCAACATTGCCTGAAAGTGCATTGCTTCCGAGAATTATTTGGGGAGAGACTGTTATTGTAGAGGCCGCCAAAGACCAACTGCCGCCGGTATATCCCCATAATTTGCAGGTAAATGAGGATGCCTCTACCGATTGAATTTGTGCGGTGCGCGTAGCTCCTGCTGCGGTATCTGGGATGCCAATCCATTTGAAGCTACCGCCGAATAGTTCGACTGTACCGCTATCGTCTATCTCTACTTCTGCTCCCGCCTGCGACCACCCTAAATACGTCATTTCAGCATCGCTGAAGACATCAGTTAGCACAAATGTCCCGTTAAGAGTTTCATCTGATACACCGGCTACTGTAATAATTTGTCCTTCTTCAAAGGCGGTATTTAGAGCTATCGCTGCCTCCACAAGGCCGCTGCCATCTCTGGCTATTACTATGATATCAACTCCGCCGATAGGCAATTTTGTGGCCAGTAGTCTAACCTCGACGTCGAGGTTATGTTGGTCTTCTTCTGTAGGACAATTCTCATATAGGTTTAAGACTTCGACAATTTCTTCTGGGTCGCCATCTTCCTCAAACTTATCGACCGGGCCGCCGAGCCAATTCTCTGCCACTAATTTAAGCTTCTTACAGTTATACACGCCTGAACCGGCAGCATTTGATACGACCTCAAATACCTTGGTATTTTCTGCATCGGAGAGTGGATATCTTATCGCTCGCATGGCCTGAACGAATTCGCCGGGGGCGAGCTGCTCGTGCCTGGCAGCCAGGTCAATCTTGTCGATTTGATGTTGAGTTTCCGGTCTCACGGGATTTGCTCCACGGTTGCGGTCAGGCCGGCGATAGCATCGGGGCCAAGGGCGTCGGCGATGGCGGCGGCGTAATCGGTATTCTGCGACTCGCCGAAGTTAGCGGCGAAACTTCGCACGCAGAATTTGCGCCTCGAGCCGTGGGAATAGGCCGGGCTTTCCCACTGAAATTCGCCGTGGCCTCTGAGACCGTAATCGATAACGGCATCGGGCGCCGCGAAATTGAAGCCGGCGCCTGAATCGATATAAACATTGAAGCCCGTCGGTGCGATTTCCTGGTCTGTTGGCGTGTATCGCCAGCGGAGAAGCACCTTGCCGCCCGCCAGGGGCATCGCCATCAAAGATAACGGCTTATTAGGAGTCAACGTCCGCATTTCGCCGTCGGCGTCGATTTTAATGATGCAGACCGGGGAGTCGTGGCTTTCAAGTCCGCACGGAGCGACCTGGCGGCGGATAAAATGCCAGATAGTATTAGCCGGCAAGGTCTGACTCGGTATTGCGACCTGCGTGTCGTTGAGGTTCATCATTGCCACGGCCTGATAATCGCCGGCTCCGTCCTGCCTTCGATAAATCCGGTGCCCGCCGATAAAAACGAAATTTGCAATTAAGGTGTAGTCATCGTCAACGGTAACGGTAATCGTTGCATTTGATGGGTCTGTTGTTTTCCCCGCAGATACTGCGGTGCCGCTCCATCCTGTGAATTTATATCCTTTATGCGCAGTGACTGTTAGCTCGATTTGGCTCCCTTTATTCACTTCAATTACGCCGTCCTGCGGAGCGACCGACCCATGCTCGGATGTTACCGTTAAAATACTATGAGGAAATGATTCCACAGAATCTGAAACTCCCCCATCTTCCATAGACCACTGACCAAAAAAATTGTATTGTTGGAGATATGCTTTTATTTCTCCCCATATATCCCAGACGCCGTCCGTCAGTGACTTAAACAGGAATGTTTCCGCTAATGTCTCGGTATCGCTTATGGCTGAATCGTCGTCGTTAAATTCCAGATAACATCCGTCGTTGCACATAACAGCAAATGCCTCTGGGTTTACAGTGGCACCATTGCCATTATTATAAATAGCAGAAATTTCATCCTGAGATAAAATTTTGTCTTTATAATACCTGAACTGATCAAAGTAAGTAGTATTTAGGTGCGTATGGGGGTTGCCGCCATGATTGAACTCTATCAAAGACGGAGTTATTACTGTTGCGGCAAGCGATGATATGTCCGCAGAACCAATGAGAATTCCATTTATATATAAATTCATAAGCCCATCGCGGTTGAAAGTGGCAACCACGAAGATATTTGTATTGTTAACATAAGAACTGCTGGTAATTTCTATATAATTGGCCGGGTTGTCGTCCTGACTCATTATGCATCGCCATACACCTCCACCCGTATCAGGGTCAAACCAGATCATAACCAACGGTCCGCTGTTGCCTATCCCCTGCCTTAACTGAAATAGGGTATAATCGGTCCCCTGGCATCCTTCGTTGTTGTTTTGCCACCAAAAACACATGCTGAAGTCGCATAAATCTGGGTTAAAAAAATCTTCATAAAGGAAGATTTCACCGCTGATTCTGGCCTTTATTCTTTTACCCATTATTATTTATGCAACCCTCATGCATTCGATGAAGACTTCCACGTCGGCCAGCGAGCCGTCGCCGGCGACTGATAATGTCCCGTTAACAGCGATTATATTGTAGGTGTTGTCAATACATCCGACCCAGCAAAATCCGTGGGTTTGCTGAACTGCGATTGCGTCAGTTATCGCATTGGCGCCGTTTTTAACCTGGAAGGTTCCCTGGTCTTCGCTCAATGGGATGCCCCAGACGTTGATGACCTTGAATTTGAACGGCGCATTTGCATTATGGATAATAACGGTATTACCTGCCGTCAGTGTGGCTGTCAGAATAAATGATAGTCCGCCGTTTGCGCCGATATTTGCAAGATTAAAGCCGTTAAGAAAATCGCTTTTCGCGACCCCGGAATTATCCCGCATGAGGACCTTATTGGCATCGCCGGATACCGTTTTGATGCTCGTTACAGCTATATTGCTCAGCGTATTGCTATCGCCGTCGATTGTCTTATTGGTCAGGACCTGTGATGCCGTGGTAAATACCAGCGAGCCTAGATTGGTTAAGGTTCCCGCGATCATAGCGCTAAAGCCGATTGTCGCCGCTTCCGTGCCGTCCGCGACCGCCGTAAGCTTTATAATCAGTCGCCCGTATTCGATTTTTTCGGATGCCGCATTGCGGCCGTAGAACGGGATGCGGATTTCGTCATTGGCAGCCGGCGTCGTCTTGTCCCAAAATATCGGCAGCATTTCCGCCGAGGTCCCGGTTTCGGCGGTAACATTTTTGAGATATTGCAGTAGGGTTTCGCCCCGAAGGTCCCGGATGGCAGTAATAATGCCGTCCTCGTCCACATCGATTTCGGCAAGTTTGATATGTTCGGCTGTCGGCCAGCCGGTCCCGTCAATTGCTGACCCGATTGTGTTGTCGGCTGCCATCCAGATATAAGTTGTGTCGTTATCGGTCGGGTCAATCGCCTCGCCCGTTGTGAATGTTTTAACTGTAGTCTTGAAAAGATATTTCCCGCCGCGAATGTTGACCGTCGCCGGCGTCGGGCAGTAAATACCCAAGGCCGTAACCCAATCCACGGCGTTAATAATGCCATAAATCAGTTGCTTGAATTCTTCGAGGAAATTCGGGTTATGCGGTGTTAATAGTTCAATCCCACGAGCTGCAAGAAAATCGTCTATATCTGCCGAAGCAGGATAACCGCCTGTCATTGCTGAGTCAAAAGACATTTTTGTCCCTTTCTAAATTATCGGCGCCAGTGTGATATCGCCGATGATGATTTGCATTTGAGTTTATGGACCAGGACAATAAGTTGCGAAAGCAGGACCTCGCCTTCGAGCGGCCAGTTCTTGGGCAATTTGAATCCCAAATCTGATTCATTTAGCATAATCCAAATATGTTCTCTGCCGCAAAGCATCAATTCCTTATCGCTTTTCGCCTTGGCAAATCCCGTTAAAATATCGAGAGCTAAACGTTCGCGGAGTTGTTTTATCAACTCGATTTTTACTATTTCACCGTCCATCGTTTTTTCTCCTCTGATTTTTGAATCTTGTTATAACGGCCCGCAAGGCCGCCCGTTGCCTCTCCAAAGCCAGGATGTTTTCCTGTCGCCTTTTCATCGCTTCGCTTTTTGCTTTAACTATCGTCTCGAGTTGGGCAATCCTTTCATTCGCGATCTCAAGATCTGATTTTCCCGGATAATATTGCCTGTGACCGTTCGGACAAAAAAAAGATTTATGTGACCTTCTGAATTCCGCATGCAGGACATCCGGCATTGCAAAAACAATGCCGCATTCTATACATGTTTCCTGTGCCATCAATTTCCCCCCATCGTCGCTACGCCGCACGGGATGCGGTTATCGAATAATATTCCCTGCCCGGTTTTGTCGATGAATTTCTTGCGTAATGATATCTCCGCAAGCATCTCTTTAGCATCGATTGCCCGCCCCTCGTTATATGCCTTCCATTTTTCGATGTCCGCAGTGAGATAGTAGCCGTCCCGGCTGTTGGCGACAATCATTTCGCCGTTGTCGCGGAGCTGCTTGACCAGCGCCCGTATATGCCGCCTTTGCGACTCGTGGCAGCCGGCGATTCCGAGGTGCACGGCGATTTCTGCAGCCGTCATAAACTTATCGGCCCGCTTTAAAATCCCCAGGCATTCCGCCACCTGGTCAGTTGTTATATTCGGCTCATTCATGCGACTTTCACCTTGCTCTGCTCGGTAATTCCGCTGCCGCATTTCGGACAACGGTCTAACGGCGGCCTGCTATCGGATGACCAGCCGCATTGAAAACATTCGAATCGGGCGGGCCTTTGAAATTCGTGGCCATTGGATAACTTCCGAATCAAGGTGTTTTGCTTGCGATGTTCAACGGCCCTCGCGTGAGCATATAACCGGACCTCAGGTGAATGACCATTTCGTCTCAGGTTACCTGCCCGGTCAATCAGGATAAGATTATTCGGATCATCGTTCATTGTATCCTTGTCGGCGTGGATCGGGAAAAATCCTCGCGGTATCGGCCCGTATGTCTTTTCATAAATATACCTGGCATATTGAATCCACCTGTCTCGCGGCCTGCCATCGTCTTTAATCTTTATCCATTGAGACGGAACCTTCCTTCTTCTGCCGTGCTTTTCGCCGTTGAGTTTTGACTTATGATAACGAACGGAAATAAAACCAATATGCCGATATTTCTGTGCGGCGTTGCCTCTTATTTGGCCTGGCTTAAATCGTGTCTCTGCCGAGCGACCGCCTGCGCAGAAATGCGTCCCTTTATTCCACATTTTATGGCCCGGCTGCCATCGATATTCTTTGCCGGCACGACTTAAATGCAATCGGCGAATCCGGTCGAATTCCTTTTTGGTTAACCGGCTTAACAGGATGTTGTGAATTGTGTCGTAACCTGTTTCGTATTTGCGCCTAAGCGAATCGACACCGACGCCCTCGACCCATTCACAGGCAATCTTCGCTGAATCAACTATGGCATCCTTTTTACTCATGTGCCTTTTTGTATCCGTCTAATTCAAATGGTCCGCCGCTTTTGTTGATAACGGCTCGACGAAAAACGCATCCTTGGTTTTTCGCCGGGCCTTTACAGTAGCCAGTTCATCATCCGTGAATTTGGCCAGCGCTTCTTTATCCACTGATTCCTTGACGCGGATGCACGCCTTCTGTTTAGCCGGCGTGAAAAACTGTTTGATTCGTTCAAGCGTGGTCCCGGCCGTCTCGATTGCCGTGCTGAGCCGCCAGCCGAGAATTCCGAAATCTAATTTGCGGCTGCGTGCCTCGCCGAAGTCCTTTGTGTGGGCCAGGGCGAATTCCTCGAGTGATTTAACGAGCAGGTGTGACCGCCCCTGTAGTTGCTCGACCCGGCCTTCGAGGTCGGACTTGACGACATTGATATCGGCGGTTGCCTGTTGTTCCGCCGCCTTGATAGTTTGCTCGATTTCGCCGATTTCCTTGATGAGCTGGTCCGCGTGCTGCCAGTCCTTAACATTTACAAGCGGCTGTTCATTCGATTTGATTCGAGTCATGTTGGAATTCCTTTTCCTCGCCTGCTATCGCGGCGATATCATCCAGTGTTTTGCAGTTCGTTCCGTTTTTGCGATTGAACATCGCCTTAAGCGCCTCGATGATTTCGTAACCTTCTCGCGGCGTTAATTCGATAACGGTATATGCCCGCTGCTTGGTTTGGCTTGCGATAAAATTATGCAGATGTGTATTGTCCCAGCCGAGATCGCCCGCCAGGTACCTGATTGCCTCGCTTTGAGCAAAACTGATTACGTGATCGCCGGCGGCGACTTTTTTACGATAAAAATCCTCCGCCTGATTCGGCATTCGCCAGCCGTATGATTCGCAGATAGCGAGCAAATCCTCGAGCTGCGAGTTATTGAGTTGTTTGCAACTCGTAACCTTTCGGCCATCCGGCTGAGTATATTTAGTCAGCAGCAGCCGATACCGGCCGTCGAAGTTCGATGTCCGGATTCCCGCGACTTTACAGGCGATTTGAACAAGTTTTATTTGCTGATTATTCAACATTTAAACACCTGTTATTCGCCCCCTGCTTCGGACCTTGCCAGGAATTTATCGTGCCCTTTTTTCGCTTGTTTGGTTTCCCGCATCCGGCTTAACTGCAATCGCATCTTTTCGTTTACCGGCCTTTTATTTGCTGATTTGCGGTCCTGAATTATCGTCCACAACGTTTCAGCCAATTGCGACATCGAGTCCGCTTTGAGCAGGAAGCACAACCTGTTGATTTCGCCTAAGGATATATTCCTGAGGTGAATCCACAGGCCCGCTATCGTTTGGCAGGCCGGGCTATCGAGATGATGGTTTAGTATTTCCTGCGTCATAATTTTTAAGCCGATTTCTTCATTGCCTGTGTTTCTTCGTTCTGGTCTTCCAGTATCTCCACCGGCAGCCGGCTCTTTACGGGCAGGTCAAGCTGCTTGATTGCTTTGTATATTAATGCCGCAGTTATCTGGGCAACACCGGCCGTGTGTAAAGCGGTTATGATATATTGACATGTCCGCATCCGGCCGGAACCCGGCGATTTGCATATTTGCCTCAGCAGTGATATTGCATCCTGGGTCAGCCGAACGCCGCCGTATTCATAGAGTTTACGAATGTCCTCAGGCGTATATAATCCGCCGTCCTTATTGCCCGCCAGGGCCGACAGGTCAAGTATGCCTGTGAGCCGGGACCGCAACTGGTCCAGCGACTCAAATCCTCTCCGGGTCGTCGGCAAAAGTATCGTCTTGGCAAGATCGCCATTACCCGCCAGTATCAAGGGACATCTTGATTTACATACGATAATCTGCCTAAGCTGATTGAGTTGTGAGACATTGAGAGAAGATGACTCGTCTAAGATTATGATTATGTGCCTGTTTTGTAAATGCTCAACAAGTCGTTGCGTCACGGTCGCAAGCGACCCGGACGAATCGAGGTGTAATTCTTTTGCCATTGCGGCGAAAATCAATGTTGAATACATTGTCGAATCTAACTGAACGTAGATGCTGTTTTTATTTGCCTCGGCGTATGCTTGTAAACAGCGTGTTTTGCCGCTTCCCGCGTCGCCGATGATGACTGCGATTTTACCTTCGTCGTCGCATGCCGCTTCGGTATTGGCGATCAGGGCGCCTATTTTTTTCGCAATTGCGGTATCAACGAATTGCGGGCCTCTATCCTGCCTGCTCTTACGGTCATAGGAGTTGATGAGGTTTACAACCTTGTTCACTAATTCATCGAGGTTGCCCGGATATTTATTAGCCAGGAATTGACTTATTTTAGAACTGCTGACATCCAGCATCCGGGCGATATCCGCCTGGGCAAGATTTTGTTCGTTCATGAAAAGGCGAAGTGCATCTGCTTTTTTCGCGGCTTCTGCCTTTGTCATATCCATCGGAATCCTTTCTCTGATTATCTGAGCATCCTGCTCTAATTTGGTTCGAATGCTCTTATCTTCCATTTTTTAATTTTGAAAAATCAAAATTGATTTCGGTCGTATCTTCCTTTGATTTTAATGATGAAAAGTCGATATCCAGCACCGTTTCTACTGATTCCGCCCCGGCCGCCCTTCGCACGTGCTTGAGCACTTCGAGCCGTTTGTGTTCCGATACCTGGTTGTTTAAAGGCGTGATGACTGGTCTTATCGCCGCCTGCGTTGGATTGATTTCGGAGCGAAGCGCAGACCTCACAGTCGTTTGTAATTTTTCGGAGGAAAATTCTTGCGAGGCACGTCTCGCTCTGATGGCGAGGTCCGTCAAATCCATAGTCGCGGTTAATGATTTGTCGCGGAATTGTTTTGCGATATTGACTGCCCGGCGCTTCTCGGTCGAGGCCTCGCGTAAGTCCTCCTCCGCGACGCCGGCGCCGTATTGAACTAACCGTGCCTGCTCGGCGATTGTGATTAACCGCAGCGTCGCCGAATCGTAAACGTAAATCCGGGACATATCCGCCGGGTCATAACAGCAGCGGACCTTCTGGCCCTTATGTGCTGCTAATTCCATATCGTATTGGCCGAAATATAGTCCCTTGAATTGCACGCCGTTTTTGCCGACGATCAATTCCGGCGACCATACCCGCATCAATAAATCCGATACGCCTTCCTGCATAATTCGTCGGCTGGTCCGCGTATTGAATATCTGCATCGGCGTCCGGTCTTCCATTCCCCAGCCGGTATGGAGCGAGTGATTATATGTCTCGACGTATTTGGCGAAGACCTGCTCGAAACTATCGAGGGTGTAAGCCCCGACTATTGTGCCGGGGTCGCTCAGCGTTTCCCGCAAATCATCTGGCTTGTCATCCGCATATTTGCCGGCGTAAGTTGCGATTGTCTTTGTGAACTGATTATCGACGGTGTCAAACCAGCGTTCGAGAATACCCTTTGATTGCGGGTGATATGGGATTGCGAATGATACCGCGACATTCATATATCCCCACAGCCCGGCTAACCATTGCTCATCAAGATACCCTCGGCCCAGGGCACGTCGCTGCTTCTTAGTTTGTCCCGTCCACATTTGAGAATCATAGTCGCGGCCGTTGTCGATCTTGACCGAGTCGGGCAGGCCGTATTTATCCACGGCATTTTTCGCGGCTAATAGAATTGTCGTCTGATTAGGCGAGGTCGATATATGCCAGCCGACTAAGGCCCTCGAGCGCATATCCATCCAGGCCGTAACCCAGGGACGCACCCACTGGTTACGATATCGAATCCAGCAGTTGAATTCCGCATGGTCGCCCACCCAGATTTGCCCGGGCGCTATTGAGTCGGGGTCAGTGATTATATAAGGGGCGAATTTCGCCTCGTATGCCGCCATCCCTTCACGCAGCAGGGTTTGAACGTATGCCGGTATCGCCTTATCGACGAATCGATACATCACGTTAAGGGATGGTATCTTCCAGTTTTTTTGCTGGTCCCGGTTGATAAAACTGACCGTTTGCCAGCACATTTTAACCGTCTGTTTTTGTTTGGTCAGATACAGCGATTTAAAATATTCCCAGGCATCGGGTGAGATTACATCGTTTACGTTCGGCCTGCCTCGTTTATCGACTAAGCCGAGGATACCCTGCTCTTTATAAAGCGATATCCAGCGATGCAGCGTCCGGACGGGTATTTGTTTTTGCGTGGCGAAATCAATAATCGCATCGAGCCGGTTCTTGCCTTCGCGTTTGTAAGCGGCCGCGAATTTCTCACATTCGGCAATTATTCCCAGCCGCTTGATTGCCTCGTCTCTTTTAGGTGCTGCGATATCCTTCAGTTCTTCCGAATTACGAGCGACCAGTGACGAGTCACTTATTAGGTTGGGATGCGAATCAGCCGGTATCTGCCAGTCACCATTCCTTTTAAACGCTCCGGGCAGTTTGTTCTGGGCGGCCAACTGCTGCACTCGCCCGATACAATATCCCAGGCGGTTTGCGGCCTCAGTCACTGTCAACATAGCATTAGTCATTGCCATCGAACATCTCGTCGATTTTCTTTAGAAGATTGCCGAGTGCGCCTTGCATCACTTTTATATTTGTCCTGAATTGACTCAATTCAGGCGTGATTTCTTTTATGAAGTCGCCGCCGGGGCCTGTGATTATCGGCGCAGGTCTCGGCAAATCGGTAAGAATGGTCCATTCGTCCTGCGGCTGGCATTTATCAATCTTCATGCCGCAGACATCGATAAGGTGCCCGGATAGTGTGTATTCTTTGTATTTGTGTATTATCCAGTGTTGTCCCTTGGCGAACTGGATTACGGCATACCCGCAATTGCATTCGAAGCACCAGCCGAAATATGTGCGTATTTTGTTCCCGTGTTTATCGATCTCGTGCGATATGACCTGCGGATAGGGCAGGCCGCCGAAACATATCGGGCAACGGATATCCGATGTTATTTTCGTCGCCGTCTTTACTTCTAACGGATTATCGTATTCTATTGGCATCGTTAACTTGCTATTTTGTGCAAAAAGGTATCTCCTGTTTCTAAAAAACAATCCCCAAAACACCAAGTCATTCGTATATCTGATTTTATGCTTTTTAGTAGTTCAAGAAATTCGATTTCTGCATCTATAAAAATTTTCTCTCCTTTTGTTACGAGAAAATCTCCATCATATTGCATTTGTCTATATCTTTCATGAAACAGCATATCGTCGATATCCCAATAATAGGATAAAACGCCATCTTTTTCACGTCTATGCTTTTCAGTATCAATATTGGCTAAAGCAATTTTGGCTTGACTTTGCAATTGACGACCTTTTTCTATGAGTTCATTCGATTCTTTTATCTTGGCCAATCTACCCATCCAAGACAAATCTAATATTCTTTTTTTTGCTGCGTTAATTTCCTTCATGTACCTAAAATCCTTCATGTTCTTCGCGATAAAATTACCCCGCGATAAATTTATAAAGAGCAAAACCTAATACTGCCCAAAAATAAATACAGATGGCCGTCATTCCCAACATCAGCAGCGGCATCCACCAGTCGATTCGTCGTTCGTTTTTTGTATTTAGTATTTCGTTCATTTCCTCGCCTCCGCATATTTACTATTTGCCATTTGCTTTATACTTTGCTTAAAGTGTTGCTCGCATTGCCAGCGATTCAATGCCTGGCAGAATTTCGGTCCTGCCTGATATTTGGGCGTTCCGCAGTCGTAACCGAGCGATTCAAGATATTGAACTTGCTCTTCGATTGTTGGTTGTTTATATGCTTTCGACTGGCATTCATAACCGCCTCGAAGCGCCCACCCCATCCACGTAAATAGACAGATAATCGCCAGCCAGCCGGCTATTTGCAAAAGCCCTTTAACCGCCTCATAACACGTTGTTATTGCATTTTTATACACAATTCAAACCTTCGTTAATTTCGCGTAATCAGCGTAGCGCAGCGAAGTCTCGTGAGTATTGGCGAGTGAGATGGCTAAAAAAGGGAAGGGCGACTCCAAGCCGCCCTTCCACCACACCGTATTAGGAGAAAACGAAAAAGTCCATTCGCCCATCTCTGGGCGAATTTGCTCACGCGCCCTTGCCTGACCATGCCTGGCGGTCGCAGACCTCAACAGATTATCGAATCGAAAATAAAGGTGAGGGCTTGCGCCCGGGGGGAGATACAAGCCCTCTTGGGGAGAACGGGATGATTGCTGGCCGGGATGGACCCACACCCTAAGTCCATCCCGTGCCTTCAGGAGGTCCCTGCCCGTGAGGGCAGGAATGAGGAAAAGAACCAAAACAGAAAGGAAGAGAGTTATCTTCAAATCACCAATCAGCAACCGGTAATCGAAAATCTTCTTGACTTGTGTCCCGTTATTTGTTATCATATTCCCATTCACGGAGGAGACCTCATATTTCAAAGCCCGGAACCATTCCGGGGTTATTAACTATCCGGCGGGCTTCCCGGCCCGCCGGTCAAAATCAGCCGCACGTCGGCTGAGTAGAACTAAAAGTAATATTGTTTTGTTTCATATACTCGTCGCATTTTTCATGGAGGAATTTCTTGGCAAGGGTATTAACTTTAATATGACCAATGTTCAATGCAACCTTTTGCAATTTGGCGATAATCATCAAATCGTTTTTTCCTGCGGCGGCATTTATTCTGACGTTTTCACCTATCTCGTTTTTTGCCTTTGCCATTTTCAATTCCTAAAATTCTCTTATTCAACAATCTACACTTATCTCGGCATACGTCAAGAGAAAATGGAAGAAATTTACGCCTTTTTATGCCACATAAAAGAAAAATACTCCTAACTGTTTGGTAATAAAGAACTTGCGATATGCAAAATATTTGCGAAAATCTTGTTATGAAGGAAAAATTTAAGACATCAATACACATAACCGGCCCAGCCATCGAGGCGTATCAACGATTGATTCGCCGATACAGTGCCAAGTTGGCTGTTTCGGCCGCCATATATGCCTTTGAAAAAATCGGCGCCGATGAGCAATTGAAATATATCGACCTCGTCTCTGGAGAGCAAATTCCTGCGGAGGCCTCGCCTGGTTCACGACAACAACTAAGAAACGCTATGATCCAATTGAAGGAAATGGTCGAAATCGAACGGCAGCAACCGGGCACGATTTACCATGTTCTCAATCCTGAAGAGCAAAAGGTGCTCGATGACTTCCGCAAAATAATGACTCTCAAAGAACCGCAAAAACAAAAAAGAGCATAAATTTTCCTTGACTCTCCCCATAAGCGGTTTAGAATGCCTCTATAATCGTTTTTTAAGGAGTTGAGAAAATGAAAAACAAAATCTTCTTTGTTTTAGTAATTTTGTGCATCTTCCTTCCTTGTTTCGGAAGCGAACCCAATGAACCCAATGGGCCAGACAACGGCTTAAACAATGATTATAGCTCAATGGAAGCACGTTTAATTGCGCTCGATGAACGACTTGACGCGTTGGAGGATAGAATTATTCAACTCGAGTCCGGTTCTTTGGATTCGGAATCGAACGATGTAAAATGTGCGACCGGTGTTTCCAAAGACCCGAACAAAATCGCCTTGCGGATAGAACGGGCAAAAAAGCAAATCCAGGATTCACAAACTGCCATTATTCTCGCTCAAACAAATATAGAGAGTTTGCCTTCGCCCCCACGTCCTTCCCTGGAAGATAAATTGAAAATACTCGATGACCAATGGAAATTATTAACCCAAATAGAAGTTAATTATCAAAAGATAATTCGGTGTGCGAAAAAAAATCCTGAACTTGCCGTCGATACCATTTCAATCCAAAAAAGCATTGTTGAGTGCCAAAACCAAAAAAAACAGGTTGAACTTGATAAACAGCGAATCCTTGATATAATGCAGAGAAACGCCAATGCATATCACAATCGCGCAAAGACGGCCCCGGTTAATGTGAAAAAATAGTAATGACAAACTTTGCTATTATCCGATAACTACTTTTGTTAAGATAATTTATTGACGATTGTTCCCGCAGTCGTCAAACGAGCAATATCACGCTCGTCGGCTGAGTAGAATCAGTTGGCGAGCGTTGTTTTTTGTTTGTGACAAAAACTCAATTCTTGCCTCAAAAACAAGGATTATTAGCGAAGTTCCACTGTATGGAACGTAGCCCCGCAGTCGTTTGAATTTTTCGCAGGAAAATTCTTGCGGGGGAAAGGAATCCGTATGAAGCGTTTTCTTCTTCTCGTTCTCATAATCTTCACGGCAGGGCCGCTGATTATCCAGCCGGCTCATTCTGCCTGCTCGACTGACCCGAATAGCCCCACCATCTTGCCCGGATTTACCATTACTGCCGGGAAAACAATTAATTGGCGAGTGAGGGCGATTGACTCGGACTATGGTATTTACGGCGGCTATGTCGATGTTGTGGCGGGCAGCAATCCGGTGTGGGTAATATTCGGACCGAGAATAGCTCCTGATGTGAATCAATATGTTTTCGCACCGAAAAATCTTACCTGCGATGGCAATATGGCGGACCCAAACACCACGCTAATCGTATCGAGGCAAATTACAATATCGCCACCTGTAATTTTTACGGGTAATTCCGCGATCAACTTTTCAACAACAGATGCCAATGGAATCAGTTATTGGCGCATCCCTTTCGCTGTAATCCCCCCGCCGAGAATAGGCATGTCGGGGGATGCGGGGGCTGACCAAAACAAATAAAAGATGTTTAAGAAGTGCCCGGATTGCGGCAATGAATATGAAGTCAATGAAGAAAATTTTTATCACACTGAATACACCGGCAACGGCCTTACGGATATTTGCAAGGGATGCTGTAAAAAACGCAGTGTGGCATATCATAAATTGCACCCGGAAAAATACAAATACTCACCAAAGCCGACAGCCAACCGGATCCGTTATTACCGCAGGGGATTTAGTTGGCTTGGAGTGTTTCAATTTTATGGAAGGAATTTTGCTTTAAGAAGTAACGGCCAGCTCGGCCACTTGGAAAGAATGAATATTTATATGAAAACTCAGTAAAGGATTAGGCGAAGTCCCGTTTTATGGGGCGAAGTCCCGGCAAAGCCGGGGGAAAGGATTCTAATTATGTTTCATAAAAAACAAATCCGTGTCAATCCGTGCAATCCGTGGTTAACGATTCTCTGTGCTCTCTGTGTCCTCTGTGGCTTGACTTTCTTCGTTGGCTGCGACCAAACCTCCGCCCAGCGAATCGCCGAGGTAAAGGCAGTCGTCGATAAGGCCAATATCCTCAATCAATCCGTCGATGCCGGGATTACTGAGTTACAAACCGTGGCGCAGGCCAGCCAGGCGTTACTGCTCGATCCTAACGTCCCGGAATCGATGAAGCCGGCGATATCGCAGGCACTGCAAACAGCTTCGGCGAAAATTACTCAGTTGCAGCAGCAGAAGGCAAAGATAACCGCATCCCTCGCTCAATGGCAGGCAATTTTGAATCAGACGGCCGCCGAAGGCAACGATATCGGCTTGACTCAGGAAATTCAAACTTATGCCTCGATGACCAATGTTTCTGCGTCTTATTTGCCAGCGCCTTACAACGGCTATGTTTATTTAGGCAGCGCTTTAGCAGCCATTTTAGCCGGCCTCATTGCCTCAGTAATCAAAAATCTCCAGCAGAGCGGGCAGATTAACAGTTCAAAATCGGTTTTGACCGACCTTGTGATCTCCGTCGATTCTTTGCTTGACCCCAAAAACGCCGTGATTCCGCCTGATAAAGTCGAGGCGGCCAAAATTGTTCTGCAGCAAAATCAGACCGGCTCGACTCAGGATGCCGTCGATGCCATCCACGACCCGATGAAAAACACCGCCCCGACGAATTAAAACGAGAAAGGATTCTCCGTGGAAAAATTCCCGTGGTCTCTCGTTGTTACTGTTGTAGGCGCCCTGATGTCGCTTATCGGCGCCCTGATACTTTACAATCTTCAATCAATCAAGGCCTGCGTCCGCAAGGTTACTGAGCGGCTCGATAAGCAGGATTCAGCCATCGATAAGCAAAATGACAATATCGCCTCCATCAAGGAAAGTAACGATGTTCTCGTCAATTCGCTGGCCAACTGCAAAGTTGATTGTCACCGAAATTTTGTCACCGGCGAGGCATTTCTGCGAGAGACCGGCTTTATGCGTCGCACCCTTGAGACACAGACAGCGTCTCTGAATCGAATGGAAGGCCAGTTGACCATAACCGAAAAGTTGCCGGAAATCGTCGGCGAAATCAGCCGCAATATCGTCGCGGAGATGAAGAAAGGGTAAAAAATGAGCGATCCTGAAGCAACTATTTACAAGCAGATACTCTTGTTCGTTCTCGACTGTCTTAATCGCGTTTACCCATCTCCTTTGCAGGTTAGAACATTATACAGAGTCGTCATCGGCTTATTTAACAACTATAGCAAATCACTGATGAACAAAGACATCGCCTTCCTCAAACAAAAGGGCTATATCGAATATGTCGATTCAAAAATTGATAGTGATCCTGAGTTTATGGATAAATGTGTCGGTTTGACCGCCAAGGGCAAGGAAATAGCAATGCGTATTCAGACCGACCCGGCGCTGGAGATTTGAACCACAGATTATGCAGATTTTGCAGATTAAACTCTATGGTCTCTGTGTCCTCTGTGGCTAAAAAAAAGGTGAAAAAAAAGAGAAAGGATTCTTATGTTAAAGGACACAAAAATTGACATCGGCCTGGTTGTGATGTGCTTACTCATGCTTGTCGCTAATTTACTCTTCGGCTCCACGACCTTCACAACCTCGAAAAACAGTTACTTCGGCCGCGAATCGTCCGTTGAAAAATTGACCGTCTCTGTTGTCCCTGTTCACAAACAGGACGTCAACGATCACAACGATGTTAATTCGACCGCTACCGATGGCAATTCAATCTATGGTGAGCTGCGGCGGATTACATTATCGGCGACCGGCACCGATGTAAATTTCACGGTCGCTGTAAAGGATGACAAGGGCATAACGCTTTTCTCGAAGACCGACTGTAATACGGCCTTGCTGCCTTTGAGTTATGCCCTCGATATGAATAATTCGATTGCCACGCGGTATCCGGGTATTTATGTCGCCGGTCCTTTGACGGTGGAGACAAATTACGTTGACCCGAACACTGTAACCGGCCTGACCGGAATAAATGTAACATTCTACTACCAGCGATTTTAATGGCACAAAGAAGAACACATAGTTCGCTCGATAAATTGCCCGCCTCGCTGAAAGACGAGCTGATTCGTATGCTCGTTGACAACGAGTATCCGATTGAATTCGCGGGCGATAAAACCGGCAAGCCCAAATACGAGGACATCGTCGCCTATTGCAAGCAGCGGGGCCACATCGTCTCACGTTCGGCGGTTGGGCGGTTCGGTATGACGATGCGGACGATTAGCAGGATGAAGCAGGCGGGCCTGATTACACGGGAGGTTATGAAAGGCCTTACCGACGAAAAGGCCTCGGCAACACAAAAGGCCGTCGCGGAAATGGTTACGGCTGTAGGTATTGAGTTCATCAGTTCGAATGAAACTTTTACTGCCAAGGAAATCAGTGAGGTCGCCAAGGCCATCAAGGATTGTGCTGCCGTGGCTATCGCCTCGGACAAATACACCCGCGAGCAGCTCACCAAGAAAGTCGCCGCAGCGACCGAATCGACGAAGGCCAAGCTCACAAAGGCCGGCGTTGACAGGAAACTGATTCAGGAAATCATAGATGAGCATTTGGGAGTCGTAAAATCATAGAGACCCAGGCCAATACGTTGCCGAAAGGTTATTTCCTGCCATATCAGCAGGACTGGATTCTCGACCAGTCCAACGCGAAGATATCGGAGAAGAGCCGTCGTATAGGTATGACTTACGCGGATAGTTACGAGACCTGCCGTGAGCGAAACCTTATCGACCATCGCCGCGACTTATGGTTCTCAAGCGCAGATGAATCGGCTGCCCTCGAATATGCCCTTTATTGTAAGCAATGGTGCGAGCTGATGGATATCATTATCAGGGAAATCACCGAGCAGCTCGAAGATGAGAAAAAGCAAAAGTATAATAACTACGTCATCATATTTCCCAACGGCTCCCGCGTAAACTGCATGACCAGTAATCCCCGCCGATTCAGGTCCAAGGGCGGGGATGTGGTCCTCGATGAATTCGCCTGGCACGATGAGCCGGGCCTGATGCTCGATGCAGCTCTACCCACGACGACGTGGGGTTATAATATCCGGGTGCTGTCAACTCATAACGGCGAGGAGTCGGAGTTTAACCGGATAATTTCGCTGGTCAATAAAGTCAAGAATGGCGAATTGTCTTTTGACGAGGCGCATTCTCTTCACTGGTCATTGCACAGGACGACGATTCAGGACGCCGTCGCCCAGGGTCTCGCTGAAAAGGTTTACAAGCTCGACCACGTTGACCAGGTTGCACGTCAAAAGTTTTTGAAAGAATGTCGTGCCCGCTGCCGCAACGAGGATGCCTGGAATCAGGAATATATGTGCAAGCCCTCGACGGCCTTGCTCGCCCTTATCCCTTATGAATTATATCAATCGTGCGAGGATGCAAACTGCCTGCAGGAACTTGTCCCGCATACAAAAGAACGCCGTGAATATTATCTCGGCGGCGATATCGGCAGGGTGCATGACAGGACGGTCTTCTGGATTGATGAGAAGGTCGCCGACCTGATGATTTCCCGCAAGGTAATCAAGCTGCATAAAACTCCGTATCATGCCCAGTTGCAGATGCTTTGTGATTTGCTCGTCAATCAGAATATCCGTCGCGCCTGTATAGATGCGACAGGTATCGGCGATATGCTCGTCGAGGAGGCGCAGAGGATTCACGGCTCATATCGTGTGGAGGCGGTCAAATTCACTAATGAAATCAAAGACCATCTCGCCTCTCTCGGTCGCGGTTTATTCGAGGACCGAAGGTGTCGTGTCCCCGATGATCGCGAAATCCGTGATAGTTTTCATACCGTCCGCAAAATTATGACCTTATCCGGCAATATCCGTTACGATGCTGCCTCGACCGAATCCGGCCACGCCGACGACTTCTGGGCATTTAACCTGGCCAAAGAAGCCGCGAGGACATCCGTTACGCCTGAATGTATTTTGCTATGACAAAATCCAAAACAAAAAGCGGAGCCCTTGGCGGAGTCTCGCTTCGGCGAGATAAATCACGTTCTAAAGCGTCTCGCTCAGCAAGGACCAAATCGGCCGAGAGCAAATCTATGCCGTGGTGGGATATCTTTTTTGGCGCCGATGAAATTGCGAGATCCGAGAGTAAGGCGAAGGCGCCTTACAAGCAGGTATCGCTCGTTTATACATGCGTTAATGAGCTTATAAAAGGTATTCAATCGCTGCCCCTGGTATTGTCAACTATCGATGAACGCATCGTGGAATCCGGCCCTGTTTATGATTTGCTTTTTAACGGCAAACAATCCTGGCAGCATTTTGTCGAGCAGACCATCGGCCATTTCGCCTTGTCGCATGATGTCTTCTGGATTTTTCTCGATGACCAGGGCAATCCCGATATAGGCGGCGTCGGCTCGAAGACCAGGGAAATCTACGTCGTCAGCGGCACACAGATGCGGGCAATGACGGATACCGGCTCCGAATCCGGCAATCTCATCGGCTGGGAATATTTCGGCCGTAACGGAGAACATGCACTATTTACGCCGGCCGAGGTCTGGCAGTGGAAAGGTTTTGACCCTTATAGAAAATTTCACGGTCTCGCCCCGATAGTCGCGGCCGCTAATGATATCAATTACACCTTTGCGGCCTCGCTTTATAACGCCAGCACGCTTGCCAACGGAGCAGAACCCGGCGCTATTCTGACAACGCCCGGCAAACTCGATGATGACCAAATCCGAATGTTGCGAGAGCAGTTCGATGCCCGCCACAAAGGCGCAGGCCAGACCAAGCGAACCGCACTGCTTACGGGCGGTCTCGATATTAAAACAATCGCGATGAAGCTTGCGGACCTCGAAGTCGCCGAAATAACAAAGATGAGTGACGCCAAAATCTGCTCGACCTTTGGCGTTCCCCCCGGCGTCGCGGGCCTGATAACCGAAGCGCAGTACTCCCACGGTCCTGCGATGCGACAATTTATTTTTAATACTATATTGCCTCTGGCTGGCTCTTTCGCCGGCAATATTGACACCGGCATTATTTCCCGATTCACATCTTCAAAATTATTTGGCGAAAATTTCCCCGCCATTGCCCGAGCGCAGGCCAAGTTCTTTACGGGCAGCCGGTCGCTGCCCATGACGCGCAATCGCTTCTATCGCGAATCACTTCAAAAGGCAGTCCGTTCCCAGGGCAAGGTCTTTGCCTGGTTTGATGCCAATCAGCATCCCGTTGTCCAGGAGGCGATGCAGGAATCCGCCGAAAAGGCGTTGAAGCATACCACGTACGGCGTCAAACTCAATAACATCATCGAGGCCTACGATTTGCAGTATGAGACGGTCCCTTGGGGCGATGATTGGTGGATTGCTATGGGGCAGATTCCGGCGCGTTACACCCTCGAAGCAGGCCCCGGTGGAACAGCTAATCCGCCATATCCCGGCGAGACGCCGCCTGAGACAGAACCCCTGCCTGAACCAGAGCCGGGCAAATCAGTTAACGAACATCGAGTATCCAGTATCGAGAATCAAGAATCGAAAGCAGATGATGCACGCCGCCTGCGGATATGGAATAACTGGAAAATCTCCTGGGCAGGCATCGAGCGGGAATACAAAGAGCAGCTTCGAATCCTTTTCGTTCATCAGCAAAATGAACTGATAAAAAAACTCCGCTTGGCTGCTATGCTTCCAAACAAAGGCGTGGAATCAGTGTTTAAACTTTCCCCTGATGAGATAATTGCCCGCGTCGTTTTCGATTTGACCATCGAAGACAACAAAGTCCGCGTCATCAATCAGACCTTTTTCGACAAGGCCTCTGAACTTGGCATTCGCCAGGTCTTCAATGAAATCGTCGGATTGACCGGCGATAAGCTCAATGAGCAAACGCAGGCCGCGAAAAATTCTATCTGGCTAAAAGGCAAACTGTTAATCAGCTCGCAAAAAATAACCGGTATCAATCGCACTACCCAGAAGTTGGTGGCCAGCCAGCTCAAAACAGGTCTCGAATCCGGCGAGACCGTAAACGATCTTGCTAATCGTATCGGTCATGTCCTCGGTGAAAACCGGGGACGCGCCCTGAATATTGCCCGCACACAGACGGCGGGCGCCGTGGGATCTGGCAGGCACACGGGAATGAAGGCGGCCGGTGTCGAATTGAAGTCGTGGTTAACGGCCGGTGATGAGACGGTCCGCTCGGCTCACCGCGAGGCGGGACAGAAATACGCCGACGGCATCGCCGTCGATTTGCCGTTCGTTGTAGCTGGCGAAACCCTGATGTTCCCCGGCGATCCCTCCGGCTCGGCCGGAAATATTATCAACTGCCGCTGCGTCGAGCTGGCCAAACTTGCCGGCGGCAAATCATTTGACTTGGCCTATTATGAAAATGTTAATTTTGCGGTTAGGAGCTGAAATATGGATCCGAAATTCAATTTTTTCATAGTCAAGGCCATCGACACTGAAAAAAGAACTGTAGATGCTACCGCATCCACCGGCGATCTTGACAGAGACAACGAACGGATTTTGCCTTCCGCCTTTAATGATATCGATTCGTTTAAATCTAACCCTGTCATTCTGGCTACTCACCAACATCGCCTCCCAAGCGGCTCCTCTCCGGTCATCGGTTCGGCTATCCCTGAATCAATCTCGATTGGTGCGAATGAAGTCACCTTTAAAATGCACTTCGCCGAGACGCCGCTGGGCGAAGAGTACTGGAAGCTTTACAAAGATAAGCACATGCGCGCCTTTTCAATCGGATTTATTCCCCTCGAGTGGAAGGACGATAAAGACGTCCGGACATACACCAAAATTGAGCTGCTTGAAATCTCGGCAGTCCCCGTCCCCAGCAATCGCCGTGCGCTGGCACGCGCAAAAGGTTTCTTCGATAACGAGGACAACAAGGAAACTATTGCCGCTGCAATTAAAGAGCAGTTCGATGACCTCAAACAATCCATCGAGCAGCAGCTCGATGATATCAAATCGATGATTATCGCCAATCCGAACGAACTGGCGGATTCCCTGCTCAGTGGGAATTCCGAACTGTCCGCTCCTGGTGGCGACACAATTAAAAACGCTGAGCATCATTTAAACAGAATCAAAAAAGCATTTGGAAAGGTTGACTAATATGCCTCCAACATTAGAACAAATCGAGCAGCAGCTTAAAACGACTGCTGACACGATTGAAGCAGGCGTTAAGGATATTAACGCCAACAAGGCCAGCAAGCAGGAAGTCGTCGATAAGATTAACGAGCTGACAAAAGTCGACAAGGAATTAATCGGCAAGGCACAGGCCGATATCACACAGCTCAACACCGGCATCGCCGAGGTCACAAAAACAATCGGCGACCTGAGGACGCAGATATCGAATTTCCGGTCTGCCAAGTCCTCGATATTATTTGAGGGCGGCAGATACAACGGCAATTTCTCCTCGCCGAACGAAGCCAAGGCATTTGCCTTACTGGTCCTGACCGCCGCGACCAGGGGAACCAAGGCCGAAACCAGATTCGACTGGGCGAAAAAGGCGCTCGATGCCATGGGCATCGAACCGTACCTCGTTGACGGCAACGGCCATAAAGCGATGGTCGGCTCATCGCAGACAGGCGGCGGCTCGCTTGTCGGTATCGAGCAGATACCTTCCGTCAAGATGATGTTCGAGACCTACGGCGTCGCTCGTTCCGATTTCCAGATTATGCCGATGGGCGCTGGGCAAACCCTGATGCCCAAATGCGACAAATTGCTCGATGTTACTTGCCCCGGCGAAGGCAACGAAATCGACGATACCGATCCGAAGATTCCCATCATCGCCTTGACGCCGAAAACGCTTTGTGCCTTGACCACCTACGGCATGGAGCTGGAGGAAGATTCACTGGTCGCTCTCGGTGAATTGCTTGCCGGGCTGTTTATTCGGTCATTCGCGTACGCTGAGGACAAAATCGGTTTCCTCGGCGACGGCACGAGCACGTATTTCGGCTTTAAGGGTATCGTCGGTGCTCTGATGGCGGTTAGCGGCACGATATCCAAAATCAGGTCGCTGATTGTGGGCTCCGGCAACGCCTACAGCGAATTAGTCCTCGGCGACTTCGAGAAGGTCCCCGGTATTCTACCGGATATGGCGGATGACGGATTCGCCAAGTGGTACTGTCACCGGTATTTCTATTGGACCGTAATAGTGCGTCTTGCTCTCTCTGCCAGCACCGGCTCCGCACAGGAAATCCTTTTGGGCGAGGCGACCAGGCAGCGCGGCTTCCTGTCCTATCCGGTCAAGTTCGTCCAGGTAATGCCCAAGGCCGAGGCCAACAGCCAGATAGCGGCATTGCTGGCCAACTTGAAGATGGGCGCCATTCTCGGCACCCGTGGCGGCATCGAATTCGCCCAGTCATCCGAGCGCTACTTCGAGAAGGGCCTTATCGCCGTTCGCGGCCGTAACCGTGTGGCAATTAATGCCCACGGTGTCGGCGATTCGACCGATGTTACCGACGGCAACGCCGGCCCAATTTGCGGGCTGATTACGGCTGCATCTTAATGCAGCCGCCCCGCAGTCGTTTGAATTTTGTTAAGGCAAAATTCTTGCGGGGCCAGGCGAGCGATGCTCTTTGATATTTGTAATTTGATTTACCCCTGCCTGGTTCGACAGGCCGGGCAGGGTATCTGTAAAATCGGGAAAGTTTAGTTCGGATTCGATTTTATTAACGATATTTGAAAGGCAAAAAAATGGACCTTAGAGCAATGTTAAAGGCATTGAAGTTTACACAGCTTCTGCCTACAGAAAAATTCAAAAACAATAGCGCTTTCGGGGGCAATACCTACGTCGATACTTTGGGGTTATCGGCGATATTGTTCCTGTTCGATTTGGGGACTACAGATGTCATTGTCGGCTCCGGAGGCACTTCTTTGCCGCCATTCATCGAGGAATGCGACACGACAGGCGGCTCATATACGGCCGTCGATGATGCCGAATTGGCTGCCGTGCTTGCAGCCAATGGCGACAGCAAGCTGCGGGGAATATTTATTGACCTGACCAAAACGCACAAGCGTTATATGCAGGTCAATGCCCCGACAGCCGGCAATGCCACCGGCGCCAATCTGAGCATCCTTGCTATCGGATTCCCATCCGACCAGATGCCGGGGTCGGCAGCGGATATGGGCCTCGCGGAATTGATAGAAGTGTAGTCCCGCTTTGCGGAACGAAGTCCAGGCGCCGTTTGATTTTTGTAAAAAATCTGCCGGGACGTAGTAGATTTCTCCCCGCCCCTTCGGGGGCGGGTTTTGCTCTCATAAAATTGAAAGATGAATAGAATTTTTTAAGGAATAAATTATGTGGGTAAAAATTAACGAAGCTTACGCAGGCCCGCTGGGTATATTCATTGCCGGCCAGAAATACGACATTTCCGGTCCTCTCAAAGATAAACTTATCAAAGCTCTCGGCAAAGGCGCCGTCATCCCCACTTGTGCTCCCTGGGAAGAAAAAATAGATACAAAAGCAATCGAGGCCAACAAACTGAAGGCCCAGGCAAACGAGGCGATATCGCAGGTCGAGCATTTGTGGGCGAAGATTAAATCTTGTGTGGATCACTTGAATGCTTATACCGACCAAGCCAAATCAAACAAGGAAGCTCTCGATAAAGCTATAAAACATAAAGCCAAAAACCAGAATGAGCTTCACGTTAAATGCAAAATTGGGATGGGCTATTCTTTGATTGCCGAAGGCGAACTCGCCCTGGCTGAATTGGAGTTAAAAGATGCAGAACAAACAGCAACCGAACTCGCGGCAAAAGCCGGAATTGAGTTCAAGCCGGCAGGAGCCGCAGAAACAAAAGCAGCAGGAAACGCCCAAAGATAAGCAGTTCCGGACAGATAGAAATTCGGATTACGTAACGAAGTGAAGTCTCGCATAGCGAGATAAAACAAAATAGTGAAGCGAAACAAAGTGTGAAGCCTTGCAAAATCTCGGCTTCCGAGAAAGCCCCGACAGCCGGGTGAAAAGGAATACGAATTATGAAAAAGATACTTATTCTGGTAGCGATGGTGTTGATGCTTTTTGTTTGCCGGGCACAGGCGGCCTACGACAAAACGGGTTTTCAAACTTCCGAAGCCAGGAAGGCAATATCAGAAGACATAACCGGACTTGAATACGACTCAAGGTTGGGTATTTTCAGACTGACCTCCGGTTATTTTATCCCAACTGACGCCAACACAAAACAGTCACAACTTACTAATATTACTGATGTCAATGTGAGGGATATCAACGCCCGCAATATCGATGCTTGCGATGTGAATATAAAAGGGACATTGATAGGCGTTACGGCGGCGAATTTAAGAACATTATTGGGCGAGGTAAGAGGCGCTACCGGCGCATTGACTGGCGATAAAGTAATAACACATGGATTAGGGGCTGATCCTAATGTCATTGCACAGACGCCGGACCCGAATGTTAAGATAAAAGTTATAGCTCATGATGCCACCACATTTACTCTTCGGCCTTTGGATGTTAACGATATAAATATTGCCGCTACAAATGCCTCTTGGATTGCATGGAAATGAAAATATATACAAAATTATTTTTGGTTTTTTTGATCATTCTGTGTTTGTTCAAAACCCAGCCACTTTTCTCAATAGCGAATCCTGCAGGGCCAAGCGGCTCACGATGGGGCAGCATCCGGGGCGATATCAACGACCAGAATGATCTGAAAACTACCTTAAACGCAAAATTGTCCGGCGTGCCGGATGCCTGTGCTTCACTCTGGAATGGCAAGACGACTATTGCTGATGCCTGCCAGACCTTATGGAACAGCAAAACCGCCATAGCAGACGCCTGCCAAATATTGTGGAATAATAAAATTTCCGGCGTGCCGGATGCCTGTGCTTCGCTTTGGAACGGCAAGACAACAATCGCTGATGCATGCCAAACCTTATGGAACGGCAAAAAAGATGTGAATTTATATGATGGCGATGAGCATCTTCTGGCTACCGTTTATGATGTGAATATGACGGCAGGCGCAGCCGCAACCACTCTTTATACCGCGCCGGGCGATGCGAATTTTATCCCGACAAGAGTTTTAATTTACAACGTCAATAACTCTTTGGCGGGAGGATCTTCGTATACTTTTACTGGATTGCCAGCGGGGCAAAATCTCATTTCTATGACCACACCATATACACTGTATCGAATCTTAACTTTGCTCCCCGGTGGCTCTATGGTTACTACTGTCGTCGCCGCCGGAAATCCATTCACAATTACAATAACAACGGGTTCGACCGCAACTGCATTGGCTACAATCAAAGTTTACGGAGTGCTGATACGATAATGGCTAAAGAATCGATATATCAGGCCGATGCACTTGAAACAATAGATGCCGTTCTTCGTAATGCCCAGACCGGGCAGGTTTGCGTGGTTTCAACCGGCTCATTTGAGGTCTGGGGAACATCTGGTCATACGCGAACTAATTACGCAATAGCGCATACAAGCGATGGCGGCTTACTTTATACGGCCGATATGCCTGACAATGTCCCGGTTGGCGATTACTTTTTCGTATATACCGCCCGGCAGGGCGACTTACCCGCCGATGATGACCCATACAGGGGCCAGTCGCAAGCCAAACACTGGAACGGCAGCGCACTGGTCGATATCCCGGAGGAATCCGGCCGCCATCTTTGTCTTCTCGCGGATGTCAAGACCCGCCTGGGCGTAAGCAATACCGATAATGATTTAATCATCGAATCAATCATCGCCGGTATCGACGGCGCCTTCGATAATTATGTTAATCGGACTCTATTGATGACCGACGCCGACGTAACTGAATATTTCGGCGCTGATCCCGGCTGGCAGCGATTACTCCTCAAGCGATATCCGATTATCTCGATTACGTCAATCAAGGAGGCCGCCAACTACGACTTCGATTCAGCCGAGGCGCTGGTCGTAAATGAGGATTACCGAATCGTTAACAGTGGTTTAAACGGCATTATATACCGCATAGACGGCCGCTGGCTCGCGGGGGAGGACGTAATCCAGGTTATTAGTCGCGGCGGCTACTGCGGGGCAGGCGAGACGCCTTCCACAGGCGAACACGCGATTCCTAATGAATTACGAGAGGCAGCAATCCTGCAGGCGACCTTTATGTTTAAGCGCAAAGACGATATCGGCCTCAATTCCGTTTCCACGATGGGCGGCTCAATATCGAAATTCGCCGACGTGGAGCTGCTGCCGTTGGTTAAGCAGGTTCTCGACAAATATAAACGACCTTCTTTGTGAGATTGATGCAGATTCAATTAGAACTTGGTCCTGAATTTCAAAAGACACTCGCTGAGTTGAGCGGTCTCGGTGATGCCGTCTCTCGCGCCTGCGGTATCGGTCTCGGCAAGGCGGTCAAGTTTGCAGCCAACAATGTAATTAAAAATTATCTCACCGGTCAGGCCTTAAAGACCAGGTCTGGCATGTTAAAAAAAGCAGTTGATGGTTGGCCGGTCAGTGACACTGAAGCTATTGTCGGAGTGCAGCCGAATTCCGCCGTCGATAAATATGCCTGGCTTTTAGGTGATGAGCAAAAAACAATTACTCCTGTCAAAGGCAACGCGCTGACAATTCCCATCGATGAGGCACTTACCGGGGCGGGTGTCGCAAAATATCAATCGGTTATGCAGGCCAAACAGATGCTCGGCGTCGATATTTTCCGGCTCCCCGGCACAAACGTTCTTGGTTACAAGGTCGGCAAGAAAGGCAAATTCCGTGCCTTATTCATCCTGGTCAAATCTGTCCTCGTCCAGGGCTCCGGCGCTCTGGCGGATGGCGTCCTCGAATCGACCGACAATATGACAAGTATAATCCAGGAGGAAATCGATAAGGAGATGGGTAATGGCTAACGATGGCGGCTTAGTTGCGATTCTCGCCCAGTGGTTAGCCGATACCCTGAAGGTGTTGACCTATGGCGATGATGATACACTCGTTTTCAAGACCGTCGATATCTGGAAGCACCAGGTCGGTATTACCGAAAGTGGCATGGAAGCATCTCTTCGATATTTTCCTTTTGCATTTGTCGGCGCCGGTGATGAGGATACCGCCCGCGAGGGCGATAATGACCTGCGAAGGATTTTTGATTTTAAAATAATCGTTGGTGTTGACTCAAAAGAAGATGGTGTTGCCCTTTGGGGCGATGCGAATCATTTAGGCACAAGCAAAATCCGCGATCTGGTTATTGCCGCATTCGATAAGAAACGGCCGGATGGCACGAATATTACCTGTGACGAATTTTATTATGCCGGCGGTCTGGAACTTCTTGACCAGCCGAAACGTCACTGGATTCGATTAACTTTTGAAGTAAGTCAAATGAAATATTAATCTTTTAGGATTTTAGGAGTCCGATTATGACAACAATAAACAGACGTGTTTTCAGTCCTCAGGCGATGACGATTAACGGAATCGCCGTCGGCGGAATATTGACTGTCGCAATCTCAGAAGGTCACGATAATGCCGCCCGCAGCTCGCCTGATGGTTTTCAGGTCCAGGTCGTTGATAAATTCGACCAATTCTGCCGTGGGACAATTACCGTCCAGGATTGGCCCGATGCGATATCGCTTTTGACTGGCACGCTCAGCACCTGCGTTTTCTGGGAGAGAAAATCTGGCACTCCCGACGCGACGGGTTATATCAAGCACACGCTTACCAATCCCGTCATTCACAAGATTGCGATATCCATCAATAAGGGCGGTTACGCGACGGTTTCAGCCGATTTCGAATGCCGAGCCGCCTCCGACACGGATACGCTTGCCGTTATGCACGCGATGCTCGATTCACAGGCGGCCCCAACCGCTCTCGTGCCGGCGCTTGGCGGCTGGCGTGTCGTCTCGGCCGTTTACGGCGGAACGTTAAATCTTTATCACGTTACCGGCTTTAATTTCTCAATTACGTTGCCGTTAATCAAGGATAGCAACGATGCCGACCTTGCATATACCGCCGTCGATGCCTGTCTCGACGGCATTCAGGCGACCGGTTCAATCAACTTCCAGGATTCCGGCATTGCCACTACCGAACTTACCAGCCAGCAGTTATTGCTCGCCGCCCTCGGCAATCTTGTAATCACGGTAAAGCAGGCGCAAGGCGCTACCAATAAAGTTATTACTATTATGAGGACTACTTTTCTTACCGACAGTGGTAATTCAGGCGGAAATGTTTACGCCGGCCATTCGATTCCCTTTGAGGTCACCAATAATCTGACAACCCCGTTGACCCTGGCCGGCACGAACAAGATTATTGTGATATCCGATGCGGCGTAGGCCGTCTGAGTGGCCGGAGTCTCGTGAGCCGAATGTAGGCGAATGAGGCGCTAAACGCTAAATACTATCGACTATTGACTAACGACTGAATGGCTAAAGACGTAAATATACACGTTAAAACGGAAGGCACGCAACAAGTCCAACAGGACTTACAAGGCCTTAATCAAGATGTCAACAGAGTCGGTGATAACATCGAGCAGATGGGCAGCCGTTCCTCGCGTGCGATGGAATGGTTTGGCAATGGCCTAAAATCTCTTGCCGGTCCTCTCGGCTTTGCTGCGCTTATAGGAGTTGTTTCAAACGCAGCAGGTAAAATATCGCAATTTTTTGAAGACCTGAAAAACCGTTGCGATGAATCTGTTAATAAACTCCAAAATCTGCGAAAAGGTTTTGAAGGCATTTTTGAAGCAATGGGTGCCTTTGATGAAAAAGGCCGTAAAGATATTACTAAAGGGACGATTGAGCTTCTTAACAAAACTGCGGTTTCGCCGGAAATCGGCTTACCTGTTATTGAGGCATATACTCGACAGTTTAAGGGACTTGTTCAAAGCGGTAAATTATCTCCCGAACAATACCAGCAAGGATTAGAGGAAATGCTCGGTTATTCGGCTCGTCGCGGCCAAGGCGGTGCCACTCCAGAATTAATTACCTTAATGGCTGGTTTGGGTATGAATACCCCTGAGCAACAAGGCACATTTAGAAGGCAGATAGGGGCAGTATCAAAAGCCACCGGATTGAAGGATGCGGAAATAATTGAATCTTTGGGTCGGTCATCTCCTACCGCAAAAGTAATGGGCTGGCAGCCGGATGAAGCGCTTAATGCTATCGGTATAATTGCGGGCGGTGAAATTGGCCGTAAAAGATTGACATTGCCTGCCGCCACACTCGAAGCCCTTGTTAATCCTCAATTACAAAAAGAAGATTTCCTAAAATATAGAATCTCGCCTCAGCAGGCAGAAAATCCGGCTCAATTATTCGCATTATTGGCGGCGAAACAAGGAACAATGGACGAACAGTCCTTTGGCCGAATGCTCAAGAATGTTTATGGTCCTGAGGGCGCCGCTGGGGTATATAAATTACTCAAATCACCTGGTGGAGGGCTTACCGAGGCAATAAACGGGGCTGCGACGCCGCAAGCTGCTTCCGCAGAAATGGCCGATGAAATAGCGTCCCGTCAGACAAAAGAACGCCTTGCAGCAAAAACGCAAATGACAGCGGCGGGAATATACGAAACGCCCGGCAATGAATTCTTTTATAAAAAACAAGTCAGAGAGATAGGGGCGGAAGAATTAGAAAAGCTACGCATTGAGCATCCTTATCTTCAAAAAATATTTGAAATTCTGAATCCTGGTTATGCTGGCGGTATTATCCCAGGAAAAATAACCGGCATTTTCAAAACAGAAGAGATAAATAAAGAAAACGCTGCTTTTGTAAAGTGGTTTTTGAGTCTTAGCGATGAAGAAAAACAGGAAATACTTAGTAAAACAAAAGCACCTTTAGGCGGCATTGGCGGAGACGTTTTGCAATTAAAAAATTATTATAACAGTATGACTCCACAGGAACAATATCAGGATTTGACACGACAGGGTGATATGCACATTCATTACCACAACGATATGATTATCCAACCAAACATCAACCCAATCGAGAAAGAGCGAAACGATAGAAGTTTTAAATAAAAAATGGCAACTGCCCTGACAACTGCTTTTGGTTTTGAGATAAACGTCTCCGACCAGCCGAGAATCGCCGAGATTCAGTTTGTCGGTTTCCCCGGCGCCCACGGTGTTACCTCGATGCACTTAGGCACTCGAGGCAGGCCGTTTAAAATTACCGGCAAGCTCGCAACTACCGGCAACGGCTTCGATGCCGCATTAGCCAATCTCAAGACCTGGATTGCCGAGCTCGAGCTTTTAACTTATTCACCCGCCGCCGATTACACATATCACGGACAGACCTTCAGCAATCTTCAGTTTATCAAACTGGACATCATCGCCGACGGATCAGGCAGGCAATATCATTTTACTTCAGCCAACGTATTTTGTAATTTCGTTATGCACGGGCATATCCTGATATGACAACACCGGATTCTAAAACTTTAAGCAGGACAGGCCAGCGGCTCATCGTCGAGTATCGTAAGGCCTTCGGCAACCCGCCCAAATATCCGCCCGCGTGGCAGCCGCTCTGGGATGTCAAGGTTGACCGTATCGAAATCAATCAGGGTGCAAAGCCGTCAGTTGCGACAATCTGGTTTCCCGACACTCGCTGGGATAAAAATCCTCCTATTTCACTCGGCGACACTATTCATATTCGGACCGACCAGCAAAATCCTGAAAATCGGACGATTCTTTTTGTCGGCTATGTCACTAATCACCCCGTCGAATTTTCAGGCGGCTCTGCAAGTCCGGGCGCCGGCTTCGAGCGTAACGCCCTTGTCTGTATGGATCATCGCTGGGTTTTCGCGGCCTGCTCGATTATATTCGGTCAAATCAGCCGCAGCCCTGATGATTATATGGTATTTACGCCTTCTGAACCGATTCCCGACAGATACACATATTTGACCGGTCAGCGCTTGATTTTCAATCCCAACGGCAAATCAAATATGGACCCGCAGGAATTGACCAGCGATTTAAGGCCGCCTTTCCCCGATATGCCGATTTTCTGCAATCCCGGCAATAAGACGGCGTTATCCTGGACCGCACGCGATATGATTCGCTATATATTGTCCCCTCGCTGGCGTAAAATCTCACAATATCTCCCCATCGAAGACCCCGCCGCCATAACAGGGCTTGAGGTTATGGCCGATAGCTCCGAGGACAAGAAAAATTGGGGCAAAATCCTTAAACATATTGTTATCGATGGTATCAATACCATCGAGGCGCTCGAGGTCGTATGCCGGCACGTCGGCTGGGATTTCCGGCTCGATTACACAAATGATGGCTCGACCAATTTTGTTTTTTACAAAGTCGGCGTCCGTGACAAATTAGAACGGTCAGATAGTCCCGTTATAAGCCATTCTCTTCACGCCCCGGCCGTAGGCGAAGATATATCCGCCGCCGTCGCCGAAGGCCGCAAAATGCTCTGCTCGATGTCTTTGAGTCAGGATATCGCCCCTGTCATAAATAATCCCTTCGCTCTCGGAGCTCCTCATCGTTTCGAGTTCACCGCTGAATTGGTCCCGGCCTGGATGGATTATTATCTGGCGTTTGATATACAGGACCTCTCCAAATTATTTTATACTGATGCCGACCTGCAGAAGATTTCCAATCCCGATTCACTTACGTATTATTCTTTTTATCATTCTCGCGGCTCACATTACAATCAAAATGCTAATTACCGCAACGTCGGCCGCAAATGGGCGCTCAATGAAGCCGGAACTTATACCGACCCATTTACCGTCCCTGACGATGGCAAGCAGCATTATGATCGCGGACAACCCTTCGATTGGGATACCGTTCTGCCCGCCGATTATATTCTTGATAAAATAACCGGCCGGCGTATGTTCGCCCGTTATAATCGCCGTTTGCTTCCCTGCCTGACTGTCCTGCAGGATGGCCTTAGCTCGGTCGGAATCAAGCTCGAATTCAGTTTCGATGGTGGAGTAAACTGGCAGATCATTCCCTGCTCGGTTCGTCTATTAGATAGCGAATGTGGAATTTATATTGATGAGCCAAATATTGCCGAAATCGTCGACAAGGCCGAAGGATTTTTACCCAGCGGTTCCGCTGGCGGTATCCTGCATGGACAATCGTTAAATTTGTTCACGTCGCTTTGCGATGACCGGGTCAATACCAATGATTTTTTGACCGGCCTTCCTCTCGGTCATAATCGCCGATTCAAGGATGGCCAGTGGCGCACCCGATGCCGTATTACAGCCAGCGTCCAGATGGACCTGCGCGTTATCGCTATGGGGATTCCCTCGCCTTCCTCCGGCTCTCCTTTCGACCAGTCCCAGATTTACGACTGGAGTGATAAATACGGTCTGTCCAAGCGAGCCGATTCCAGCACTTATAAATCCAGTTTTCTTAATGCCCGCGAGGTCGATTCCCGCGATGAGGCGACCGCCCACGTGGACGCTATTCGCCGCAATAATGAAGATATGTCAATCAGCGGCCGCTTTACGCTGGATAGATTGTGGTTGGGAGATGGCCAAGGTGTCCCGGCTTTTATGGTTGGTGACGCCGTAAGCGGCATTACCGGCCGGGAGTATATGCTTGATAATTTGACCTTTGAGGGCGGCAAGACCTCGCCGGAAATTATTCAGATTATTTATCTGCCCGAAATGCAAAAACAAGTCCTGATTACCCGCGACCTTCGTTATGCGGCCAATAAAGTTGACGTATGAGCGCCAATATAACCTTACAATTCGTTGCACCTTTCGATTCGCAGCCGGGCGATTACGCGGAGTTATGCGGTAATGGAGGCGCTGGCGATATCGATTACGAAGCGCCGCTTCTCGGCGGCCGCAGGTTCGATTTATGCCCGCAGGGTGGCGGCGTTTATGGCTGGGGCTTTGCCCCTTGGGGAGATTTTCCATGGGGCGACTGCCTGGCTGTTCGATGCCTCGGCTGGGGCGAATTGCCGTGGGGATTTTTCCCGTGGGGTTATGGCGGCATTCTGATTGAGGCGATTGTCAAAGTCGATTTCTGCGGCGACTACAAATTCGCCTTTGCCGCCTTCGATTCTTTGGACAATCCCGACGTGGGCGACCCGGAGGAAATAACTGTCGAGGTCCACACCGCCCCGCCCACCCCCACGGGCCTGCGTAAAGTAAGTTATGACCCGGATACCGATATCCTGGTCCTGGAGGCCGCGTAATTTTTTTAGACACAGATTAACACGGTTCTTTAAAAAGTTAAGAGAGTTTGATAAAAAAAAGGCCGCCGATTATTCGGCGGCCTTTGGGGACATTCCTTTGATTTTCAGAATTCGTCATTTTCTTCCTCTTCTCCTTGTCTCGCCTTCAAGTCGTTAATTCTGTCATATTTGGTCAATGCTTTACCAGCCGCCGTCATCAGCCGGGCGTATTTCATCGGGTCCCGTTTGGTCCAGGCGAATTGCGCCTCCTGGCTCATCGGCTCAAGCATCATTGTATGGCCGTCCGGGAATCCGATTCGCTGCGTGCCCTCGTCGTCCTCTAAAATTTCCGCGATGAATTGCGGCTGACTTGTGTGAACCATAAACCATCTCTCGCACTTGACCTCTTCGGCAATCAGCCATTCAGGTAATCGTTTAGATTCCATACGCCACCGCCTCTTCGACCGAGTACCCCTCGAACCACTTTTTAATTTGAGCGACTATCCCGCACGGGTCAGCAGGCACGCCCGCAGCCATCGCCTCTGTTATTTTTTCCTTTGTGATTTTCATCGCGGAACAGCGAGTCGTCAATGTGAGAGACTTGTTTTTTTTGCACTCATCCAAATAAACTTCGCGGCGGGCGGCCTCTTTTTTTTCCGCTTCTAATTTCGCTGCCAGTTTTTTGGCTTCTCGCGTCGCCGCTGCTTTTGCCTGAATTTGCTCCCGGCGAGCTAATCGAGCATCAATCATCTCATTGGTAAGTTCGTACCTCTCCTTCGCCAATTCGATGGCATCATCGATATCATAATAATCAACAAGGTTGGCGTATTTGCTCACATGATGTGCCTCGCACGGCCCGATCTCTTCGAGCAATTCGCGGGCCTGCGCCTGCGTGATACCCGTGTGGGCCGCGAGCCGTAGAATCCCCCGGCTTAATGGTCTGCGGCCTTCACGCTCGGCCCCTCCTGCCCTGACCGAATAGCTGCTGCCTATATAACCAGATTGATTGTAGCTGACTGTCATAATTATTCTCCTAAAGGTGGCCCCGCCCGCCGCCGTCGCGGACGCTTGCCAGCAACCGCGAGCAAGCGACGGACTAAGGCCGTTAAGTTTTTTGGGAATTTTGGCAAGCGTTTTTAGTTTTCAAATAACGCAATCATTATAACAGATTGATTTTTTTTGTCAAGCTCTTTTTTGCGATTTTTTAAAATATTTTTTCGGCCCGCATGTAGCAAACGGCGTGCCAGAGTGTAATTTAAGACATAGCCCCGCCTGGATTGCGGGGAGGCCAACCGGCGAATTGACTTGAAAACAAGCCAAAACCGGCCGTGGATTTTTTGTCCCTGTGGCTTTTCGTTCAGTTCTTGGCTAACCTGTCGCCAGGGTTATTTGGTTTGTGATTTGGTATTAGGTTTTGAAATTTGGTTTTGGAAGGTCTTTTTTGTGATTCGTAATTTACGTATAACTGCCATTTCGTTACAGTTTAAACGTCTTTTAAACACTTTGCAAGGCCGGGCGTTTATTGCCATATATATTGCAAGTATTTTTCAAATCCTCTGTTTTGTGCCACTATTATTTCATCCCGCCCACGTTCGCCTGATGTCGCGTAACCCCTTATAATCCCGCCGTTTGCCGTCGTTTCCCGCCCATTCCCGCCGTGTTGCGTCTATTGCCATTTATACGGTGAGTTAACA
>Ga0187886_1000679_pt1 | contig 38156 bp, 29 predicted proteins | sample June2016WEW_20_1_FD_133001 | JGI IMG/M metagenome (GOLD analysis project Ga0187886, IMG submission 133001) | Peatland microbial communities from SPRUCE experiment site at the Marcell Experimental Forest, Minnesota, USA - June2016WEW_20_150 | ecosystem: Environmental > Terrestrial > Soil >...
ATTCTTCGGCTCAAGTTTTGAATCGGCAAGGAGTTTCTCGAAACAATCGAGTTTTTTCTGACAGGGCTGATATACAAAGTCGATTTCCATTTCTTTGGCTCTTTGCTTTGTTACCGCGCTTTCCCTGCCGCTTATCAGTGCCGTCTTAAGGCCCGCCCTTCGCCACATTTTTATTCCGTGTCCGTCCAGCAGGTTGAAGGTTTTCAGTTCCGTGCCGTCGGAGCAGATTGTTATCGTTCCATCGGTCAAAACGCCGTCAACATCCATTGCCAGAAGCTTTATTTGTTTAAGATCCATCTTATTTATCTGTGTCATCGCTCGGCTAACCTACAATCTTTATCGCGACTATGTCCTGCACGTCAATCAGCCCAATTGGCTTGTCTTCTTCATCCACAACCGGCAAATCGTCGATTCTGTGCTTATGAAATATTGCCATTGCCTCGGCTGCAAGAGCGCTGGCCCTGATTCTCTTACAGTTTGCCGTCATTATATCTTTCACCAGCCGCTCAAAAAGTTTGGCTCCATTTTGCGCAATTAATCTTCTTAAATCCGCATCTGTAACAATTCCCGCAAGTTTCCCCTTAGAATCGATAATCATTACCGCGCCGTGTCTTTTTATATCGCTGTTTTTGTTCAGCAGTTCTTTTACCGTATCGGTAGTTTTGGCCAGAGGTAATTTTTCACCCGCCTTGAACATCATTGATTGCTCCACCGTGATAAGTCTCGTCCCCAGCGAGCCTGCGGGATGAAATCTCGCGTAATCCTCGATACTGAAATCTCTGGCTTTCATCACCATCAGTGCCAGCGCATCGCCTATCGCGAGCATACAGGTAGTGGAAACGCTCGGCGCAACACCAAATGGACAGGCTTCATCGAGTTCGCCCATACAAAGCACAATATCGCTGTGCGCCGCAAGACGCGAGTCCTGCGTCGCCGTAATCCCTATCAGTTTTATCTCAAGCTGTTTGACTATATTTATCAGCCGGATAATTTCGTCGGTCTCACCGCCGTAACTTAGCACAAGCACAATATCGCCTTTTCTCAGCCTTCCTAAATCGCCGTGAACGGCTTCCGCAGGATGCAGAAAATGGCTTGGCGTCCCCGTTGACGCAAGGGTAGCGCTGATTTTCTGGCCGACAATCCCGGCCTTTCCTATGCCTGTAACGATAACAGAGCCTTTGCAGCTGTAAATTAATTCTGCTGCCTGGGCAAAGGCCTTGTCAACGAGACCGGCCATTTTCGCCACTCCCTTTGCCTCAGCGTCTATCACTTGCCTTGCGTATTCAAGGTCGAATGTCATTCACTGGCTCCGTTAATATACCTTTAAATTTTCACGATTCCTTCACGTTCGTCATAACATACTACATTATATTGCTCCGCCCAGCAAGATGCATCAGGACGGATTATTATCTGCTTCTGTTCGCCTGTTTCAATCCTGGAAATTATGACTCTCCGCTGGTTAAGCAGGAAATCCGCAACCGCCGGCGGCGCGGTAAGCACTATTTTTTTAACTTCATTTCTCGCTGCCACCATATTAAGAGCCCTCATTATTTCTATGGCCGCCGATTCAGGACTTTGAATCATTCCGCTTCCGCTGCAATACGGGCATTTCAGATAATTACTCAGCTGTAAACTCGGCCGCACCCGCTGCCTTGTCATTTCGATAATTCCGAATGCGCTGATTCGCAGTATCCTGCTGCGGGCACGGTCGCTTCCCAAAGCGTTGCGAAACGTCTTTTCCACCTCTCTTCTGTTTTTACTGTCGCGCATATCGATAAAATCGCAGATAATAAGACCTCCCAAATCGCGAAGCTTTAATTGCCGCGTAATTTCTTTTGCCGCCTCGATATTTATCCTCAGCGCCGTCTGCTCGGCGTTTTCATGCTTTGTGTATTTGCCGCTGTTGACATCAATTGCAACCAGCGCTTCGGTCTGCTCTATAACAATTGACCCGCCGTTTTTCAGCTCCACCGTTCTCGAATGGATTTTCCGGATTTCTTCTTCTATCCTGTATTTATGGAACAGCGGTATTTTGCCGTCATGATACGTTACTCGTTTTATCATTCTCGGCTGAACAATCGATAGAAAATCCCTGATTTTTCGGCACACCACTTCGCTGTCGCATATAATTCTGCTTATGTCGCTGTTGAAAATGTCCCGCATCGTGCGAATAACAAGGTCTGATTCACGATACAATTCAGCCGGCGATTGCACATTATCGATTCGCTTATTAATCGCATTCCATAATCTGTCGATATAATCCATATCCTTCTGGATATCTTTTTTGGAGCAGCCGGCGCTTGCGGTGCGAAGAATAAATCCCGCCTTTTCAGGAAGATGAACCTCATCGAGAATCGTCCTGAGTCTTATTCGCTCCTGCTCGTCTTCAATCTTTTGTGAAACGCCCAGATTATGCATCCACGGCATCATTACAAGATATTTGCCCGGCAGCGACAGATACGTTGACAGCGTAGGCCCTTTGGTATTTATTCCTTCTTTGGTAACCTGGACTATCAGGTCCTGTCCTCTTTTGAGGCACTGCTGAATGGGCGGCCTTTCTCTCAGCGATTTTCTTTTGCCGATATTTTCGGTATAGTCCTGACCTTTCCGCATAAAGTATCTGGGGTGAAGGTCGCTTATGTGAAGAAATCCGTTCTTGCCCAGCCCGAAATCGATAAACGCCGCCTGAATAGCCGGCTCTACGTTTACTATCCTTCCCTTGTAAATATTGCCTACGTGACTTATTACCGAAGGCCTTTCAATATAAAGTTCCTCAAGGCTGCCGTCTTCGATTACGGCAATCCTGCATTCCTCTGCCTCTGCTACATTTATTAACATTTCTATTGCCATATACTCATTATCCTTTTTAATTTATTTGCCAGTTAACTTTTTTTCTCGTCATAGAGATGCCGATTCTTTGGGGCGCAAGACCCAAAAGTCTCATTATCTCATCAAGTCTTATAGTTCCTTTGTCGGTAATTTTACAAATTACTTTGATTCCTTCGTTAATCTGCTCGAAAGATTTCAAAAATCCTCCGACATCAACAGTTTTCACAGAGCCTTCTTCGTCCAGTATTCTCTCAATTATTATTTTTTCGCCGGCACCGATAAGACCGTTGAGTTTTTCCGCCTGCGCCGAGACTTCTTCAAGTTCCTCCCTGCTGTTTACGCTAATCAGGTATTCCGCTTCGAGAGGTTTGTAAGAAACCTTTCCATCGTGAACTATCAGCTCGGTCAGAAAAAAACCTTCAGGCAATTGAGCGGTGATTTTTTTGAAAAGCTCATCGCTCTGCTCCGGCGGCTGATACGACACCTGTGCGCAAAAAAGCTCGTCATCCGACGCCAGTCCCACGCTTTTCGGCAGCGGCAGTGAAAGCCTCGGATGGGGATTGAAACCCTGACTATATATCAGGTCGGCACCGCTGCGCACAAGGGCTCTCTGGACTACCCTGAAAGCCTCCTGATGTGATAAAAACCTGACACCGCCGTGTATTTTATATCTTCCTGCTAATGTCTGTATTTTCAGATTTATTTTCCAATCTCCAAAATTTTGTTTTTAAAATTTTATTTAGATAAATCCGCTTCAGCGGATTCCACAATTTTAATTTTTAAATTTTAATTTTTAAATTTTTCAAAACACTTCAGGCAAAACTTTCATTGTGGCGCTTCGAAGATAATTTATTATCTCCCGTTCCGAGTTCATCATAAGAGCTTTCCTGGCGACAGTATTGCAGAACTCCACTGTAACCGAGCGGACAAGCTTTTTAATTTCCGGTATCATCGGCGGAGCCAGAGAAAAAATCCTGAATCCCAGGCCAAGAAGCAGAATAATATATTCCGGCTCCGAAGCCATTTCTCCACAGATACTGACGCTTATTTTCGCCTTGCTGGCGTCATGTATTACGCTGCGAAGCAAATTTACCACCGCTGGGTCCGCTCCGGAGTAGAGCGTGGAAACCCGTTCGTTTCCCCGGTCAACCGCCAGGGTATATTGAATCAGGTCATTGGTTCCTATACTGAAAAAATCGCATTCGTTGGCGAGAATTGATGCCGTCAGCGCAGCCGAAGGCGTCTCAACCATTATTCCTACCGGCATATCCGGATTATATTTTATTCCGTCTTCATCGAGGTCTTCCATCACGTCCCGCAATATCATTTTCGCCTGCCGAAGTTCGTGCAGACTGCTTATCAGCGGAAACATTACTCGGACATCGCCGTCAACTGACGCCCGCAGTATCGCCCGCAATTGCGTCTTGAACAATACAAGATTTTGCAGACAGAACCTGATTGAACGCAAACCGAGAAACGGGTTTGGCTCTCGCACGAACCGCTTGCTCTGTGTAAATTTATCAGCGCCAAGATCCATCGTTCTTATCACTATTGGCATATTGCCGAAAACCTTGATAACTTCGCTGTATGCATTGTAGTGGTCTTCTTCAGTAGGTTCGGTCTGACTGTAAAGATACAAAAATTCGGTGCGGTATAGACCTATGCCCTGCCCGCCCTTGTCGATTATCATTTCCGCTTCATAAGGAAATTCGATATTTCCCAGCAGTTCTATTTTAACTCCGTCTCTGGTAATCGCGTCCAAATCTCGCAGCGTATCGAGCTCTCTTTCGAGCCTTTCGAATTCCAACGCATGCTGCTTGTATTCTTTTATCGTCGGCTCGTCCGGGTCGATTACGACAACGCCGCGATTGCCGTCTATGATTACCGTCGCATTCGGCGAGATATTTCTTGTTACATCTTCAAGTCCCACTACCGCCGGAATTCCCAGCGACCTGGCCACGATAGCCGTATGACTTGTCCTGCCGCCTGCGTCGGTCGCGAATCCTTTTATATATTTCCTGTCAAACCCGGCTGTTTGTGTAGGGCTTAACTCATGTGCGATAATCACAACCTCGCGGTTTACATGGTCAACGTCTTCCCTCTTTCGACCAAGCAGATGTCTTAATAAACGTTTCTCAATGTCATAGATATCGGTAGCACGTTCGCTGATATATTTATCCTGGACACTGGCAAAGTGATTTGCAATATCCCGCAGTGTAGTCGAAACTGCGTATTCCGCCGTCAAAAGCTCGTTATATACGAGGTCGCTGACTTTCGCCCTGAGGTTTTTGTCTTTTAAAAATCGCAGATGGACCGCGAATATATCTTTTATTTTGCCTTCCGAAATATCCTCGCCTGAGCTGATTTTTTCAAGCTCTGCTACTGCGCTCTTGAATGCCTCTCTAACGCGCTTGACTTCCGAGACCTTTGCTGACGGCAGTATAGACCGCCTCGGTATCCGGTAGTCTTCCGAATCGATAACAAGAGACCGGGCGATAGCTATGCCCGGTGATACTGCTATTCCTTTTTTTATTTCCATCTCTGCTCTGTGCTTATTCGGCGGCTTTTTCCTTCGGCAGCCATGCCGGCTCTCCGAAAAGCTTGACTTCAACAAGGTCTTTCAGCGCATCTATTGCCTGCTGGCAGTCCGGTCCTTCGGCTTTTATTGTCAGCTTCGTTCCGGCCGCCGCCGCGAGCATTGCCATATGCATAATGCTTTTGCCGTCGACTTCTATTTTGCCGTTACCAACTTTTACTGAGCAGGTAAACCTGCTGGCGGTATCGACAAACTGCATCGCCGGCCGCATATGCATACCGTTGGCGTTTTTTATTTCGACCTCGGTCTGACTGACTGTGCTTGCCAACGGCTGCTCTCCCGTATCTTTTCACGACCTTTTGTTTTATTTTTTTCGGTCATACTACCACGATGGATTCTGATCCGCTTCTATCAGCAATTCTTTTATTTGTTCTACTGTTTCCGACTGTTTGAGAAACTTCCTGAAATTATCATTCTGAAGATGTTCGAAAATGGCTTCCATCGCCTGAAGATGCTGGTCGCCCTCGACCGGACTTATCAACAGAATGATGGTATATACCGGCTGTTTATCAAGGGCGGAAAAATCTATACCCGTCGCGCTTATCCCGATGGCCGCTACGACTTTTTTCACTGCCTTGTGTTTGATATGCGGCACGGCAACACCTTTGCCTATACCCGTGCTGGCTTCATTTTCTCTTTTGATTACGGCCTTGGCAACATCAGTCGCGTTGTCCTTGCCGAGTTTCCCAGCCTTGTCAAGAATAGCGACAAGTTCCCTGATTGCTTCATCTCTTTTTACCGTTTCAAGCCTTGGTATAATAGCCTTGGCACAAATAACATCAGCTATTTTCATATTCGCTCCTGAATGCACAAAAGCACCGCCTTATCGGCTAATAACATTCCTGTTTTTCATCGGACAAAACAAACAATAACATTTATTCCTGTTCCGGCTCCGGCTCTAGCGCCTTGCCTTCTGTATGTTTATTGTCCCTTTCTTTTTCTTTTTGTTTTGTAAGCTGGCGTTCAAGTTTTTTTATCACATCATCCACGCATGTATACATATCCTCACCGGTTTGCTTGGCGACAAATATGTGACTATGTCGGGACCTTGCGATTATTTCCACGCTCTTTGATGCCCCGTCTTTGCTGCCTTCGACTATTACTTCCACATCCAATACGCTACTATAGAATTTTGGAAGTCCGGAAACTTTATCTTCGATTCTTGTCTTGATTGCATCCGTCATTTCCATGTGTTTACCGACAATTCTAATGTCCAAATCAATTTCTCCTTAAACATCTATCATTCTGTTTCAAAAGGTTTGTCAAATCGCCGCAAAGGCTCAAAGTCCAGATTTTCAAAATGGCTGGCGACACGAAAGCCACACCCCTGTTAAAGTAGGCTCTAAAACTTTGTAAAGTCTGCATTTCCCCTGACTTACAATATTTTGAATATTCTTTCTTCGACCGACAATCGGCCGTTAGCTTTAAAAAAATTAAAAACGGACAAAAACAATCGCTAAACCTGTTAACTATATTACTTTACAGCCCATTATTCGTCAATAAAAAATAGACCCCGATTTGTTTAAGCTTTGGGCGGTATATGCAGGCTAAAACCGAAAGCATCTTCCCATGATTCTTTAAGAACCTCTGATACTGTCGGATGGGCAAATGAAATTTCGCTTATTTTTTCATTACAACCCAAAATTGCCCTCGCCGTCGCAATCATTTCGGTTACAGATGCCCCGACCATTGTTACCCCCAGCGCCTTATTTGTCTTTTTATCCCGGACAACTCTTATTTCCCCGATAGTCTCATTATGCGCAAGACTTCTGCCGTTCGCCCTGAAAAATGCCCTGCCGACAGTGTAATCGATCCCCGCCTCTTTGCATTTGGTCTCGTTTTTGCCGACCGACGCGACTTCCGGAAATGTATATACAGCTTTCGGCACAAGCGAATAATCTTTTATGCGGGTTTCTTTGCCCATAATATTTTCAGCGGCTATTTCAGCCTCAAGAAACGCCCCGTGCGCAAGATATGTCGTTCCGACAACATCTCCAATCGCATAAACGCCGCTGACATTTGTTTCCATTTTGTCATTAACTTTTATTACTGCCCCGTTCATCGCAAGCGATAGATTTTTGATAGTCTGGCTGTCGCAAAATGCTTTTCTGCCGACAGAAACCAGAACTTTTTCAGCTTCAATTATTGCGCTGTCTTCGAGGGACAGTTTCACTTTTGACTCTGTCTTTTCAGAAGCTGTTACTTTTTTGCCTGTGATAACATCGATACCCCTTTTTTTGAATTCCCTTGCCAGTAACTGCCCCACCCATTCATCTTCAAATGGCAGGATTTGCGGCAAAGCTTCAATTATAGTTACTTTTGTCCCAACGCTTGAATATAAAGACGCCATTTCACAGCCGATAACGCCCCCGCCTATTATAACCATTGATTTCGGTATCTCGGTTAAAGACAAAGCCTCCGTACTGCTGATAATTGTTTTGCCGTCGAACCGGACAGACGGAATTTCAATCGGCACAGAACCGGTTGCGATAATTATTTTCGCCGCCTCAATCTCCGCCGGCATATTTCCCTGCACAGCGATTTTATTTTTCGCCGTAACAATTCCGTTTCCTGTAAATATTTTTATTTTATTGCTTTGTATCAGCCCGGCAAGCCCTTTTTTAACGCTCGCCACGACCGCATCTTTTCTGCTCTGCATTTTCGCCCAGTTTACTTTTGGGTTATCGACATCGATTCCCATTGCGCCGGCGTTTTTCACAAGATTAAAAATATGAGCCGACGCCAGCAGGGTCTTTGATGGAATACATCCGCAGTTCAGGCATACTCCTCCGATATCGCTTTTTTCAATAATCGCAACCATCGCGCCTTTTTGAGCGCATCTAATCCCGGCGGCATATCCGCCCGGCCCGGACCCGATTATCGCAACATCGAATTTCTCTGCCATTTTCATTCTCCGTCTACTCGGTTTTTAGAATCGTCGTTGAAGCCGCGTTGAACATTTTTATTCCGCCTCGCTGAAGCTGGATTATCAGTCCTTCCACAGGTTCGATACCGATGCAATTGCCCGTCCATTGCCTGCCGTTATGCTCAACGGTAACCCGCCTGCCCAACAGCATACTCCTGCCCCGCCATTTTTCAAGTATTTCATCAGGTTTTTTAACCGCTGCCGCAAAAAAATGGTCAAGATTCACAAGCAGCCTTTTTGCAATCCGGTTCCTGTCGCAAACCGTGCCGATTTCGATATCGATACTCGTCGCCGAATCTGCAAGTTCTGGGCTAAAGTCCTGTTTTTCCTGGTGGCAGTTTATTCCAATGCCCAATATGAAATATTTTTTTTTGCTTTTCGTCGCAGATGCTTCGACAAGGATTCCCGCCGTTTTCTTCCCCGCCAGCAGAATATCGTTTGGCCATTTTATTTTCGCGTCATTTCTGCCGCATTTGCCGATTGTCTCCGCGACAGCGACCGCCGCGGCAATAGTTATCATATCCGCGCCGATTTGAGACTCAAAAAACAATATAGAGCATAAAACGCTTTTGTTTCTTTCGTCGAACCATTTATTGCCTCGCCGTCCCCTGCCCGCCGTTTGATGTTCAGCGAAAACCGCCAGCCCGTCATTTTTTTCGCCGCCCCTTGCGTATTCAGCGGCAATATCGTTTGTGCTCGAGGTGCTTTTATAAATAATTATTTCTTTGCCGATTCGGCCGGTATCGAGATTTGCTTTTATTAAATCTGCGTCAAGCGAAATATGCCCAGCGGTCATTTTTTAAAACTCTCTATCTAAACCGATATCTACCGACACCGCGCTGTGCGTTATTGCGCCGATGGAAATCCTGTCAACGCCACAAAGTGCAATCTGTCTTACGTTATTAAGCGTAATTCCGCCGCTTGCCTCCAGCAGCGGCTTATCGCCGCACATCTTATTGCGCATCGCAACTGCGTGTTTATACTGCCACTGACCCATATTATACAGAAGCACGACATCAATGCCCGGCACCTTCAAAACGTGATTAAGCTGGTCGTCAACGTGGTCAACTTCCACGCAGATGAACTTTACGCCTTCCATTGTCTTTGCTTTTCCAACAAGGGCTTTTAGTCTCGGCTCAAAATTTTTCCCAAGCTGAACAATATGATTATCCTTAAACATAACAGCTTCTCTAAGGCTGAACCGGTGATTATGTCCTTTGCCGCACCGCACAGAATATTTCTCAAGCTCTCGCCAGCCTGGTATCGTCTTGCGAGTATCGTAAATCTTGGCTTGTGTTCCGCGAACTGCGTGAACATATTTATAAGTCATCGTCGCTATGCCGCACATCCTCTGCAGAAAATTCAGTACTACACGCTCGGCGCTCAGCATCGGCCGTATCGGCCCTTCGATTACTCCGAGCCTGTCGGCGACATTTGCCCGCTGCCCGTCGCGTTTGAGTATTTTCAATTTCAATTTCGCGTTGTATCTCTTCAGTACTTCCCTGGCGATATACATTCCGCTTACTACGATTTCCTCGCGAGTAATAATATAAGATTTTCCCTTCGCCCCTGCCGGTATCATAAGTTCGCTCGACGGGTCTCTTCCGCCGTAATCTTCTTCGATTGCCATATCGATAAGTTTTCTTACTCTGTCGTTGTCCAGCATTTTCATTTATGTTTTCCTATCTGCGGCAGTTCTTTCAATTCTTTCAGTTGGTCTCGCAAAAATGCCGCTCTTTCGAAATCGAGTTTTTCTGCCGCCTCCAGCATTTCCTTTTCTATCTGCACCGCTATTTCTGCGGCGTCATATTCATCTTCGCTCAGACTTACCGCCTGCTGCGCGATTTGCCGAGCCTTTAATTTATCCTGCAAACCGGCATAAATCTGCTTTTTTATCGTTTCAGGCGTAATATTATGCTCTTTATTGTATTGAGTCTGTATTCTACGTCTTCTGTTCGTTTCGTCAATTGCTTTTTGCATCGCATCGGTTACCTTATCGGCATACAAAAACACCTTTGCATCGACATTTCTCGCCGTCCTGCCGATTGTCTGAATCAGCGATGTATGACTTCTCAAAAATCCAGCTTTATCCGCGTCAAGAATCGCTACCAGCGAAACCTCCGGCAAATCCAGTCCTTCCCGCAAAAGGTTAATGCCCACCAGCACATCAAACTCGCCCAAACGTAAAGCACGCAAAATTCCAACACGTTCGAGCGTTTTTATTTCACTGTGCAGATATCGGCAGCGAAAACCCTTTTTTGTTATATATGAGGACAAATCTTCTGCAAGCCTTTTCGTCAATGTCGTAACTAATACCCGCTGTTTTGCCTGCACGTGCTTTTCAATCTGGTCGAGCAGATGCGGCACCTGGTTTGATGCGGGACTGACAAAAATTTCCGGGTCAATCAGACCTGTCGGTCTGACAACCTGCTCTACTATCGCTCCCTTGCTGAGATTCAATTCGAATTCCGCCGGCGTTGCCGAAACAAATATCACATGCTTCCAGTCTTCCTGAAATTCCTCAAACCGCAAAGGCCTGTTATCCATTGCGCTGGGCAGACGGAATCCGTGTTCGACCAGCACTTCTTTTCTGCTCTTGTCTCCTGCGTGCATCGCTCGAATCTGCGGTATCGTTACGTGCGACTCGTCAATAAACAAAAGAAAATTATCGCCGAAATAATCTATCAGCGTATAAGGCCTGGCCCCTGCCGGCAGCCCGCTCAAATGCCTTGAATAATTTTCAATCCCGCTGCAAAATCCAACTTCTTTGAGCATTTCAATATCGTAAAGCGTCCTTGCCTGAAGCCGCTGTGCTTCGAGCAGCTTGCCGTCCTGCCGCAGCTTCATAAGCTGCTGGTCAAGTTCAATTTTTATACTCGTTGTGGCAAATTCAATCCGCTCTGCGGGCATTACATAATGCCCTGCCGGATATACGAACAACTGCTGTTCTTTCGCGAGTATTTCTCCGCTTGTCGGATTGATATAATTTATTTTTTCTATTTCATCGCCGAAAAATTCCAGCCTGACCGCAAACGATTCGTAGCTCGGCCACAGTTCCACAACATCGCCGCGTACTCTGAACGTCCCGCGATGAAAATCAATATCGTTCCTTGCGTACTGAATATCTGCCAGTTTTCCGAGCAGTTCATTTCTTTCGACAGTTTCGCCGATTTTTACGCTGATAACACTCGCCTTATAATCCTCCGGCGAACCTAATCCGAAAATGCACGACACCGATGCGACGATAATCACATCCTCCCTGCTGGTCAGACTTGCTGTCGCCGCGAGCCGGAGTCTGTCTAATTCGTCGTTTCTCGATGCGTCTTTTTCGATATAAATATCCCGCTGCGGAATATACGCTTCCGGCTGATAATAATCATAATAGCTTACAAAATACTCAACGGCATTATTCGGAAACAGGTCTTTGAATTCTTCATAGAGTTGTGCCGCAAGTGTCTTATTATGGCTGACTACAAGCGTTGGCCTTTGGTATTGCTCGATGACGTTTGCCATAGTGAACGTTTTTCCGCTGCCCGTAACGCCGTGCAGGGTTTGGAATTGCCTGCCGGTTTTTAAGTTGTCAGCAAGGGTTTTTATCGCCTCTGGCTGGTCGCCTTTCGGCTCAAAGTTTGTTGTCAGTTTAAATTTCGCCATACTTTAATAGTAACTGAGAAATGCTCAAAAAACAATTAGATTTGCCGTGAAAGAATTGACTTGTCAATTCAACGTTCGACGTTTACCTGCCTCAGTTTACCCGACTACACCTGCTTGCGTCCGGTGATATCTTCAATAGTAATAACTATCCTCTGTGCAGCAAGAAGATGTCGGACACTGAAAAGCATTGTTCTCAGTCCGATGGTCTCGAAGTTGTACTCAATCTTATAGCCATCAACGACTACGTTCTTGGGAAGGATTTCCTCCAGGAGTTTTCGCAGTTCAGGAATATCCCACTGTCGTTTGCCCAAATCGTAAATAGACCGGCCTTCGGTTTTATTAGGATCAATCTTAAAGGTCTTGTAGAAGGCGCTGTTGGCTGAGATTACCCTTAGGTCGGTATCCAGCACTATCAAAGGCTCTCGCATTGCCTCTACGATTTTTTCAGCATATGCACAAGCTGCCTTGGCTATTTGCTCTGACTTTTTGCGTTCAGCCAGTTCCATTTCCAGCTTAGACGTTGTGCGTTCCAGCTTGCTGACTAGTCTTTCATTGTAGAGCCGATAAATCTCTTTTTCTTCAGGCAGTGAAGGCGAAGGCTTGGCGTATTTCCCTTCCCTGGCCTCTTTGCTCACCGTTTGGATCTCTTGTAAGAATTTCAGCGGTTCCATCGGCTTAATAAGATACTTTGTGGCACCGAGTTTGCGAGCCAATTCGATATCTTCTTCTTCCTTGTATGTACTGCTGTAAAATACAAAAGGTATTTGCTTGAACCTGTCATCAACTTTAACTTTATGGCATAGCTGGAATCCGTCCATCACCGGCATAAGAGTATCGGAGATAATCAGATCAACAAGGCTGGATTCGAGCTTTCTGAGCGCCTCCTCACCGTTTTTTGCTAAAACGACCTCATGTTTGCCCCCCTTGAGCAGTGATTCCAGCATGTAAAGATTTTGCTCGTCGTCATCTACTATTAATATTTTCATACAAACTCCATAATTATTTGGCTTTTAAATATTTCTCGATTTCCCCAAGAAGCGTTTCCACATTGATTGGCTTCTCAATGTAGCCCGTACATCCTGCCGCCAGTACTTTTTCCTTGTCTCCTGCCATGGCAAAAGACGTAACAGCCACAATTGGCACTTTATCATTTTCCTTTGACTCCCTGATTTTTCTTGTCACCTCCAGGCCGTCAATATCCGGCAGCATAACATCCATTATAATAATGTCAGGCTTTTCTTTCTGCGCCAGCCGAACACCTTCTTCGCCGGTTTTGGCTTGAATAACCTGATAACCGGCTTTGGATAACAGAAAAACCATCAGGTACATGTTCTTTTCGTTGTCCTCTACCACCAATATCTTATGCATAAACTACCTCTGCTTTAATTTCATACGGCAGTTCCAGTATAAACACGCTTCCCCTGCCAATTTCGCTTTGCGCAGTTATTTCGCCGCCGAGCATTCCGGCGACCTTCTGTGAAAGATACAAGCCCAATCCCGTCCCCTCCTGCAGCGGCCTGCCCGGTATTATTATCCGGCTGAACTGCTTAAAAAGCTTGTCCCTGTCTTCTGCCCTTATACCGACGCCAGTGTCCGTAACTTTCACCTTAATCTTATCCTTCTTCCTGGCCGCTTCAACCGTAATCTTCCCATGTTCCGTAAATTTAACTGCATTGCTCAACAGATTTATGATAATTTGCTTAACCCTGCGGCGGTCGCTCTTTATTTTCAAACCCGCCGGTAAGTCAATGGCCAACTCCAGCTTTTTATCGTTAATATTGTTTGCAACGCTGTCTTTGGCCTCGTTAATTACCTTTTCAAGCTCGAACTCTTCGACAGCCAGCGCGATTTTCCCCGCCTCGACCTTACTAACGTCAATTACGTCGTTTATCAGTGCCAGCAAATGACTGGCAGAGCCTTTAACCATGCCCAATTGTTTTTTCTGCTCTTCGTTTAGTTCTCCCGTCATCCCCATCAGCAGGATCCCGGTAAAACCGATGATCGAATTGAGCGGTGTCCGCAGTTCATGGCTCATGCTGGCGATAAATGTGTTTTTCACTTTGTCGATTTCTTTCACTTTTGCCAGCTCAACCATTGCCAGCATCTCTTTTTCTTGCGCCTGCTTGCGTTCGGTGATGTCCTCGATCACTACGACAGTTCCGGCAGAAGATTCGCCTTGTTTAAGCATTGCTGCCCTCAACAAGATATCGCGGAATGAACCGTCTTTGGCACGCAGCCGGGCTTGAACCACTCTCTTGACGCGTTGATCCAAATTCGCATATAATTCGCGGCCGACCCGTTCATATTCGGCATCGCTTTCGTATAACGTCCGTGTGGTCTCGCCGAGTAGCTCTTCCTCTTTATAGCCAAAGTGTTCGCACCAATATTTGTTCACGCTTTGATAAACCCTGTCCTTCATAACACAGATTCCAACCGGCACGGATGAAAACATAGTCGAAAGCAATTCTTCCTCCTGGCACAGCGCCTCTTGTGCCCGCTTGCGCTCCGTGATGTCCACGCCGATGCTCAGAATCTCTGCCACCTGGCCCTGCGGGTCCAGCACAATCTTATTGGTCCATGCTATCCAGACATGTTCGCCATTGCGGCGCATGTTCTCGTTTATGTTCTGCTCAAACGCCGCCGGGTTCTCGCAGATTTCATCCATAAGCGATGGCAGGTTCCGGCCGCTGCTCTCGCTGGCCGGAACAATTGTGCCGACCACATGGCGACCGCATATCTCAGCTTCCGTGTAGCCGAAAAACCGCTGGCCGAACTCGTTCAGGAAGGTGATCCGCCCGTCGCGCGTCCAGCGCAGGATGATGCTGTTGGCCAGCATCACCAACTCGCGGTATTTCTGTTCGCTTTTACGCAGCGCATCCTCTGCCCGCTCGCGATCAGCATCCACTATCTCAAGTTCCGCTATACGCTTTTGCAGGAGCCTTATCTCTTCAATAAATTCTTCTTTAGTTTTGTCTTTCTGCGTCATAGTTTTCCTTTTTTGCCCGCTAACGCCCTTTTTCTTTCGCCTCTTTTACTATTATCGACATATTATTACATATATTATTAATAACTTTTTGTGTCGCCTCTGGCTTCATGGCCTCGGCTTATTGCCTGCCGGTTTTTAAGTTGTCGGCAAGGGTTTTTATCGCCTCTGGCTGGTCGCCCTTCGGCTCAAAGTTTGTTGTCAGTTTAAATTTCGCCATATTCTCGTTTTAATCGAGAACATGGCAAATGCAAAGCAGGAAAAGCAATGGCTGACACTTATAATTTTACAAAGCTGCTGCACTGCATAAAAGCTTTTTTATCTGCTCTAATAACTTATCCGCATCAAGCGGCTTGACAAAAATCATATCGCCGTTCGTTTTTGACCTGATCTTTTCCTCATCTGCCTTTGAAAACAGAGCAGTTAAATATATCATGGGAATATTTTTAGTTGGGGAGTACTCCTTCAATTTTGCCGCCACTTCTTCGCCTTCCATATCCGGCATTAATACGTCAAGTATAATGATATCAGGGTGTTGTAATAATGCCAAACCTATGGCCTCGGTTCCATTTGTCGCCTTAACAACAGAATATCCTTCAGTCGTTAACCTTTTATCAAGCATCTGCAGAAAATCTTCTTCATTATCGACAATAAGTATTTTCTTCATAATATCACCTTTACAGCTAAAGCCGTGTTAATTTTTAGTGGTCGATACATATAACTTTTACAAAACTGCCGTACTATCTAAAAGCTTTTTCATCTGGTCTAACAATTTTTCTGCATCAAGAGGCTTGGCAAGAGTAATATGGCCGCCAACCTTTGAGCCGTGTTCTTCCTCCTCTGCCTTTGAAAGCATAGCAGTTAAAAATATCACAGGAATACTTCTGGTTGAGGGATACTCTTTCAACTCTGCCATCACTTGGCCACCATCCATTTCCGGCATTAATATATCAAGTATAATGATATCAGGGTGTTGCGATTTTGCCAAACCTATGGCATCTTTGCCGTTAGTCGCAGTAATAACAGAATACCCTTCAACTGTTAATCTTTTACCAAGCATCTTTAGCATATCTTCTTCATCGTCGACAATAAGCACTTTCTTCATTATATCGCCTTTCCATAAAGCCTTGTTAATTTTCAGAGGTTATCTATGCCCCTTCATCTTATCCCAGAATCTTCTCTACCATGCCTATCAACTCTTCAGGTTCAAAGGGCTTGATAATATAACCATCCGCGCCACTCTCCTTGGCTTTTAAATCAAGAGTTCTGGTAGTTGCAGAGATTAAAATTATAGGGATATGCTTTAATTTGTTATCCTTCTTCAATATCTTGGCCACTTCATCGCCATTAAGTCCCGGAAGATACACATCAAGAATTATCAAATCGGGCATAACTCGGCGAGCTATCTCCAATACATCCCGCCCGTCTACGCCGCTATATACCTCATAACCCGTCTTCTCTAATCTAAGCGATGTAACTTTTAGCAGGTCTGGCTCATCGTCAACAACCAGTATTTTTTTGCCCATAGACCTTTCCTTTTTATTAAATTTTATTTAGATTGAATCCGGCTCATTTCTTACTCAAAATTTCTTCTATTTTTTCTAATAACTTACCCATATCGGCTGGTTTCACAAAATACCCTGATACATCCAATTCCACTATAGTTTCTACTGTTTGCTTATCGCTCAGTGCTGTAAGCGCTATTACAGGCATGTTAAATGTATTGGTATTCATCCTCAGATTCTCAAGCACTCCAACGCCGCTGCCTGCAGGCATCATAATATCCAAAAGTATCAAATCCGGTTTTAATTTTAGCGCCTGCGAAATCGCTTGTATAGAATCAAATGCCGCTTCTACCTGGTATCCGTTGACTCGCAGCCTCTTGCTAATCATCTGCACCCAATCGGCATCATCATCGATTACCAAAATTGTCTTTGCCATAAGAATCTCCATATCTTGTACTTCGGTGTTTGTATCTCAAATAATATCTTTTTATGATACACGATAGACAAAAATCATTTCTACTGTTCCTGCTTTTTCAATGCCTTTTTTAAATCGTTCTCGGTAATTTTTCTTTCTTCAATAAGAATCTCTCCGAGTTTCCTTTTATTCTTAAGATTCCTGGGAATAGTAAAATAAAAAGTCGAACCCTTACCTTCTTTTGATTCTGCCCATATTTTTCCTTTATGGGCAAGAATTATATCGCTGGAAATCGCCAGCCCAAGACCTGTGCCGCCTTTTTTCTTGTCTCTTGTGCTGTCTAATTGCTCAAAAACCTGAAAAAGTTTCTTTATATCTTCGGCTTTAATACCAATACCAGTATCTTGAACTGCTACACGCACCGTATCATCTTCCTGCTTTGTGCTGATTGTAATATTCCCTTTTTCGGTATATTTTATGGCATTACTCACCAAATTAGTAAGCACCCCAACTATCCTGTCTTTATCAAAACTTATCCTGGGTATGCTCTCATCTATATCCACTGCTAAATCCAGCCCCTTTTCTGTCGCCACAAGACGCATTTCATTACTGACTTCCTGCACTACCTCGTTAATATCGTTTCCTCGGATATCATACTCCATCTTCCCTGATGTTATTTTCTGGAAATCCAAAACATTATTAATCAGGCGTCCCAATCTATCGGTATTCCTTTTCGCGGTATTCAGCAGGTCCTTTTGCTCATCATTGATATCTCCTGCCAGGCCCTCTAAAACAAGATTTATGCCCTCTTTGATTGCTCCCAGCGGGCTCCTGAGCTCATGCGAGACCATAGAGGTAAATTTCGATTTCATCTCTGTAGTAACTTTTATTTCCTCCATACGTTTCGCCTCTTCGTCTATCTGTTTGCGAGCTGTAACATCACGGAAAAACCCCATTAGATATGTCTTCTCTGCAATTGTAAGGAGTGATGAGTTAATGTCAGCATAAAAAATACTGCCGTCTTTTCTCTTTATCGGTATATCTTCGACCAGGGTAATTTCTCCTTTTGATTCCCTTTCAAATTGACTAATAACATAAGGAAGGTCTTTTTCGGGATGAATATCCATAACGCTTAAATTTTCAATCTCTTCCAGGCCATAGCCGAGCATCCTGCAAATTGTTTTATTACCCATATAGAATTTCTTACTTTCCATATCGGCTAACAATATTCCATCTGTTGCGCCATCAAAAATAGCCCTGAATTTTTCTTCGGATGACCTTATATTATCCTCCGCTTTTTTGTGCTCGGTAATATCGACATTGACTTCCGCCACCAGCCAATCGCCGTCTTTATCCTGAAAGGGAATACTGGTCACCTGTATAGGCCGGTTCCCTTCTTTCGCCAGAAGTTCCTCGCTAACCACGGTCTTCTTCGTCACTAACGCTTTGGCGACTCCGCAATCAGGACACACTTCTTTTCTATCCATAAAATATTCGTAGCATTTTCTGCCGGCAGGGTCCCCGTAAATTTTTTGCCATTCGGGATTAACATATATCATATTGAAATCTGAATCGATAATATCGAGGCCGGTTTTTGTAGCGCCAAGGACGAATTCTATTTGCTGATTCAGGGTGCGCACCGCCTCTTCAGACTGCTTGCGCTTCGTAATGTCCCAAAAGAGGCCGAATAGCCCTGTAACTTTCCCGGTCTTGTCCCGAACAGGAATTTTGACCGTATTAATAATGGCCTTTTCAGAGCCTCTAATAGAATCTTTTGTTACAACATACTCCTCTTCTATATTCTCAGTTTTCCCGGATTCCATAATTCTCTTATCATCGGCTATGTATTTTTCTGCCAAATATGCGGGGAAAAAATCATGGTCTGTCTTCCCCGTAATCTCTTTCGGCTTGATATTCAGGTCTCTTGCGTAACTTTCATTACAGGATATATACACTGAATTTCTGTCTTTGAGGAATACCTTTTGAGGAAGATTTTCGATAAGTGTCCTGTATTGTTTTTCCTTTGCCTGTGCTAATTCCTTCTCTATCCGCTTCCGCTCGGTGATGTCTTCAATAGTAATGAGTATCATTTGCGTATCAATAAGACGTCGGGCATTGAAAAGCATTGTTTTGGTGCCGATACTCTCAAAATCGTGCTCAATCTCGTAGCCATCGATGGCATTGTTCTTGGGAAGAACATTCTCCAGGAGATCTCGCAGCTTTGGAATATTCCATTGTCGGTTGCCCAAATCATAAATGAACCGGCCTTCAGTTTCCTTATAGCCAACTTTAAAGGTCTGATGGAATGATTTGTTGGCTGAGATTACCCTTAGGTCGGTATCCAGCACTATCAAAGGCTCCCGCATTGTCTCTAAGAGGTTTTCAGCATATATACGAGCTTTCTCGATTATTTGCTGGGCTTTCTTGTGTTCGGTGATATCAACAAAAATCGCGACCACGCCATTAATCTTATTATCTAAAGTGCGGTATGGCCTGATATATACCGAATACCAGTTTTCCTCTTTGTCTTTTATTTCAAATGTCTTTGGATGGAGGGTCCCTATTACATCCAAAAGCATTTTCTCAAAATCCGGAATATCTATATTGAGTTTAATTTTACTTATCGGTCTGCCGATGTCGGAAGAAATTACATTAAGCGCCTTTTCTGCCTGTGGAGTTACCCTGCGTATCACAAGGTCTGTCCCCATCATAATGACCGGCATATTGATACTGCTAAGTAAGTTTATCAGGTCATTATTCAGCAGAACCACTTCCTTATTGCGGCTCTGCAGCTCCTCGTTAGTGGTAACCAATTCTTCATTTGAAGATTGCAATTCCTCTTTGGCAGTTTCCAGTTCCTCGTTAGTGCTTAGCAGTTCTTCATTACTTGACAGTATTTCCTCATTAGCTGTTTTCACTTCTTCGTTGGCGTTTTCTTGTTCTTCTATAATTGTCTGAAGATATTCTTTTGTTTCCGCCAACTCTTTCTGTATGGACTCGACATACTTTTCATCTTTAACAGATTTCCCGTGCGCCTTTGGCAAATTCTTAGGCCTGACTGCCCTGCTAATTTCGTCAAAAAGCACCAGAAAGAGTTCTTCTTTAAGCGGTCCGGATTTTACAGGGATAACTGTAACATTAATCCTCATCCTGCGGCCGTTATACTTTACATCCTGGGCTTCTATTTTTACTGTATGTTTTGTCCCCCTTGCTTTATATATCGCCGTGCGCAAAGGCTGAAACAGCCCTTTCGGCGCCAATTTGAATATGTTAAGGCTCGGTTTGCCTGCCGCTGATTCAAGATAACGCCCGGTATGCCCGCGGAACTGAACGACCTCCATATCGCTGTCTATCAGCACCCCGCAAAGAGCGTACTCGCCGAGCACAATCCGTTCTACTAAGCTTTCTATATCGGTCTCTTTGCCTTTCCCGATGCCTGTCTTTCCATTAATTTCTAATTTCTTCGGCGGATAATATTTCTGACCTAATTCAAGTTTGGGCTCTCCATGCAGATATTTTTTTACGAAAATTCTCTGCTTTCTGTCTAATGTCTTAAAAAGATTTGAATAACCGCCTGCGGATTCCGAGTTTCCTAAAACCAGAAACCCGCCGGGTCTTAAACCATAGTGAAAATTATTGAATACTTTTTTCTGCAAAACCGGCTGAAGGTATATAAGCAGGTTACGGCAGCTTATAAGGTCTAAATTGGAGAAAGGCGGGTCGCCAAACACATTCTGTTTTGAAAAAATACACATCTCCCTCAGCACCTTGGAAACCTTATAAGAGTTACCTGTTTTGGTGAAAAATCTCTTTAATCGCTCAGGTGTAACATCGTTTTTTATGTTTTTGCCGTAAATGCCCCGGCGCGCCTTATCAATATTGCTTTCGCTTACATCGGTTGCAAAAATCCGGACAGGAAACTTACTCCTTTTGTTTCCCAGCGATTCCATAAGGCTTATGGCAATAGAATAAGCTTCCTCGCCGCTCGAACATCCCCCAACCCATATCCTTACTTCCTGACCTTTTGTCTTGTTTTTAAGTATCGCGGGTATTATCCGTTTTCCCAATGTATGAAAAACTTTCTGGTCACGGAAAAAACTGGTAACCTTTAGCAGCAGGTCTTCATAAAGATTTTCTACCTCGTCTTTATTCTCGCGCAGAAACTTTATGTAGCCCCTGAGATTTTCCAATTTCAGTAAAACCATTCGCCGTGATATACGCCTGCCGATGGTGGGAGGTTTATAATGAGTAAAGTCCAGCCCCTTGGTCGAGCGCAATATATCAAAGATGCCTTCAAGGCCTTTATCTGCTGTTATTGATTTATCTGTTTTAACAAGCCCCCCAGACGATATAAGAGGATGTTTTGCTATACGCTCCAGCTCACCGGCAATCTTTTTGGGCGAAAGCACAAAATCCACACATCCGGCCCCAATCGCGCTTTGCGGCATACCGCCGTATTTTGCGGTTTTTCCATCCTGTGCAAAAGTAATACCTCCTTCGGCCTTTATTGCCTCGGCTCCCAGCGTCCCGTCCGTTGCTGTTCCTGAAAGAATTACTCCGATACTCCTGTTCCTTTGCTCTTCCGCCAGCGAACGGAAAAACCAGTCTATCGGCATACGTTTTAATCCGGCATCTTTCATCTTGTTAAGTTTTAGTCTTCCGCCTGCGATAGAAACATTGGTGCTTGGCGGTATTACATAAATATGGTTGACTTCTATGGGCATACCGTTCTTTATTTCTCTTACCGGCATTTTTGTTAATCTGGCAAGCAGTTCCGTCAGTATGCTTTTATGTCCCGGGGCTAAATGCATTATAAATATAAATGCCATTCCAGGTTTAGCCGACAGATTCCTGAGTAATTCCTGATATGCTTCAAGACCCCCGGCTGATGCCCCAATACCGACAATAGGGAAATATGTTGTTTTGCGATTTGCAGGTACATTCTTTTTCTTTTTTGGCGTTCCTCTTGTTTTTTTCATGGGAACCTCGCAAAACAAAAAACCCGAATCCTGGGGTTCTCACCGCAGAGTTTGGGACCAATTATTCTACTTTCGAGGAGGCAGAACTGGCCGCTTCGATTAAAACCTGATTTTCTGACGGCAGATATTTGCTTAGTGTTTCTATCAGTTTTGAAATTACAATTGGTTTGGACAAATAAACATCACAACCGGCTTCGATACACTTTTCTTCATCGCCTTCCATAGTTCCTGCCGTTAAGGCCACTATTGGTATTTTAATCCCTTTGCTTCGAAGCGTCCTTGTGGCTTCGTATCCATTTACTTTCGGCATTTGTATGTCCATGAAAATAAGGTCAAATTTCTGACCAAGGGCTTTATCGACCGCTTCGGCTCCGTTCTCTGCGATTGTTACTTTCAAACCCATCTTTTCCAGCAAAAATTTCATAAGCATTTGATTTGTCTTGACGTCCTCAGCTACCAGAATGCATCCGGAAAATCTGTTTTCTCTAACTTTACTTGCATCATCGATTACTTTGTGCCGGTTCAGGAGGGGCTGTGCTGCCAGGTCAACGCCGGCTGGTATTATAAACGAAAATACCGAACCCTTCCCTTTTTCACTGGTTAAGGTAAGTTCTCCGCCAAGAAGCCCTGCAAGCTTCCTGGCAATAGCCAGCCCCAGTCCTGTTCCGCCATATTTGCGTGAAGTACCCTCATCTTCCTGAACAAAGGGTTCGAATACCTTTTGCTGAAACTCAGGCGTAATTCCAATTCCTGTGTCTTCGACTTCAAAACGAATACGGGGCTTGCTGTCTTTATCTTTCAAAGAAATATTCACATAAATATGCCCTTGCTCAGTAAACTTTATAGCATTATTTACGAGGTTGGTTAAACACTGCTGCAAACGAACGCCATCGGTAACAATATTAGCCGGCAGGTCGCCTTTTTCGCGAATCTCGAACGTCAGCCCTTTTCCCATTGCAAAAGGTTGTATCATAGATTCTATATTAGCTATAACCTGCCCAAGCGAGCATTGATTCATCTTAATATTTATTTTGCTGGTTTCAATACTGGAGATGTTCAGAATGTCATTAATCAAACCCAAAAGATGCGTGCCGCTGTCGTAAATCATCTTGAGGTGTTCTTTATGTTCTTCGGCAAGTTCTTCCTGCATCAAAATTTTGCTGAATCCAATAATCGCATTCAAAGGCGTGCGCATTTCGTGACTCATATTGGCAAGAAACTGGTTCTTGGCCTCATTCGCGGCTTCAGCCTGCGTTTTGGCCTGTTTTAGCAATTCCTCCGCCTTCTTGCGGTCGGTGATATCGCGGAATATCCCCATCAGGTATTTGGTCTGATGATCTATCATTACCGTACCTGCGTTTATACTCACGGATATTATCTGGCCGTCTTTCCTTACGCACGGCACATCTGCGGTTATCTTGGCCCCGGAAATCTGGGCTTCGAACTCGGCGATAACCTGCTCGAGCGAATCTTTCGGATGGATGTCAGCCACGCACATCCGCGTAAGTTCCTCCTCGCTGTAGCCCAGCATCCTGCATATCGCCGGGTTGGCGTACCTGAACTTCTTTGTCGTAACATCGACTATGAGTATCCCGTCAATGTTCGCCTTAAACAGATTCTTGTATCGCTCCTCGCTTTCCTGCAGCGCCTCTTCCGCCTGCTTGCGCTCGGAGGCAATCCTCGCCTCTTCTAGCGCACGTCGGATGGCCGGGACCAATCTGACAAGCCGGTCCTTCATGATATAATCGACCGCGCCTAACTTCATTGTATCGACGGCTATGTCCTCGCCGATTGTGCCGGAGACGACGATAAGAGGTGTTTCAGGATAGCTTTTCTTTAATATCTCCAGTGCCTCCGGAGCGCCGAACCTCGGCAGCTTGTAGTCGCAGAGCACGATGTCGGGGGCGAACTCCCCAAGTGCTTTGAGAAACTCATCTTTAGACTGCACCAACTTCGATATATGGGCGAGGTCTTTTTTGACGAGCTCTCTCGCAACAAGCTCCGCGTCGGCGGCGGAGTCTTCAACGAGCAGTACGCGTATCTCTTTATCCATGAAATACCTCTCTTTAAACTACAGGCGACTTATTGAGCAAAAGCCAGTACAAGCCGACATCTGCCACGACCTTTGTAAGCTTGTCAAATTCTACAGGCTTTACTATATAGCTGTTCACCCCGAGCGCATAACTTTCCGTCACATCCTTCTCTTCTTCCGATGAGGTCAATACGACTATGGGGATGGACTTGGTATTCTTGTCGGATTTTATCTTCCGGATTACTTCGATCCCGTTCACCTTCGGCATTTTCAGGTCGAGCAATATAATCCTCGGATAATTTTTCGGACCCCTTCCCGCATAAGCGCCGGTATGAAATATAAAATCGAGCGCCATAGCGCCGTCAGTAACTACAAGTATCTTACTGGCGATATTATTCTTCTTAAGAGCCCTTAGCGTAAGTTCGGCGTCGCTCGGATTATCCTCGACTAAAAGTATATCTACACGATCTTCCATGCCTGTCTTAACCTCCTTTTGGCAGCGTAAAATAGAACGTTGCCCCTTTATCAACCTCTCCCTCTGCCCACACTGTGCCTCCGTGGCGCCGAACAGCGTTACTGACTATCGCAAGACCTATCCCGGTGCCGCTAAACTCGTCTTGCGAGTGAAGCCGCTGGAATACCCCGAAGAGCTTATCCACGTATTTCATGTCGAATCCCGCACCGTTATCTTTGACGTAATAGACGCGATTCTGGCCCTTATCATATCCCCCAATCTCTATAAGGGCTTTGTCTTTGTGGGATGTAAATTTCATGGCATTTGAAATAAGATTTATAAATATCTGCTTGGCAAGCGTAAGGTCGGCCCGTGCGGGCGGCAGTGGTTTTACGGACACTTCTATAGCCCTGTCACGAAAGAGATCTTCTTTTAACTCATGACATACGGACTGCACGAGCGCCGTCATGTCTATATCGACCACGGCCATCGTCTGTCTTCCCAGGTGAGATAACTCGAGAAGATCGTCAATGAGCTGTCCCATAGTTCTCGCGTTGTCGTTTATAACGCCTATCAGCCTCCTGCCATTATCGTCGAGTTTCGGAGCATAGTCTTCGGAGAGAATATTCGAGAACCCCGCCATCGCCCTGAGAGGGGCCTTCAAATCGTGCGAGACTGAGTAGCTAAAGGCCCCCAGTTCCTTGACAGCTGTCGAGAGCTCCGTATTCAATTTTTCTATCTTATCCTCCGTCTGTTTGCGCTCGGTGATATCTTCAATTGCAAGAAGGATGATTCGTTCCTTGCCCCACACTCTTTGAATCTGCCGTGCATTCAGGAGCATTATTTTTTTGCCGATATCAGGAAAATTGTGTTCAACCTCATAGTTATCAAAGGTTGTTTTTTGGGGAAGGATGGTTTCCAGCAGTTCCCGCAGCTTGGGGATGTTCCACTGTTTATTGCCCAAATCATAAATAAGCTGTCCCACTGTCTCTTCAGGTTTTACCTTGAAGAATTCATAGAAGGAACGGCTGACCGTAACCACTCTGAGATCTTGATCCAAAGAAATTAAGGATTCGCGCACGGTGTTGATGACGCTCTCGGCGAATTCACTGGCTTCATCTGCGGATTGTTTAATAATCACCAGTTCCTTTCGGGTCTTTTCCAGGCCGGCTTCTATCTCCTTGCGCTCGGTGATATCTTCAATTGCAAGAAGGATCATCTGCGTCTTATTAGCCTCTCTATAAATGCGTCGGGCATTTAGAAGCATTGTTTTCTGTCCAATGGTCTCAAAATTATGCTCAATCTCGTAGTTCTCAAAGACACTGCTCTTGGGAAGGATCTCATCCAGGAGCTTTCGCAGTTTGGGAATATCCCATTGTCGGTTGCCCAAATCATAAATGAACTGGCCTTTGGTTTCATTAGGGTTAACTTTAAAGGTCTGATAGAAAGATTTGTTGGCTGAGACTACCTTTAGGTCATCACCCAGCACTATCAAAGGCTCTCGCACTGTTTCTATGATGCTTTCTGCGTATGCACGAGCTTCCCCCTGCCCCCAGACAATTTGTTCAACATTCTTGCTCTCAGTATCCGCTATCTCAAGTTCCGCTATACGCTTTTGCAGGAGCCTTATCTCTTCAATAAATTCTTCTTTAGTTTTGTCTTTCTGCGTAATGGTTTTCATCTGAGTCTCCCAAAAACAAATTTCTGGGTTGGCTGGTTTATCTTATTTAGCATCTTTAACATCCCTGCAAAGATTTCCGCTAATCAGTCCCGACTCTATTTGCTTGATATCAGCGTACTAAGAAAATGCATAAAAGGATGGCTAATAGAAGTTGAACAAACTCCGCTCTCTTAATGCTCCTAACCGTTGCATAATAGCCAATTTTTTTGGCATACAAGCAAGCCGAATAAACAATGTGCCTATTTTCGGCTGTGATTTTGTCCTGATTATATATCGGACTAAAGGCTATATAACTCTAAAAAATATGTCAAATAAAATTTTTCGACCAATATGGCCTTTTTTGCCCGCTAACGCTCTTTTTCCTTCGCCTCTTTTACTATTATCGACATATCATTACATATATTATTAATAACTTTTATTGAAACTTCGACATATTTTAATGGTAACTGAAAGACCCCAAAAAACAAATCATTCATTTTCTAGTTTCGTGATTAGCCCCCGGACCTGCCTGCCCTGCTTGCCCTGTAAGATTGGCTCGCCAATCATATCGGGGTGGGATGTCGCAACTATCCCATCGGGGTGCCGGGGGTTTATTTAGCCCGCCGTTTCACGGCGGGTTGTTTAGCCGTCGCCGGTACGGCGATGTAACAGAGCCGCGACCGCCTGCCCGTCCGTAGTCTTGACGAAGGCGGGAAAGCGACAGGAGAGATATTTAGCCCACAGAGCCTGGAGCGAAAGCGACAGGAGAGATATTTAGCCCGCCGTTTCACGGCGGGTTCGTCGTTTACTTGTCATTCCCGTAAAAACGGGAATCCACGTCGTCTCCCCGCCGGAGTTTACCCTCGCGCATACGGGGGGCGGATTTCCCTTTACCTTTTTACCTTTTCACTTTAAACTTACTTCCCTATGGCTAAGAAATCCACATCCGATTCCAAAAAAGTCTCTGCGGCTGGCAAACCTTCTTCGCTGGTCGATACCCGCGTAATCTACTGCGGCGACAACCTCGAACAACTGAAAAAACTCCCCGAAAACTGCGTTGACCTTATTTATATCGACCCGCCTTTTAACTCCAACCGAAACTATGAAGTCTTCTGGGGCGAAACAAAGGAAAAACGCTCATTCGATGACCGCCACGCCTCAACACAGGCCTATATCGAATTTATGCGCCCCCGCTGCGTAGAACTCCACCGCGTCCTGAAAAACACCGGCAGTTTTTATTATCACTGCGATTGGCACGCCTCGCACTACGTCAAAGTTATGCTCGACCAGATTTTTGGAGAGAATCAATTTGTCAATGAGATTATTTGGAAGAGAGCAACAGCTCACAATACAACAACTCGTGCGCTTGGTGCCATTACTGATAATATCTTTTTCTATAGCAAAACTAATAATTATGTTTTTGAACCTCCCAGAACACTACATGATCCTAATTATATAAAAACTTTTTACCGTTTTAAAGATTCAGACGGTCGTGCGTATCGTTTAGATAAAATTGAGCGTAATGAAGCGCTTGGTATCAGGCCCAATCTAATATATGAATACAATGGTTACACCCCAAAATGGGGTTGGATGATGATCAAAGAAAAATTAGCAGAATTCGATAGACTTGGTAAACTGGTTTGGAATTCTAAAGGAAAACCATTACGAAAAATATACTTAGATGAAGTGGAAAAACCTAAAATAGCAAATCTCTGGGACGATATTGCTCCTGTGCAAGCATCTTCGTCGGAACGCCTTGGTTATCCCACACAAAAACCCCAAGCACTTCTTGATCGCATCATAAAGGCTTCCAGTAATCCGAATGATATTGTTCTCGATGCCTTTTGTGGATGCGGCACGGCGTTAGTCTCTGCTGAAAATCTTGGTCGGCAGTGGATTGGAATTGATATATCGCCGACTGCCTGCCGTGTTATGGCAAAGCGTATGCGCGATGTCTGCGGTATGAAAGAAGATGAAAAACTCTGGAAAATCGGTCGCGGCTTTGTTGTCCGGGATTTGCCGTGGAGTGAAAAGCAGCTTAGAGAAATCCCGCACTTTGAATTTGAGAACTGGGCCGTTATTGCCCTCGGCGGTGTGCCGAATATCGCTAAGGTCGGCGATATGGGAATTGACGGCCGGATTTACCCTGTCTCCGCCGTACCCAAGAAAACCAAAGGCGAACTCGATTTTATGGACGTTTGGTATCCTATCCAGGTCAAGCAGAAAGACAAGGTTGGCAGACCGGACATAGATTCTTTCGAGGCCGTTATGATGCGCGAAGACCGCACGCAGGGCTTTTTCGTCTCGTTTGATTATTCGCAGGATGCGATGAGTGAGATTCAGGCTTTTATGAAAAAGACCGGCAAGATAATCCGTCCCATTACCGTCAAAGATATTTTAGACGAACAAATCGCCTACAAACTGACATAAATTACTCGCACTATTTAAATTTTTATGGGAACGAAAATAAAAGAAAAATATTCAAATATGCTTGAACCTTTTGAAACTATGGGGCAATGGTGGATACCTGGTTCGAAAGATGTTTTTAGTGGGACTTTTAGATATATACCCCAAGAAGAAGTTCTTGAATTGAAGTTCATTGGTAAATTAGAAAAAGGGCCTATTATAAAAAATATAAAAATTATAAATGGGCTTACAGTTGGCGGACAGTATATGACATTATTAAACTGTTTCGCTTATATGGATTCTCTCAGAGCGCCTGGATACATCACAACAAAAGCAATACCTCAATTTGTATTTGTTGGATTTTGTTTTAAAACTATTGAAGAAATAACATTCAATAAAGCAACATATTCTTGCTATAATAATGAAGATTTCATGGGAGAATCAGGTTTTAAATCAGAACATATCATAAAAGACAATAAAGTAGAATATGATTTATCATATAAATATCCTGAACCCATAAATTTTAAAATCGAAGATTTTGATATATCTACTACTTGGCAGATAACTTGGCCAAGTATAGGTCCAGAAATTGATATTCAAGAAAAAGCTGGTTTTGCAATAAAATCATCAAAATGTCACACGCATATCGAATTTCTTAATACTCCGATCACTCGAGTAAATACTCTTCTTGAAATTATTATAGGCGAACGTGTACCCATTCGAGAAGTGACTTTGATTTCGGAAAAAATAGGTAGAACATTCAATGATGGCGAATTTTATACGCAACCAATATCGTTATTGTGGAATCAAACTATATCTTATCCTTTACCTAAAAGAAAAGCACCATTTGAACTGGTCTTTTCATTTTATGAAATAAAAAATGAAATTAATAATATTATTCAAAAATGGCATGAAACGCATCAAAGATATAAATCAGCAATTGGACTTTTTCTTACTGTACAAAGAATGCGCAGAGAGTTATCAGTAGAACAGACATTTTTAAATCTTTGTCGTGTATTAGAAGTTTATCACCGTCTTAAGAGCAGTGAAACTTATATTGAACCTGAGAAATATGAACATCTTTTAGAAAATATTATTGGAGTTGTTCCAAAAGAGCATAAAAAGTATATACGGCAGCGTCTACAATATGGAAATGAATTAACATTAAGAAAAAGATTAAAGATGATTTATGATTTACTTCCACAAAAAATCCAAGAAAAAATAGAAAACAAAGATATTTTTTGTGAAAAGGTTGTAAATTCTCGAAATTATTTAACGCATTTCGATGAAAACATTAAACCATTGAAATTGTCATCCGATGAAATGTTAAAATATGGAACAATCATGATCAATATGTGCAAGGCTCTTTTTCTTTTAGAAATAGGAATACCATATGAAAAAATAAATCAGAAATTAGGAGACTTTTATATTCCAGAGACGATTAGCTTTGAAGAGAAATAAAGGTCAGGGAAAATTAAAGGGTTCGGACACCGTTTATTTTTTTCGTAAAATCTATACCCTACACGCTATTTCTTCCCCTTTTTCTTTTCAAATTTATCCGCCTTTTACTCGCCTCAGGAGGGCAGGCGTGACTTAACTGCTTAGTAGTTTTATTGCTTTAAGACAAAGTCGCGCAGCGGCAATAATTTTAAAATATAAACCCGGACGAAGCCCTGCCCTGAGCGGACCTGTCCTGAGTTGCATCGAAGGAGTCGAATGGGTCGGCTTCAGGGAGGGGTTGTTTTTGAAATTATGTCTTAAAGTAATAGCGACTCTGTGAACTCTGCCTGCCCCGTTAGATGTTGCCGCAGCAGCTATCTAACTGGGGTGTTCTCTGTGGCTCTGTGGTGAAAGTTAAAAATCCTCACTTCAAAAATCCCCTGATATAAAAAATCTCAAGTCTCTATACTCGTATGCAGTATACTGCAATACAGTATACTGTATTACAGCATAGTGAAATAATTTGCTTTAAGTTTGTTTAGCCGTTGTCGCACTGACAACGTTTCTTTGCTTTAAGGCGAAATCCCGCAGGGATAAAAAAAGGCAAACACTAAACCCGGCTCAAGCTTGCTTGAAAGAGGGTTTTGTTTGAATTTTTACAGTGTTCGCAGAACACCACCTTAAAGCAATAGCGTCTCTGTGAACCTCTGTGTCCCTGTGGTGAACAATAAATTCGTGTCGATTCGTGTCCATTTGTGGTTAATAATAATCCAGTAATCAGCGAAACTTGTCCGCCATAGTCCTTGACGGAGGCGGATCAGTGATTAGAGAATTGGTCAAAATCGTATAAAAACAGGGGTAAATCATTCCAAATCAGGGCAAAAAAATGAAAAATTTTCAAAAATAATCAAAATCTTTACTAAAACTTGTCCTTGAAATGACTTACGCAAAAATTCCCCTCGAAAACAAAGGACTTATATCATCCCCACGCTTAGTTTTGCCCGCTGGCAAAACTGTGGGGACGTCCTCAAATCTTTTATTTTAAAGGACTTACGCTAAAAAAACTTGAAAAAATTTTCCAAAATTTCAATTTTTCGTTCCTAAGTCTTTATTTTTCGTTCATTCCAAGTTTCGGATTTCGGAACTTGTCCGCCTTAGGCGTGATTCGCATTTCGAAATTTATGTTTTTCGTTCTTTGTTTTTTTCTTATTGAAAGATGTCTATAAATCGGTTATCTTTCTAATCTCTATTATTTTAACTGAAAAGTTGCGAAATATGGCAAGAAATCCCAGGCATGCTGCGCTTTATGAGCTTATTAATAAGGCGCGGTTCAAAAACGCTCAGCAGAAGGCACTGGCCAGAATTGGCGTTAGAACCGATTCGGTCAAGCCGCAGGAAGAACGGCCGGTTGTTATTTCTCAGGAAGAGCCGGTCGCCCCTGTGCAGGCAGAAACTGCCAGGCCGGAACCGTTTAAAACAATTGCTGCCTGGTCTGCCAAGCCAAAGCCGTTTAGGGTTTATCCCGACCGGATAGAATTGTGTATTTCCTGGCAGGCAGCGGCAATTACCGTGCTTGCCTTTGTAGCGGTTTTACTGATATTTTTCAGGTTAGGCCAGATATATTCTATAAAAAAGGCTCAGGAGCCAAAGGTTGCAAAGGCAGTTGTTCCCGTGCAGGCTGTAATACCTGAACCGGTAAAACCGGCGGTTGCCGAAAAAAAAGTAACGCCGCAAACTCCGCCCAAAATGGTCGAGCCGATGGGCGATAATATTATTGTTATTACAAGTTACGATGTAAGCTCGCATCTGGAACCGGTAAAGCAGTACTTTGCGACTTATGGTATAGCGACTGAGATAATAAAAAGAGGTTCCCGTTACCTGCTGGTAACGCAGAATCGTTTTAATAGTATCGATAAGCCCGGCACTGACGGCTATGAAATGAAAAAGAAAATAATATCCGTCGGGGCGAATTATAAACCGCCGGCCGGCTCAGGTTTTGAATCCTTCGGAACAAAGCCGTTCCAGGATGTTTATGCAATGAAGGCTAATTAGTTTTTTTGGGAGTTTTTTCTATGTCAATTGATCGTTCACTGAAGCTTAAAGGTGCTCTTGTTAGGCACCGTAACGTACTTACACGTACAGAGAGACTTACCCGACTCAAAGAAGAAGAAAAATGGGAGGATGGCAATAGCGTCTTCGGTCTTGCCAAAGTGGCCAATAGAAAGGTTTCCGTATCCAAGAAGAAAGAAGCCAAGGCCGCAGTAGAAGGCGAAGTTGCAGGCGTTCCAGGCGCAGAAGGCGCAGCTCCCGGAGCAGCAGCAGGAAAAGCTGGAGCACCGGCTGCCGGCAAACCCGGCGCACCAGGCGCAAAGGCCGCAGCACCAGCCAAGGCCCCTGCCGGCGTCAAAGCCGCTCCAATCAAAGCAGCTCCCGCAGCCAAATCTACCGGCCAGGGTAAACCTGGTGGTGGCGGCAAAAGGTAATAAGTAACTATTGGCTTTGGCAGTGAAAAAATACCTCGCAGATAGAACGGCTCTTATCGACGCAAGCGGCATAAGAAAAATCTTCAATCTTGCCGCCTCAATGAAAGACCCCGTCAATTTCTCTATCGGCCAGCCTGATTTCGATGTTCCAGAACCGCTCAAACAAATCGCTATCGATGCGATTAAGCACGGCAAAAACAAATATACACAAACGGCAGGCGAACCGGCTCTTTGCGCAAAAATCGCAGAGAAAATTATCGCTCAATTCGGCTGGAAAAATCCTTCAGTTTTGTTTGCCAGCGGCGTAAGCGGCGGATTGCTTTTGGCTTTTATGAGTCTTATCAACCCCGGCGACGAAGTGATAATCCCCGACCCGTATTTCGTAATGTATAAGCATCTTGTAAACCTGCTCGGCGGAAAATGCGTCTTTATCGATACATATCCCGATTTCAGACTTCATCCGGAGAAAATCGCCGACAAAATCACTGACAGGACAAAAATCATTGTCGTAAACTCGCCCTGCAATCCTACCGGCGCCGTTTATTCGGAAAGTGAACTTAAAGCTCTTGCCGAAATCGCAGCAAAAAAGGAAATTCTCATTCTGTCCGACGAAATTTATGACAAATTCTGCTACGATGCCCCCTTCCCGAGCATCGCGTCTATTTATCCCAATACGATTCTTATGAAGGGCTTCAGCAAATCTTTTGCTATGACCGGCTGGCGGCTTGCCTATGTCGCTGTTCCGCAGCATTTGCATTCGATAATCGAGGAAATGACAAAGATTCAGCAATATACTTTTGTCTGCGCACCGTCGCCATTCCAGCAGGCGGCTCTTGCGGCTTTGGATTACGACATCAGCGACCTTATCGCAGGATACAAAACCAAACGGGACTTAATGTATAACGGCTTGAAAGATAAATTCGAAATCGTTAAGCCGGCAGGTGCGTTTTACACTTTCATAAAATCCCCGAAAGGCAGCGGCACAGAATTCGTCGAAAAGGCAATCAAAAATAACGTGCTGATTATCCCCGGCAATGTCTTCAGCGAAAAAGACACGCATTTCAGACTCTGCTATACCACGACCGAAGACAAGATTAAAAAAGGCATAGAAATCTTGAGAAGTCTTGCCTAAAAATCTGACACTTCATCAAAAAATCTCTTGATTTCAAAGGCACACCTGTGGTCTAATGGTTGAAAAGGAGATATAGGATGAAAACTGGAAGGATTCTTTTTATTTCAGGCCTAATCGTTTGCATCTGCCTGACTTTCTGGCAAAAAGATAATCTCAAAACTATCCTCAATGAATATTGGGCCATGCATAAAGCTTACCACTATACCGAACACGGCTGGACTCCAAAAACGCCCGTCATAAAAGAAAACATCGCGAAGTCAGACCCTGAAGCAGCATCGATAGCAAATTCTAAGTTTTCTGATATTTACCGCGATGACGTACGGGCAGCAAATATTCTTTCAGATTACATCTTTAGGTATCCTGACAATCAATATTTTATTTACGAGCTTGCCACATACACGGATTGCCTTCTGGAGAAAGCCATTGACCCTAACATTACATTAAAACTATCAAACCGACTCATTGAATTAGATAACAAAAATTCAAATTATTACTATTTGAAGGCGTTCGCTTTACTTCACGATAGAAAGGGCAATAATTTTGATGAAGTTGCCGAGGCAATAAAACAGGCTTTTAAATGCGAATATTATAAAAACCCCTATCTCATATACAGAGACAGAGTTTTAGCAATAGCCCGAAGACAGGGCATGCCAAGTGATTTAATAGAAAGATTAGATGATATATTTCCTTATAATTTCTTTATATACAAAATATACGAGGCTCTGCTCCAATATCAGAATCTGCTGATTACTGAAGGAAATTTTACTAAAGCAGATGAAATATCAAACCTGCTTACAGGAATGTTTAAAAATGATATACACAGATGGCCTATAAATAATTCATCACGTCCCTCCGAGCGTCTTTATGGTCTTGGGTTCGGGTTTGGCCGATGGAATCTGCCGCAGGAAATTGAACTGCAGCGCAAAAATATGACAAAGCAAGAGGCTGACCAGAAAAGACTGGAAATTTGCGCAATAGCCAACCCAAAAAAGAAAGTAATTTTAATTAATAAATATTATCAGCCGAGTGAAATGGGCCCGCCTTATGTAATAGCCGTATCACCTTTTGTGTATCTTGTCAAAATGACAGGAGTATTTATATTCCTGGTAATAATTCTTTCGGCATTCGCATTGTTCCGCGGGGATAATTTAAAAAATACAATCAGCAAGGCGAGCCTGACTCGATTTCTAATCTATGGCGTTGTTTGTTTTTTTGCCAGTCAATTGTTAATGGTTGAATCTTTTTGGAATCGCCCATGCTGTTATAGTTATCGAGACATATTTCTTTGTCAATGTCTTAAACTTGAAGACATAAAAGATTTACTGCACGCACCTTTGTGTTTTATAATTTTATTTATCGCTCCTTTGGCGGTTATCCTTTGCATGGGCATTATCAGATTTTTTAAACCTAAATTCGATAATATAGTCAGCAGATTTATCAGTGGTGTATTAATCGCAATTCAGCTTGGCCTTGTGACAATGTTTTCTTTAGGTCATAAATATATCAGTTTCCTTATTATGATAATTTTTGTGTTATATGCTTTTAAATATTCTTTCCGTAAAATAATTTTAAGAAACATTCTAAAAGTATTCATTGGCAGTGGTAAAAATGATATTCCCGCCTTAAGAACTGATATGATTAAATTATATACAGTTTCGGCCATATTGTGCTGGATGGGCTTTGTGCTTTTGGCATTTCCGGTAAAAAAATCTATGGAGTTAGAGGAAAAAGAAATCAGGTATTATAAATATTCGTTTACAAATGACTATGAAAGAGCATATCAGAATATATTAAACAAAATTAATAACGTAATTTCGACCAGAGCGTTGGTAACAAGATGTATTCCGTTGGTTAAATCAGATGATTTATCAGGAATTCTGGAAAAACTAAAAACCCGAAAATTTCCTTCTTCCCGGAATATGGAAGAGTATTTTCCAAGTACTAAGAAATACGAGGAATTAAATGATCAATCGCTTTCATTTTTACTAAGGTTGGCGGCCAGAGACCAGATGCCCGTCATTCTCCATTACATGGATAATCCTGATGATGATTTGACGCTTGTTTTCAGGGCGCAACTGGGAGACAAAAGCGTAAAAGATAAATTAAAAAATTTGTTGAATGAAGCGATAAAGGAAGAGGATGATTCAAACAAGGCCCAGCAAAGAGATAACACGTATAAGCCGAGAGAATCACAGATGATTTCCGCTTTATCTGTGGTATCTGAACCAGAAGAAGCATATACATTGTTTAAGGAATATTACCAAAGATATTCTGCAAAAGATAAAAACCTTCGATTTGACTATGAAAACATCTGCATATTACCTAAGGATATTGTTTTAAAAATTGAAAATTTATATCTTGATGATTTAGAAAATAAAATTAATAAAACTGGCAATGATATAGAATATCTTTCACTGTCTCCTTTGGTGGGAGATAGAGAAGGATTGTATCTTGACGGAAAAATCGCAACAAGGATTTTGGGGTTGATGTTGCAGAAGAATGTTCCTCATTATCAGATTGAACGACTGGGGATTGAACATTATTTAACTTCTGATGAATCCGAACTGCTTATCAAGGGACTGCAAAGCAAGAATGAAGACCTGCGGGCATGGTGCGTTTGGCAACTAAAAAAAATAAACTATAAGTGGAACGAAGAGGAGTTGGGGGAAATTGCCGAGGACAAAAGCTGGAAGGTTAGAGCAAATCTGGCGATTATTGATAAATCCCTGATTAAGGAAAACGAGGCAAGTTCTTTTGTAAAGTTAATAAAATCTTTATAAGAAAAAAAACAAACGGGACGCATCTTATTTCCTAAGAAACGTCCCGTTGAAAAATCAGTTAATTACAATTCTACTGACCAAGGTTAAGAACGATATATCTTGAAAATTCACCCTGCCGGGCATAAAGCAGGATAGAATTTCCCGCCTTTTTAATTTGCTCCCAGAAATCGGCGGAGTCCTTAACTTTCTGTTTATTGACTTCCATAATTAAGGTCCCGGCAACAATCTCCGCCTGTTCAGCGGGCGAGCCGGGTTCCACCGCGGTAACAATAACGCCGGTTTTTTCATCCTTATAGCCAAACTGCTGCGCAAGCTCCGGAGTTAAATTCTGAACGGTTATGCCGAGTTTTTCGACCGTCTTTTCCTCCGGCTGGGCGGCAGCGGTACCGGATTTTCTGTTGCCAAGTTCAACAGTAATATCTTTTTCGTTACTATCCCTGATAACGGTTAGCATTACCTTTGCGCCGGGCGCAACTTCTGCTATTTCATTTCTGAAACTGTCCCAGTCTTTAATTTCCTTGCCGTCCTTTTTTACAATAATATCGCCCTTATGCAGTTCGGCTTTTTCGGCCGGGCTGCCCTTGGCAACATCATTCACAACTATGCCTTTTTGTCCTTTTGCGCCGAGCAGCTCCGCCATTTGCGGGGTTACATTATCGCAATAAATGCCAATATAGCCTCGAGTAACCTTGCCTCCGGCGACAATCTGCTTATAAACATTTTTCGCTATATTGATTGGAATGGCAAAACCAATACCTGAATATGCGCCAGTCTGGCTGACTATCGCGGTATTCATACCGATAACTTTTCCGTCAATATTAATCAGCGGCCCGCCGGAGTTGCCGAAGTTGATTGCTGCATCCGTTTGTATGAAATCCTCATACTCCGCAAGACCCATTCTGCTTCTGCCTTTGGCCGAAACTATACCTGCCGTTACGGTATGGCTCAGGCCGAACGGGTTTCCGATTGCCAGAACCCACTGGCCGACTTTAAGTTTATCAGAGTCGCCCAGTTCAACCACAGGCAGATTTTTTGCGTCAACTTTTATTACCGCAACGTCGGTTTCAGGGTCTGTGCCGATTACCTTTGCCGTTAATTCTCTTTCGTCGGAAAGTTTAACGGTTATTTTGTTGGCATCTTTGACAACGTGATTATTAGTCAAAATATAACCATCCGGTGTAATAATAAAACCCGACCCCTGGCCGCGGCGGATTTCTTTTCTTTCCTTTGGCTGCTGTTGCTGCTGTTGTTGCCGCTGCTGCTGTTGCTGGCGGAACTGAGGACCGAAAAATCTTTTGAAAAATTCATCATTTTGAAACTGTTCAAACGGGTCCCCAAAATAATAATCGGATATTTTCTGTGTGTATTCCTGTTCGATGCTTACGAAGACCACGGCAGGACTTGCCTTTGCGGCGATATCCGCAAAGACCTCGCCGGTGTTACGAAGAGTTTCAACATCGGATTTTTTATCAGGTTCGGCCAAACAAAGAGGAGACATAAAAGAGATGACAAAAATTGAAAGAATTACCAAAAGCTTTTTTTCGCGATTCATCAGTATTTTCCTTTCAAACGGTGATTAATAACAAAAACAACTGCGGTTAGACAACCCCGCAGGCTCAATTTTAAACCGGCCCCTTGGGGGTTTAAAATAAACGACATAACTTCCTAATACGTTATTTACGAAAGATTGTTCAATTATCGGCTATAATATCTATCCTTTCAGGATTATAAAATACTTATTTATTCAAAGGTTTTTACTCTATGCAATCCCATCAAAATAAATCCGCCAAAAACAATCGCCAAAATCCATTTTTTTAAGCCAAAACTGGTCATAAATAACTTAAAAACAAAGACTTGCGTTTTTGTCCAATTTATGATAGAA
>Ga0187886_1000680_pt1 | contig 38092 bp, 43 predicted proteins | sample June2016WEW_20_1_FD_133001 | JGI IMG/M metagenome (GOLD analysis project Ga0187886, IMG submission 133001) | Peatland microbial communities from SPRUCE experiment site at the Marcell Experimental Forest, Minnesota, USA - June2016WEW_20_150 | ecosystem: Environmental > Terrestrial > Soil >...
ATGCCAGGCGCGTAGCAGATAAATTGGGTATAAGGCATTATGTTGTAAGCATGCGCAAGGCCCTACAGGAGCATATAATCAGGGATTTTATTAATGAGTACCTTTGCGGCCATACGCCAAACCCATGCGTGCGCTGTAACGAGTTCTTAAAATTCGGCATATTGCTAAAGAAGGCGATTTCTTTAGATGCCCGATACCTGGCAACTGGACATTACGCGCGTATAATAGAAGAGTCACCACGTCACCACGTCACCACGTCACAGGTCTATACGTTAGAAAAAGCAAAGGATAAAAAGAAAGACCAATCATACTTTTTGTACCGCTTAAACCAATACCAGCTAAAGCACGCGCTTTTTCCATTAGGAGAATATACCAAGCCGCAGGTCAGGTCCATGGCAAGAAAAGCAGCTCTTGCAGTAGCTGATAAAGCAGCCAGCCAGGAAATATGTTTTTTGCCTGGAGCCGATTACAGGCCATTCCTAGAAAATAATATAAAAAAGATTATAAAACCCGGGCCTATTCTGGATAGTAAGGGAAATATCCTTGGAGGGCATAAGGGTACGCCGTTTTATACTATCGGCCAACGCCAGGGTTTAGGGATTGCTTTAGGGTATCCTGTTTACGTAAGCAGGATTGAACCCCGGACGAATAGTATCTTCGTGGGCCAAAGAGATGAACTGTTAAAGAGAGAATTCCTGGTTAAAGATGTGCATCTTAATTCTAAGCCCGTAAAAAAGAAGATTGCCCTGCGGGTGAGGATAAGATATAATCACAAAGAAGCCCCTGCAACTATTGAGGTAATGGGGAACAAGATAAGAGTAGTATTTAAAAAGCCGCAGTTTGCCGTAACACCCGGCCAATCCGCCGTATTCTACGATAGAGACCGCGTTTATGGCGGCGGGATAATTGACGAGGTTATAAAATAAATGGTTATAAGAAGAGATGTGGGGTTGGAATCAAAGATAAAGGAACTGAAGAAAAAGCGTAACGCCGTAATCCTGGTCCACAATTACCAACTGCCTGAAGTTCAGGACGTGGCGGATTACCGGGGAGATTCCCTTGAGTTAAGCAGGGCTGCCGCAAAGACGCAAGCCCGGGTAATAGTATTCTGCGGAGTGCATTTTATGGCAGAGACCGCCTCAATCCTCTGCCCCGACAAGAAAGTGATAGTGCCGGATATTAACGCCGGCTGCCCCATGGCGAATATGATCACCGCCGATGATTTGAGGAAATTGAGAAAACAGCACCCTAATGCCGTGGTAGTAGGTTATGTAAATACTTCTGCAGAGGTGAAGGCGGAACTGGATTATTGCTGCACCTCTACAAACGCGGTGGCAGTGGTAGGCGCCCTCAAAGACAAAGGGGAGATTATTTTCGTACCCGATAAATATCTCGCTAGTTTCGTATCAAAACAGACGCACAGAAAACTTATTACCTGGGACGGGTTTTGCCCGACACACGTAAAGATCCTTCCTGAGGATGTCAGGCGAGAAAAGAAATTCCATTCTAAGGCAAAGGTAATGGTGCATCCGGAGTGCCTTCCCGAGGTCGTGGCCATGGCGGACAAAGTGCTTTCCACCAGTGGCATGGCAAAGTTCGCGCATGAAAGCCAGGACATAGAGTTTATTGTCGGCACCGAGGTAGGCTTAATTTACCGACTGAAAAAAGATAATCCTACGAAAGAATTCTATCCTGCTTCAGAGCGGGCGGTTTGCCCTAATATGAAACGCACGACCCAGGAGAAGATCCTCTGGGCGCTGGAAGAGCTTAAAGAGGAAGTAAGGGTCAGTGATGAAATACGGCAACGCGCCAGAAGGGCCATTGACCGTATGCTGGAAATCATCTAAATCCGATGCTTAAAGTTTCACCCTCCAGTTTAAACCTGTTCATGGAATGCCCCCGCTGCTTCTGGCTTTACCTCAATAAGGAGATCAAGCGCCCCGGGCCACCCGTTGCCTCCATTACCAGCGGTATTGACAGGGTAATAAAAGAATACCTTAATGAATTTCGCAGCAAAAATACGCTTCCACCTTACCTGCAGGATAAATTAAAGGGAAAGCTCATGAGTAATTTTCCCAAGAGGGGATGGCTTGAATATACGGATAAGGAGCTGGATGCAAGATTAGGCGGGTTTCTTGATGAGTGCATAGAGTCCGAGGATAAATATTACGCTGTCCTTGACCATAAGACAAGGGGCAGTATTCCGGACAGCGTTCATCAGGCATATCAGCTGCAGATGGATGTTTATACGCTGCTACTTGAGGAGAACGGTTTTCCGACGAGGAAGAACGCGTATCTGGCCTATTATATTCCCAAAAAAATAATTTCCGGTCTTGACTTTCAATTTGATATATTCCTGAAAGAGATTAAGACAGACCCCAAAAGGGCCAGGGAGATTTTTAAGGAGGGGATTTCCTGTTTGCGCAGCCCCCTGCCGCCCCGTAAAGACAGTTGCGCATTTTGCAAGTGGCTGGATACGGCTAACGTAAAATAACCTCCGGGAAAGATGAATATCCCCATTATTTATGAAGACGAATGGCTGTTGGTGGTAGATAAGCCTTCCGGGTTACTTACTATACCTACGCCAAAAAAAGAAAAACGCACCCTTACTTCTATTTTAAATGAGGATTTAGAAAAAAGGGGCGTATCTTACCGTCTTTGCCCCTGTCATCGTCTTGACCGGCAAACCTCCGGGCTTCTGGTTTATGCCAAAGGAAAAAACATCCAGGCCAAAGTAATGGATGAATTTAGGGACAAGGCCGTAAAAAAAACCTATCTGGCTTTTGTAAAAAATGGCAAGCTGTTTACGCAAGGAGAAATAAACAGGCCGATTGAAGGAAGGCTTGCCCTTACCCGTTATAAAGTGGTTAAAAAAAAGAATGATTTTACCGTTGTTGAAGTGTATCCTGTAACCGGAAGGACAAATCAGATACGCATTCATTTCAAGGCAATAGGTTCTCCTGTCTTAGGTGAAGACAGGTTTGCTTTCCGCCGTGATTTTACTATTAAAGCAGGGCGCCTGTGCCTGCATGCCCGCGATTTGGAGTTTCTGCATCCGGTAACTAAAAAAATATTGCGGCTGCACGCTAATTTACCAAAAGAGTTGCAGGAATTTTTGTACAGTCATTAGGAGGTAACGGTGGGTATTTTTCATGCGGTTATCTTGGGTATTGTGGAAGGGATTACCGAGTTCCTGCCCATATCTTCTACCGGCCACCTCATGTTAACAGCAAAGCTGTTGGGCCTTACCCAGACAGAATTCCAGAAAAGTTTTGAGATTGCTATTCAACTTGGCGCGATATTTGCCGTCGTGGCCCTATATTGGAAGACTCTCCTTAGGGGGCTGGATATATGGAAAAGGGTATTAGTGGCATTCTTGCCTACAGCCTGCATCGGCCTTATCTTTTATAAGATGGCCAAACGCTTCCTGTTGGCGAATAACGGTGTGGTGCTCTGGTCTCTTTTCTTAGGTGGTATTTTTTTAATTGTCTTTGAGCTCTTCTATCAGGAAAAGTCCGAAGCCGTAGAGGAAATAAAATCCATCTCTTACCGGCAGTCGCTCTGCATTGGCCTTTTTCAGTCAATCGCCATTATTCCCGGCGTATCGCGCGCTGCCGCAACGATTATCGGCGGGCTTGCCTTGGGCCTTGCGCGCAAGACTATTGTAGAGTTTTCTTTTTTCCTGGCTATCCCGACAATGCTGGCGGCAACAGGGTTAGACCTCCTGCATTCTGCCGGCACCTTTAACAAGCAAGAATTTTTTATTCTATCTGTCGGGTTCCTGGTATCTTTTTTTGTGGCGATAACAGCGATTAAATTCCTGCTCGCTTTTATAAAGAGGCATAACTTCGTATCGTTCGGGGTATACAGGATAATCATAGCAATTATTTTCTGGTTTTTTTGGATGCGCAAGTAAAAAAGGCATGAGCATATTAGTATTGGGTACAGTCGCGTTAGATACGGTCAAGACCCCTTACGGAAAAAGGATAAAGATGTTAGGCGGTTCGGCAGCGCATTTTTCCATGGCTGCCAGGTTATTTGACTGCGTGCATCTGGTGGCTATCGTAGGCAGGGATTTTCCTCCTCGATACATCGATTTCCTTAGGGCCAAAGGGATTATCCTGGATTCGTTAATCCGTTCAGGCGGAAAGACCTTTCAATGGGCAGGAGAATACCGCGGAGACCTGAATACTGCTTTGACCCTGAGCACCGAATTAGGCGTATTAATGACTTTCAGGCCCACTGTTTCCGAAGGAGAGAGGGATATAAAAAACATATTCCTTGCCAATATAGACCCTGAACTGCAGGAGCATCTTTTAAGCCATATGCATTCTCCGGGACTGGTAGCTTTAGATAGCATGAATTACTGGATAAATAATAAACCGAAACAGCTCCTGCGCCTTTTAAGAAAAGTAGATATTTATGTGGCTAATGACGAAGAGGCGCGTGTCTTATCCGGAGAAAGTAACCTTATGCGGGCAGCAAAGGCCTTACGCGGACGCGGAGCGAAGATGGTCCTCATAAAAAAAGGCGAGCACGGGGTTTTATTCTATAGTGATAAATTCATTCTTTCGCTTCCCGCTTATCCTACAGAGAAAGTCATTGACCCTACTGGGGCAGGGGACACTTTTGCCGGAGGTTTTATGGGATATCTGGCCAGGGTAAAGAAAGTAAGCGCGGCAACCGTGAAAAAAGCGCTTGCCTACGGCACTATCGCCGCGTCTTTTAACGTAGAAGGTTTCGGTATGGAGAAAACAAGCAGGCTTACTTTGGCTACGCTTAACCGTAGGTTGACTAAGTTCAGGAAGGCGGTGGTTTTTTAAGTGAGGACATAAGTTATGGAGCAGCATATTAAGAATAATATAAGCGACATAACTTATATGCACGAACTTACTTGCCATCTACCTCAATAAATTTATACAGGTAAATGGCAAGTATTAATTTACTGACCCGTTATAGCGGGTAAATTAGGAGGGGTTTTAATATGTTAGAGGAAAAGATTCTCAATGATTATAAAGAGGCGATGAAGGCCAGGGATACCCTGAAAAGCTCTGTCTTAAGTTTCCTGCGCGCCGAGCTCATGAATACCGCCATGGCAAAGAAAAAAGCCAAACTCGAAGATGCCGAGGTGATCCCCGTAATAAAAAAGCAGATTAAGCAAAGGCAGGATTCTATCGAACAGTTCACCAAGGGTGCAAGGATAGATATGGCCGCAAAAGAAGAGGCGGAGATGAAGATATTGAAAACCTATCTCCCACCTGAACTTTCTGCCGAGAGCATCAAGAAGATAATTGAGGAGGCAGTTACAGTAACCGAGGCAGTAGATATGAAGGATATGGGCAAGGTTATGAAAGAGGTCAATGCCAAGATCGCGGGGGCAGCGGATGGCAAGTTGGTAAGCGATTTAGTCAGGGAGCGGCTCTCGAAAACTGCACAATCAGGAAGCAGCTAAATGTGCTTCGGGTATTTGCTCGCGTGCGGAAATTTTTTGCCGTGTACTGCGGTTTACGGCTCGCTCTTGTGTCGACTTACGGGAATAGCAATCGCACACCGCTCGCCGTAATTCCTTGTACACTACAAGTAAAACGAAGTGCCAAAAAATTTCTAATGCACGCTCACAAATCCCTCCGCACATTTAGTGAAATGCGTAATATAGGGTAGATTGGTTCCTTCGTTCTAGAAAGCAAAAGAAAGAGAGGCTAAAATGGGGAATAAGAAAGCAGCGGCGTTGTCTATATTTTGCGGAGCCTGGGAAATTCTTTTAGGAGGGCTTATTCTTTATTTCTTTATTTTTGGATATTTTGATATCGGCAGCCAATATGAAAAATTGCCGGCTCTCTACGGTTACATTGCAACAAGCTTCTCAATATTAGGTTATTTGTTTACCATTTTATTGCTTATTGCTTCTATTTATTTTGTTGGCGGAGGGTTGCTTTTATTTAGAGACAAAACGATTGTAAGAAATTCATTAAAAGGAATATATATTATGTACGTTTATTACGGTTGTTTAAACTTTTTATCAATTCTGCTTGCGGGAATGACAAAGAATTTCGTTAGTCCGCCATTTCTCATGACGACAATTGGGTCCATCCTAGTTGTTCTACCGGCTATCTTCTTGCACCGAATACTGAAGGCACCTTATATTAATAAGTTGCCCAAGGAGGGGAAATGAATATAACACTAAAAATATTTTCCTACATATACGTTTTAGCATGGCTATGGTTCTGCGCTTTTATACCTTTGACTAAACCAGAAAAACTTGTGAAATGGTTTCCAACTATCCCTAAATTTTTTGGCATATATCCGGACAGAATCCCAAAAGCTTATGTAATCTACTGTAGAATTGTCGGGATTATTTGCCTTTTAGCTGGACTATTTGCGTTATTTGGTATGTTGACTGGATTCTTTGACGGTTATTAAAGGGAGCGGCTCTTGAAAAATCCTAAAATTTCCGTAGACAAGTAGCACTGCTTATGTTATCTTATAACTCCAAACTTCTAAAGGTTATTTTGTGATTTCCTCACAGATAGCCCACCCATTTTAGCAGTAAAAAATAGATAGTTTTAAGCATGGATACAGTTTTTCTGAAAAACGAGGATTTTTTTAACTTTTTAGACAGGATTTCCCGGGATTACGAGCTGTATGTACCTTTCAAGATAGCTTCCTCTCCGAAGGTTCAATGCGATTCTGGATTCAACCTTCCTGCCGATGATTACTTTTTAGATAAATACACGCAACTGGATAAGGAATCAATAGTTTTTAACGAATACCGCCCGGTAGAGCCATGCCGCGCGTATTTTACCCCATATAAAGAAAAACTCTGCGAATATTTTACGCAAGAAGATAAAGAAAAAAAAGAAAAGCCCCTTGCGATCTTCGGGCTCAAGAACTGCGATATATTTTCTTTAGAGATACAGGATTGGGTTTTTCTTGGCGGCGATACAGCCGACCCGGTTTATAAAAAACGCAGGGAGAGCACCCTTATAATAAGCGGCGACTGCCCGGCGTTTAAAGAGGTCTGTTTCTGCCGCGCCTTTGATATAAACCCGTTTGCCGAGGCAGGGTTTGATTTTAACCTTTCTCCTTTGAACAATGGTTTTCTGGTAGATATAGCTACGGAAAAGGCAAAGAAAATAGCAGCTACCCTTAAAGAAATCTTTACCCCTGTCACGGCAGGGCAATTATCCGGACGCGCATCAAAAAGAGAGTCGGTAGTAAAGCGCCTGGATGAGCACCTTTCCCATCATAAAATTCCCAAAAAAGAAACCCTTAAGGATATCGTTACCTCAGGCCATAACTCTAACATATGGCATGAACAGATGAAAACGTGCGTTGAGTGCGGAGGATGCGTCTTTATGTGCGATACCTGCCACTGTTTCCTGCTTGCCGATGAGCCGGATAGCGAGAACGCCAAAAGGATACGCGTCTGGGATGGCTGTTTATTCAAGAATTTCACCCGGGTTGCCGGAGGGGCAAACCCTTTAAAGATGCGTTATATGAGGTTACGCAACCGTTATCTTAAAAAATTCGATTTCTTTATCGATAATATGGGTATTCAAGCCTGCTGCGGATGCGGCAGGTGCATTGATGTCTGTCCGGGTAAAATCGATATCCGCTATATCCTAAGAAAGCTGTATGAAGAAAAATATATACCAGCCGCTTGAAGCGGTAATTGAGGATATTATTGAAGAAACACCTACGATTAAGACCTTTGTCCTTAAGCCGAAATTCGATTTTTCTTTTCAGACCGGGCAGTTCATCGAATTGACCGTGCCTGGGCTCGGAGAGGCGCCTTTTACCCCTTCTTCTGACCCGGGCGTAAAAGAAAAAATAGACGTGACTATTATGAAAGCCGGAACAGTTACCTCCCGGCTGCACAGTATAAACAAGGGCGCGGTTTTAGGTATGCGCGGGCCATTCGGTAAAGGTTATCCCCTGGATAAATTTAAGAATAAGGATGTCTTAATCGTGGGAGGCGGGGTGGGGCTTGCGCCTTTACGTTCCCTGTTATTCGCTCTCTTTTCCGATATCGCCAGTTACAATAAAGTGATTTTGCGTTACGGCGCGCGCAACTCCAAGGATATGGTCTATAAGACGGCAATACCTGAATGGGCCAAGAAGGACAAAGTGGATCTGGTAACCACTGTTGACGTGGGAGACCCTTCGTGGCAGGGTAACGTGGGGCTGGTTACGACGATACTGAAGGACTTGCCCCTCAATCTTCAGAACGCGGTTTCCGTGGTCTGCGGCCCGCCGATTATGATGAAATTCGTCACCTTAAAACTGCTAGATTTGGGGTTTAAGCCGCAGGATATATACCTTTCAATGGAAAAGAGTATGTCTTGCGGGCTTGGTAAATGCGGGCATTGCCGCGTAGGCAGATATTATGCCTGTAAAGACGGCCCGGTTTTTACTTTTGAGCAACTGAAGGATATACACGATATTTGGGATTAACTAGTTCATAGTTCATGGTGGATGGTTCATAGTAAAACCATGAACAATGAACCATGAACCATTAACTAAAACTATGAAGCGTTTATTTATTGACTTAGAGATCTGCAACAAATGCGCCGAATGCAAGGTATGCTGCGATTATTTTTACCATCCGCAGAATAATGGTGTAGCGTCGTTACGTGAATACGCGACCTTTGCCACTATCTGCCGCCACTGTGAACAGGCGCCCTGCGTAAACTCCTGTTATCACAACGCGCTTGAAAGGCAGGCAGACGGCCATATTAAGCGTTACAAGATGCGCTGTACCAGCTGCAAAACCTGTTCTATCGCCTGTCCCTTTGGGATAATTTTCCAGGATTTTATCCCGTACCTGGATTCAAAATGCGATTTCTGCGTCGGGATATCAAAAGAAATGCCCCAGTGCGTAACCAGTTGCCCGGAAAAGGCAATTGAGGTAAGAGATGTAGAGGAGGATTTAGAAAAGGATATCTATTTTGTGGGCGAGCATCTGGCAGTGCACACCCGTAAATGGTCAAGGGAAGATATACAGCCGCCCAAGAAAAGATAATTTAGTTCATAGTTCATGGTGGATGGTTCATAGTAAAACCATGAACAATGAACCATGAACCATTAACTAATATGATTAAACTGTTGTTCAACTATTTAATATTCCCCGGTTTCTTATTCGCTGCCACAGCCGGTTTATTTGCTTGTTGGCTGGACAGGAAGATCAGCGCGCGGCTGCAGTGGCGCGTTGGGCCTCCGTGGCATCAGAACTTTACGGATATTTTTAAATTGTTGGGCAAAGAGACGATAGTACCGCAGGGCGTAAGGGCGACTTTCCTTATTGCCCCTTGTATCGGCCTTTTAAGCGTTGTGCTCGTAGCGGCAATATTAGGCCAGGCTATTATTTCTCCTGCTCCAGGTTTTAGCGGCGACCTGATCGTGGTTATATATCTTTTAACCATTCCGCCTATCTCGAGCGTTATCGGCGCCTTTGCTTCGCGCAATCCCCTTGCTTCTATTGGCGCATCACGCGAAATAAAGATGATTATTGCCTATGAGCTGCCGTTTCTTCTGGCGGTTGTGGCGGTGATTGTTAAATCCGCAGGGGCAATCAAATTTTCAGGTATATTAGAGCACCAGGCTAATTTTCATTCCACGGCCCTTTCCTTATCCGGGATACTTGCCTTGATTGTGTGCATATTCTCCGTCCAGGCAAAATTGGGGTTTGCGCCTTTTGATATCTCCGAGGCTGAACAGGAATTGATGGCAGGTGTCCTTATTGAATATTCCGGTGCGGCACTTGCCGTATTTAAATTAACCAAGGCGATTATGCTTTATACGCTGCCGGTCTTATTAACCGTTCTATTTCTTGGCAAGGATATTTCAGCAGGTTTTCTGGTGCCGAAGTTCTTATTGTTTTTGATTATCGCGGTCTTAATAAAGAATACCAATCCGCGATTAAGGGTTGACCAGGCAGTAAGGTTTTTCTGGAGGTTGCCTTTGGTTTTAGCAACGGCCGCCGTGATAGCGGCGGTTTTCGGGTTTTAATATGAGCTCAAAAATCAACGCTTTAACTAAATCAATCTGGGTTTTTCACGTCAGCGCCGGCTCCTGCAATAACTGCGACATAGAGATACTGGATTTATTTACCCCCAGGCACGATGTGGAGCGTTTCGGCATACAGCTTGTCGGCTCGGTCAGGCACGCAGACGCCCTTTTGATTACAGGGGCAATGAATAAGAAGGCGGTGCCGCGCATGAAAAAAATATATGAGCAGGCGCCTAAACCATGCGTCGTGGTTGCCGTAGGCCAGTGCGCGCTATCAAGGCATATGTTCCGTTACAGCTATAATGTGGACGAGCCGCTGGATAAGATTTTGCCGGTTGACCTGTATATACCGGGTTGTCCTCCAAAGCCGGAGGCAATGATTGACGGGATAGTGAAGCTGGTGAATAAACTAAAGGGTAAAAAATGAAGATAAAAGAAACCATAAAAGAGAAGTTAGGCAAAAAAATAATCTCCTGGGAGGAAAAATCCAGCCGCAGGATTTATTTTAGCGTAGATAAGAGTGATGTTTACGAAACAGTGAGGTTACTCTTCAAGGATTTGGGTTTACGGTTCTCTACCGCGTCAGGAATGCAGACGCCTGCGGGTTTCGAGATTCTTTATCATTTCAGTTTTGACCAGGCAGGTGAGCTTTATTCATTGCGCGTAGAGATTAATGATAAGGAGCGCCCTGAAATAGACGCGATTACACCGTTATTTCCGGCAGCAGAATGGGTTGAAAGGGAGATATGGGAGATGCTGGGGATAAACTTTAAGGGGCATCCTAATCTGAAACGTCTCCTTTTAGCAGACGATTGGCCGGATGATAAATATCCATTGAGAAGGAGTTCATAGTTCATAGTTGATGGTTCATAGTAAAATCTTGAACCATGAACAATGAACCATGAACCATGAACTAAAGATGAGCCATAAAATTATAGTTCCTATCGGGCCGTATCATCCTTTGCAGGAAGAGCCGGAATTCTTCCAGCTTTATGTAGAGGGTGAGAAGGTGGTGGATATTGATATCGTTATCGGTTACAATCACCGTGGCATAGAGAAAATTTGTGAAGGTAAACACTATGACCAGATACCCTACGCTGTAGAGCGTATCTGCGGGATCTGTTCTTCCAGCCATCCTTATGCCTATGTCCTGGCTGTAGAGGATTTATTAGGGGGAGAAGCCACGGTTGTGCCGGAACGGGCACTATATATACGTACCATTATTGACGAATTGCAAAGAATCCACAGCCATCTCCTGTGGCTGGGTTTAGCCGGGCATTTCATAGGTTACAATACGGTTTGGATGTGGGCGTGGAAATACCGCGAGCCGGTCCTGGATATGTTCGAGATGATTAGCGGTAATCGTAATAATTATGCCATGTTTAAGATAGGTGGAATCAGGCGCGATATAAAGGATGAAGATGTGCCGCTGTTAAAGAAAACATTGGATGAGCTTCTGCCGGCCCTGGAGATGTTCCGCGGGGCCGTTATGGATGATCCTGTGATACAGGCGCGGTTAAAAGGCGCCGGGACCCTGACGAGAGAACAGGCAATTGAATGGTGCGTCGTAGGGCCGACAGCACGCGCTTCAGGGATAAATATGGATGTGCGCCGGGATGAACCGTATGGCGCATTCCTGCTTGGCGCAATTGATTGGAACGTGGTTTTGCGGAAAGAAGGGGACGTCTATGCCAAGACGCTGGTAAGGATTATTGAAATGCAGGATTCGGTGAATATCATCCGCCAATGCCTGAAGAAGTTACCCAAGGGCCCGATAGATGCCGATGTAAAAGATATCCCTCCCGGAGAAGGTATCGGCAGGGTAGAGGCGCCCCGCGGGGAATGCATACACTATATAAAGAGCGACGGGACTAACCGTCCCGTAAGGCATAAAATCCGCGCGCCGAGTTTTATGAATGTCGCCTCCGATAAAGTAGCGGCAGTAGGCGGGACAATATCCGATGCTACCCTTACCCTGGCAGCAGTTGACCCCTGTTACTGCTGTACCGAGAGAGTAGCAGTGATTAATAAACAGGATAATAAAAAGATAATGAATGGCTGGGACCTGGTGAGGCTCTGTCAGGAGAAGACCAATAAAATCAAGGAGGGTATGCTTGATGGGTGATTTAGCCGGTATCAAGAAAAAGATTACGGATATGGCCCAAACCGTCCTTAATATGTGGCAGGAGACCTTCCGCGCATTTATGGAGCATAATATAGATTTAATTGCCGAGATTCTTAAAGAAGAAGAAAAGCTGAATCGTTGGGAAGAGGAGATAACCGCGGATATCGTAACATACAGCCGCGGCCTTTCCGATAAAAAAGAGGAATTAAAGGCCTTAATTTATGTAGAGGTAGTTGAAGATCTTGAGCTTATCGGAGATTACTGCAAGGATATCCTGGAGCGCGTCCAGATAAAAATAGAAGAAAAGCTCCTTTTTACTGAAGACGCGGTAAAAGAGTATGATGAATTGTATCATAAAACTGAAAACGCATTGAATGAGATAGTAGGTGCATTCAAAAATGACGATATCGAATCAATCAAAGTTGTTTTAAAGAAGCAGGAGCATATCGATGCGCTGGTAGATCAATATCGTGCCAGGCATAACCAGAGGATGATAAACGGCGTCTGTAGCCCCATGGCCTGCAATATGTTTTTGAATATGCTTGATTTTACAGCCGCGGTTTATTACCATGCGAAAAAAATTGCCAGGAACCTGCTGAAAATAAAATGATCCGTAATCTATTTCCTTATCCTTTATTCAGGATTGACCAGCTAAGCGGATACTGTGCTCTTGCGGTCGGCCTGTTTTTTATTCTGACCGCCATCTACTCTTTTCGTTTTATGCGGGGTAAAAAGGGGATTGCGCAGTATTACCTATATATAATCCTTGTAGCCATTTCCTCGGTGCTTGTAATCCTATCCAATGATTTCGTAATGTTACTTGTATTCTGGGGATTCCTGGGGTTGCTGCTTTATTTACTTATAAATATGGGTAATGCAAATGCGGGTCGCGCTGCTCAAAAGTCCCTGATTATCGTAGGTGGCTCAGATGCACTGATGTTACTGGGAATCGCGATAATCTTTTATTTTAGCGGCACATTCCAGATGGATTTGATTAAGCTGCAACTTAATGGCGGCCTGCTTGTTCTTGCGTATATCTGTATCGCCCTTGCCTGTTTTGCCAAGGCAGGAGTAATGCCCTTACATAGCTGGATCCCGGATTGCGCCGCGAACGCTCCGCTTCCAGTAACTGCTTATCTGCCGGCCTCTCTCGATAAAATATTGGGCATATATCTTCTTGCCCGTATAACTTTGAATATTTTCGTAATGAACAATGCAATGAACATCTTCCTTATGTGCATGGGGGCTTTTACCATTATGGCCGCAGTAATGATGGCCCTGGTGCAGCATAATTTAAAGAAACTGCTTGGGTATCACGCGGTATCTCAGGTCGGCTACATGGTGCTGGGTATTGCTACAGGAAATCCCGTCGGTATAGCAGGCGGGTTATTTCATATGTTAAACAACGCTATCTATAAATCATGTTTATTCCTGACGGCAGGCAATGTTGAGTATCGCACAGGGACCACGGAGCTGGACAAGCTGGGCGGGCTGGGTAAGAGTATGCCGGTTACTTATATATCCTGCCTTATCGCCAGCCTTTCGATTTCAGGTGTTCCTCCATTTAACGGCTTTGTTTCCAAATGGCTTATTTATCAGGGGTTAATTTTGAACATAAGCGATTCGCCTAACAAGTTACAATCAATCTTTGGAACCTTCTGCCTTGTGGCTGCGATGTTCGGCTCTGCCCTTACACTTGCCAGCTTCCTGAAGCTGCTGCATGCGGTATTCCTGGGAGCGCGCCTTAATTACGAAAAACAAATTAAAGAAGTGCCTTTTTCCATGTGGCTGCCGTGTCTTCTCCTTGCGGCCACCTGTGTTATATTCGGCGTATTCGCGTTTCTGGTCCCCTTGAAATATTTTATCTTTCCGGCAGTAGCAAGCATCTATGGCCCGGTAAATATTTCTAATTTAATAGGCGCATGGTCCCCGGTTTTAGTGACATTGATTATGGTTATAGGATTCTTGCTTGGTTTTATCCTATTTAGAGTTATGCGGTTAAATACAACGCTACGCCGTGACGGCGCGTTTGTGGGCGGAGAGGCAATACAGAAAGAGGAGAGTATGCCCAGCGGCACTGATTTTTACAACACCATAAAAGAAACCGGTCCGTTGCAGTATATTTATAAGAAAGCAGAAGCCAAAACTTTCGATATATACGAACAGGCAAAGAAACTGTCGGTTATTTCGCGGCCATTTCAGTCATTGCACAATGGCGTGCTTCCTACATACCTGGTCTGGATATTGCTGGGCATGGTGGGCCTGTTTTTTATGTTTGTCAGGTAAAAAATGGAAATATACCTTATCCTTATCTTTATGATTGGAGCAGCAATAGTGGCGGTTGAGATCAAAGATTTGATCTCAAGCGTGATCGCCCTGAGCGCGGTCGGCCTTGGCCTGTCGTTGACGTTTTTGCTTTTAAAGGCGCCGTCCCTGGCAATAACCCAGCTGGTCGTAGAAATACTCTTAGTCATTGTGCTTGTGCGCGGGACGATAAAAAAAGACCTGCCCTTGGTCATAGACGGCAGGTGGGTATTCAACACCGTTTCTACATTGCTGTTTATCGCGTCTTTCTTATTATTTGCGTACTTCGCTCTTAAAGAGCTACCTAGCTTCGGGCAGCCGCTTATGAAGGTCTCTGAAAATTACATAACGGAGGCGGTTTCACAGACTGGCGTAACCAATGTAGTCAGCGCCATAACTTTGGATTACAGAAGTTATGACGCCCTTGCAGAGGTAGTGATTGTATTTATCGCCATGGTAGGGGTTTTGGCGATAACCAGAAAGGCAAGTAAGATTGATGGAAAAGAATAAAGAGGCGGGGATGTCGCTTATCGTAAAAACGGTAACGCGCCTTACCGTCGGTATCATCCTTATTTATGGCATATACCTTGTGCTTAATGGGCATATAGGCCCGGGCGGAGGAACTGCCGGAGGGATTATTATTGCCTTGTCCTTTATTCATCTTATGCTTGCCTATGGTAAGGAAGCAGTAATCCATAAGATAAACCGCAATAAAGGCAGGATATTCGCTTCTGTCTCGGCAATAATACTACTTTTGGCAATGTGCAGTAATTTTCTGCTTCCACAGCAGGCAGTCGGGAACCATGCGTACTTTAAAATATTCTCCGGCGGTCTGGCTCCGTTCTACGATATATTTATATCTATCATAATAGGGAGCGGATTATTCGTGGTTTTTCTGGCACTCGTTTTGCTTATAGGGGAGAGGAAGGAATAATGCTTTTATATCTACTGTGCCTTGTGTTATTCTCCGTAGGGCTTTATTGCCTCTTGCGTAAAAGGAATATTATCAAGATGCTTATAGGCCTTGCAATTATCGAATACGCGGTAAGTTTATTCTTTATTCTCATTGGCTACCGTATGCACGGCCGCGCGCCCATATATGCGCCAGACCAGGGCATAGAAAATATGGTTGACCCTTTGCCTCAAGCAATGGTTTTAACCACTATTATCATAGGCCTGGCCGTAGCTGTTGTAGTGGTCAGTCTTGCCGTAAGGATCTACGAAAAGTACGGCACATTCGATATTACCAAGATAAGGAGGCTCTCGGGATGATCCCCCTTATTTTCTTTACCGTTATTCCCTTGTTTACCGCCTTTCTGGTTTCTCTTTTAGGAAAACACGTAAAGAGATCCAGCGAAATATCGGCCAGTATCGCTACTTTTATTTTGTTGTTATTATCCCTGTCTTTTATTAAACCCATAGCCGTAAATAAATTAATCATCTATAAAATAAACGGATGGCCAGCTCCGCTTGGAATACTTTTATCTGCAGATGGCCTGACCCTCCTTATGCTTATTACGGTAAATCTCATAGCTTTCCTGGTGACGCTTTATTCCACAAGCTATATCAGGCAGTATACCGATGAATGGAAATTCTATAGCCTTTATTTGTTTATGCTTGCCGGCCTTAACGGCGTAATCATAAGCGCGGATATTTTTAATCTGTATGTATTCCTGGAGATCGCCTCCATTTCAGGTTATATCCTGGTTGCTTATGGCGGCCAGGCCGAGGGCCTGGAGGCCGCATTTAAATATGCCATCATGGGTTCGCTTGCCTCCCTCTTTATACTTCTTGGTATAGGCATGCTTTATAGTTACGTTTCTACTTTGAATATGGCCGATATTGCCACAGCGCTTTCTATGAAACCCAGGGGGTTATTGACCGGTTTTATCTCGGTTTTGTTTTTTGCAGGTTTTGGGCTTAAGGCCGCACTCATACCCTTCCATGCCTGGCTTCCTGACGCGCATTCTTCAGCCCCTAGCCCCGTATCCGCAACACTCTCCGGCATAGTAATTAAGACTATAGGCGTATACGCATTGATAAGGGTATTTTTTAATATCATCGGCGTAACAAGTAATCTGCTTCTTGTGCTCATGGTATTGGGAATTGTTTCTATGGTTATAGGCGCAATCTTGGCCCTCGCCCAGAACGACATAAAAAGGATGTTTGCGTATTCCAGTATCAGCCAGATAGGTTATATTATTTTTGCCTTTGGCGTAGGGACACCCCTGGCGCTTCTTGGCGGGCTTTTCCACATTTTTAACCACGCCTGTTTTAAGTCGCTGCTATTCTTAAACGCCGGCTCGATAGAGCGGGCCTGCGGAACGCGCGACTTAAGGAAATTAGGCGGCCTGAACAGTAAGCTTCCGGTCACCGGCATAACGAGCCTAATCGGTTCAATGAGCATATCAGGGATACCGCCGCTTGCCGGTTTCTGGAGCAAGCTCCTGATTATTATCGCCAGCGTCAACGCAGGATATTTTGCTTTTGCTTTCATCGCGGCATTAACAAGCATTATAACCCTGGTATATTATTTAAAGTTCCAGACCTTTGCCTTTACGGGTAATCTTTCCGAGACGCTAGAGGATGTAAAAGAACCGGCATTCAGTATGAAGCTGGCCATGGTTATTCTTTCTTTGATCTGCATACTTGCGGGGGTTTTCTTTATTCCTGTATTAAAACCTATCTTACAGATGGGTGTAGAGGCATTGGCAGGAAGCTGGGCGAGATGAAGATAAGGATGATTTTGTTTTTTATCTACTTTTTAATCTGGACATTGCTTAGCTGGCCCTTTGATTCGGAGCATGCGCTAATCGGGATTGTGGTAAGTATTTTTGTCACTTTTGTTACCGGAGATATCTTTACCCATTCCCCGGCTATATTCAAAAGGCCGTTACGTTATCTCTGGTTTTTGTATTATATTCCGGTATTCCTCTGGGAATGCTTTAAGGCAAACCTTGACGGCGCCTGGCGCGTGATTCATCCGGATTTGCCGATAAGGCCGGGGATTGTCAAGGTTAAGACCACGCTTAAATCAGATACGGGCCTTACTTTCCTGGCAAATACCCTCACCCTAAAACCCGGCACAATGACCGTAGATATTGACCGGCAAAATGGATTCCTATATGTGCATTGGTCTATTGTCCGGACGCAGGATGTAGATAAGGCCACGGAAATGGTGGTGGCAAAATTTGAGCGGATATTAAAGAGGATTTTTGATTGATGAAAAGGCTAAGGTGGTTTTTTGGTCTAGCAGGTTTAGCGGTTACTTTGGCAGCGGTATTTATTTTACCTATACCTTCGATTCTTGCCTGGCAGTCGGTTTATCTACAGAAGGTATTCTTTATCCTGCTTTTATGCGGCATACTATGCTTATGGCGCGTTTTAATGGGGCCGACCCCGGCAGACAGGGCTGCGGCACTGGATATCCTGGGCATATTGATTATCGGATTCTGCGCAGTCCTGGGTATTCCTACTGGACGCGACTGGTATATTGATATTGCCATTGCCTGGGCCCTGCAAAGTTTTATTTCGATACTTGCCCTCGGCAAATATCTGGAAGGAAGGCGTTTTGATGAATGAGATAGTAGCTTTTATATTTATAGCAATGGGTTTAGCATTTGATTTTTTCGGCTGCCTTGGCCTGGTCAGGTTTCCTGATATTTATAACCGCCTGCACTCCTCTATAAAATGCGTAACCCTGGGTACCTCAAGTATACTTTTCGGACTGTTTCTATATAAGGGTTTTACTGCCACCGGGATAAAAGCGCTTTTATGCATAGTATTTCTGGTTTTGACTGCGCCTGTATCCGCTCATGTATTGGCGCGCAGCGCCCATAAATCAGGGGTAAAGCTTTGCGAAGGCTCGGTCTGCGATGAATATGAGAAGGATAAAAAATAGCCGGTAGTTCATGGTTCATAGTTGATAGTTCATAGTATGAGATACCCAAAACTAAGAGAACTAAAAGAAGCGATAAGAGCATTGATTAAGGGGCCGTATACCATTCGTTATCCTTATGTGCCTCATAAACCTTACGAGAGATTCAGGGGCAGGCCTTATTTTCACGAGGAGGACTGTACGGGATGCACTGCCTGCGCGCAGGTATGTCCTGCCAAGGCTATAGACGTAGAGGATATAATTAAAGACGGCCGGGCAAAGAGGAAACTGACTGTTCACTGGGATATCTGTATTTTCTGCGGCCTTTGTCAGGCCAATTGCCTTACCGGCAAGGGAATAATACTTTCGCAGGAATTTGCTTTTGCCACGACCGAAGACAGGCAGCAGTTAAAAAATGAAGTAGAGAAAGAATTCCTGCATTGCGATTGCTGTAGCGAGCCCATTGTGCCGGAAGACCAGTTCCAGTGGGTGGCAAAGAGGCTGGGCCCATTGACCTTCAGCAACACTTCTATACTGTTGTTTTATCTTAAATCGCTCGGGCTTGCCCTAAAGGGAGAATTTGCCCCGAAAAGAGAAACCGCAGATTATTCGCGTGCCGACCGCATCAAAATCCTTTGCCCGCGCTGTCGCCGCGAAGCAGTAATGAAATCCTAAGATGTCCGCGCCATTTTTTATTTGATTTCTGTAGATATTCTGCTAATATAAATTATTGTTTGGACTTATCCGCCTTCGGCGGATTAATTCGCAGACACTAATAGACCAGCAAAATTACTGACGTTATGACCCCGAAGCTTCGGGGTCATCTACTCATTAAACGAAAGGAGAGAAACATGAAGAGGTATTTAGGAGTTGTTATCGCGCTTATCTTCTTATCAGCGGTAGTTGGCTGCGGTAAGAAAGAAGCGGCTACTGAAGAAATGCAGGAGCCCATGTCGATGGAAACGGTCAGCAGTATTAATGCTACTGCTACCCAGGCAGCGCCTCAACAAAAGGCAGCTGAGGTAACAAAAGTAGAAAGTGCACAGCCTCAGGCAGCGCAGGCAGTGCCTCTACCGACGGCTTCTTTTACTAAGCCATCCGGTCAGGACATTCAAACAGCGCTTAAGAACGCCGGTTATTATTCCGGGACGGTCGATGGTAAAATCGGCCCGTTAACCAAAAAGGCAATCGCGGCTTTCCAGACCGCGAATAAAATGCAGGCAGACGGTAAGGTGGGGCCCAAGACTTGGAGTATATTAAGCACCTATCTTAACGCAGCTGCTGCGCCTACTATGGCAGGCCAGGGCGCGCCTTCTAAGCCGGCTAAACAAAAGAAAAATTAGCGGCCCAATTGAAATTTCAGCTTTTTTGTGGTAAACTTTATATTAGCCGATAAAGGTAAACCCTCCCGGTGTTGCGTAAAAAACGCTATCGGGATCCCGAGCGAAGGAGAGTGAAGTTCGGGGCGCGAAAGCGGGGGGCACAAAGCCACAGACCTAAGTACGGCCGAAACATGGGCAGGACGTATATGGTGGCTGGGTTGCCGCAAGAGGAGCGTATAAGCAGTTAGAATACCTCCCTTTATCGGCTTTTTCTTCTTATCCCAACATTATTGTGTTGGGATTTTTTGTTTTATGGTGATATAATAAATAAATTATGTCAGAGCAGATTAAGTTTCCCGATGGCTTCTTCTGGGGTGCGGCTACTTCATCCCATCAGGTCGAAGGCAATAATAGAAATAACGACTGGTGGGAGTATGAGATAAAGGGTAAGATAAAACAGGCATCTGGCCTTGCCTGCAGGAGTTACGAGTTATTTGCTGATGATTTTGATATAGCTAAAACGCTAAACCACAATGCCCATCGTCTATCCGTGGAATGGAGCCGTATTGAGCCCGAAGAGGGAAAGTTCTCCGAAGAAGAAATCAACCATTACAGGAAAGTTATCTTTGCCTTAAGAGAGCGCGGGCTTGAACCCGTTGTTACCCTGCACCATTTTACCAGCCCACTGTGGTTTTCCAGGAAAGGCGGATGGGTGAATCCTTCCTCCCAGAAATATTTTCTGCCTTATTGCGAAAAGATTACGAGCGCCCTGGCAGACCAGGTGCGTTTCTGGATAACCATAAATGAGCCCCTGGTGTATGCGTATCATTCTTATCTACTGGGACTCTGGCCGCCGCAGGAGAAATCAATATTGAAATCAATGTCGGTCGTTAACAATTTTGTGAAAAGCCATATAAAGGCATATCGGCTTATCCACGGTATATATAAAGCAAAGGCTTTACCCAGGCCTTCTATCAGCGTCGCCCAAAACCTGCAGGCCTTTGTTGCTTGCAGCCCCACACTGCGGAATAAATTCGCCTATTATTTGCGAAACAAATTTTATAACCTCGATTTTATCGAGAGGCTCTTGCGCAGGAATACGCTTGATTTTATCGGCATCAATTATTACGGCAGGAATCTTATCGATGTCCAGAGATGGAATATAGGCGGTATATTTTCCGATACCTGCCAGCATAACCACCATCCAGTGAAAAAGAATTCCCTTGGCTGGGAAATATATCCAGAGGGGTTGTATGAGCTTATTATGCAGTTTAAGAGGTATGGCTTGCCGATCATGATTACTGAAAACGGCATATGCACGCAAGACGACACTTTACGCTGGGAATACATAAGCGATCATCTTGAAAATGTTTTTAAGGCGATGCAGGCCGGCTCGAAGGTAATAGGATACCTTTATTGGTCGCTGCTGGACAACTTTGAATGGGACAAAGGTTTTGAGCCCCACTTTGGCCTTGTAGAGGTGGATTATGGCACCTTCAGGCGCAATGTCCGGGAAAGCGCAAAGAAATTTGCAGAGGTTTGTAAAACAGGCGTCCTTAATAAATGAGCTTAATCAATAAGGACTTAGTATTAAAAGAAATTCCTCTTTTTTCCAGCTTATCGAGCCGCCAGCGCGAGATTATAAAACTTCGGTCTACCGTTGTCGATTACAAAAAAGGAGAGATTATTTACCATGAGGGTTCAGAGCCCAGTGGTTTATACTGTGTAGCTTTGGGCCGCGTGGTCATTTTTACTCAGGATGCCTACGCTAACAGGAAGATATTGGAATATCTGCACCGTGGGAAATATTTCGGCATAATCTCTCTTTTAACCAATGAGCCGCATTCTGTCACTGCCCAGGCAATAAATGACTGCACGCTTTTAGTCATCAGTAAAGAGGATTTCGATTTCATCCTGAAAAAAATACCTGGCCTTGCGATAGATTTAAGCCGCACATTATCCCGTCGCCTGAAAAAGAAAGATATCCATCAGAAAACAATCTTCGAAAGCACGGTCATTTCGGTGTTTAGCTCCTATTCGCGTTCAGGAAAGACTATTTATGTGCTTAACCTTGCCCTTAGCTTAAAGAAGGAAACGCATAAAACCGTCGCGATTTTGGATATCCTGCCGAATGAGAAGACCCATACCCTGCCGCACAGATTAGAGGTCGGTGATTACCGGGTTTTTGATTTATCGGCTTCTGTCTCTTCAGAAAATGCCGCTTCGGTAAAAAACTTTATCCTAAAGAGCAAGTTTGACGTTGACCTCATATGTTTTTATTACCGCCCCGAAGATGATAGGTGCATGAAAATGCTGGTAGCTATTTTAAGCCTGCTGGTCAATGATTACCATTACATTATCCTGGATTTACCTTCGGTAATGGACAGGCCGGTTTTTAGCATACTTAACCAGTCAGACCTCGTGCATATTCTTTCCAGCCCCGACCCTGTGGATCTGGCGCGCACCAGGAACCTTATGCGTAGGTTAAACGCGTCCTTTAATTTTCCCGAAGAGAAAATCAAGATTATTATCAATGAATACAAGCTTGCCAAGATTTCTTACGCCGACCAGGTCTCTATCCTGGGTAGAGCGGTATACGCTACTCTTCCGAAGATAGAGTTTTCCTCTGGAGACAGGATTGTCCTGGATAGCCCGCAGGCCGAGTATGCCCTGGCAGTAAGAAGGATAAGCCGGGAATTAAGCGAAAGTATGGTGGGTCTCGTACTCGGAGTAGGGGTGGCATATGGTTTCTGCCATATCGGGGTACTACAGGTGATTGAAGAAGAAAATATCCCTGTGGATGTGATTGCCGGTTCAAGTATCGGCGCGCTTATCGCAAGCCTCTGGGCAACCGGCAACTCCGCAAGCCAGATCCTTAAGATTACGGAAGAATTTAAAGAGCCTCAACATATATGGAACCTGGTAGACCTTACCCTTCCCTGGGTCGGCTTCATAAAAGGCAATAAACTGCGGAAATTTCTTGAGCGCCATCTAGGGAAAAAGACCTTTAATGATGTTAAGTTCCCTTTGAAGATAATTGCAAGCGACGTTAAGAGGAAAGAGCCAAAGGTGCTGGAGGAGGGCCTTTTATCGGACGCGGTGATGGCCAGCTGCAGCATGCCAGGCGTGTTTATGCCCTTTAAATTTAAAGAGGAGTTTCTTTTTGACGGCGGCGTAATAAACCCGTTACCTACGGAGGCCCTTTTTAAGATGGGCGTAAAAAAGATTATCGCCGTAAACGTCACGCCATCGCGCGAAGATATCCTGCGTCAATACGAGAGGATAAAGGAGCAGATTACCGTTTCCCTGCCCGGTGAAATCAGAAAAAAAAGATGGTTTAGCCTGCCGCAGTATTTTAAAAACAGCTTTAAGACCAACATTCTCGGCATAGTCTTTAGCAGTATTGAAATATTGCAGTCAGAAGTAGCCGAGAAAGAGGCGCAGCTTGCGGATATAGTGCTGCACCCGGATACCTCCGGTATGTATTGGCTGGAATTACACAGGGCAAGAGAGTTTGCAAAAAGAGGAGAGGAAGAGGCGCGCAGAAACCTCGATAAAATCCGTCAGGTGATTAATGAATAAGTCCAAGGAGGAAAAATGAAGAGTTCATGGTTCATAGTTCATAGTTCATGGAATAGAGTCTTTTTACTCGCCGCTTGCTATATATTGCTTCCTATTGCAATAATGGGATGCGCTTCCTTTAAAGAAGGATGCAGGGGGCTCCTGGGGACCTCTACAAAGGTTTTAGAGGAGGGAAGAAAGGATGCCATCACCAAAGAGTTTAATTACTCCCATAAGCAATGTTATGAAATAGTCAGGAAAGCACTGGTTAAGCAGGAGGCATATATTTACAGGGAAGATAAAACCAAAGATATGCTGGCATTATATGTATCAGATAGCGATAAGGCGCCGGATACCACTCCGGTAGGTATATTTTTCAAAGAGTTAGCTCCGGAAAAGATGCGGGTTGAGGTGTCCTCTCCTTCAAAATATGCCAAAGAGTTAATAGCTAACGTGGTTTTTTCCGGTTTAGCAAATCCGTTGACACTGGAGAAGAAAAAAAATGTTGAGAAGAAAGAAGAAAAAGATGAGAAGAATAAAACAAAAATGGGATATTAATAAGTTTATCGCAGAGTGTCACCATACAGCCAGGGGAAAAGGCTGGTGGGATGAAGAGCGCAATGACGCGGAACTAATTGCCCTGATGCATTCGGAATTATCAGAGGCATTGGAGGCAATGCGCAATCACGGCAGTAGTGATGAATTAGCTGAAGAATTGGCAGATTGCTGCATACGCATATTTGATTATTGCGGGGCAAGGAAGATAGACCTGGAGGGGGCGCTACTCAAAAAAATGTCCTACAATAAGACCAGGCCTTATCGTCACGGGAAAAAGTTCTAGATGCTCGAACACCTTAAATTGCACCTCGCGGATAAAACTGTTATTCTGGGGATAGGTAACACCCTGCGCGGGGATGATGGCGCAGGGGCTTTGCTTGCAAGCCGCATACAAGGGAAGGTGCCGTATATAGTATATGACAGCGGCCCTACACCGGAAAATTACCTGGGGAAAATAATTAAGGATAAGCCCCGGACCGTTGTTATCGCCGATGCCGTTGATTTTGGAGGTAAGCCCGGGGAGATCCGCGAAATAGAAGCAGGCAGTGTTGAAACCGCTAATTTTTTCTCGACGCACAATTCCTCCATTACCCTCGTGATTAACTACTTGCAAAAGAATTTAAAGGCCGATATAATAATTTTGGCGATCCAGCCAAAACATATTTCTTTCACGGATACCTTGAGCCCGGAGATAAGCCAAGCTTTGGAAGTATTGGAAAACTGGTTTTCCCGCATCGCAAGAGATTCCAAACATTAGGTTCCTTGCGGGATTTCGCTAGATAAATTCTTTGGGTACTCAATATGAAGCCGCAGAAAAAAAGAGATAGCTGGGGTTCAAGATTAGGCATTATCATGGCTGTGGCAGGCTCTGCCATTGGCCTGGGTAATTTCTTAAGGTTTCCTGCCAAGGCCGCTTCTAACGGCGGCGGCGCATTTATGATCCCCTATTTCGTATCCCTTTTTCTTTTAGGTATACCTTTGATGTGGATAGAATGGACCCTGGGTCGTTATGGCGGCGGCTTCGAGCATGGGACCGCCCCCGGCATTTTTCACAGCATCTGGCAGAAGAACCGTTTTATCAAATATTTCGGGGTCATCGGGATATTCGGGCCGCTGGTAATCTTTATCTATTATACCTATATTGAAGCCTGGACACTTGCCTACAGTTTTTTCGCGCTTATCGGAAAATATAAAGGCATTGCTGACCAGGCGGGGATGCAGAGTTTCCTGCACGGCTTTCAGGGCCTGGAGAAAAATCAGTTTTTTAACAGCATAGCTTACGCGTACATATTTTTTCTCATTACCTTTATCCTGAACATCGTGGTTATCTATCATGGTATAAAAGGCGGTATAGAGAGACTCTGCAAGTGGGCTATGCCGCTTTTATTTTTATTCGGCCTGTTTTTAGTGGTGCGGGTTTTAACCCTGGGCACACCAGATGCCTCCAGGCCTACATGGAATATCTATAATGGGTTAGGTTTCTTATGGAATCCTGATTTTTCCGCCCTGAAATCGGCCAAGGTCTGGCTTGAGGCTGCCGGGCAGATATTTTTTACGTTAAGCGTGGGTATTGGCGTAATATTGACTTACGCCAGTTATTTATCCAAAGGAGACGATGTCGTGCTGTCGGGCTTAACCGCAGCCAGCACCAATGAACTGGCAGAGGTTATTTTGGGAGGCAGTATCATTATACCGGCAGCGTTTGTTTTCTTCGGGCCGGTGGATATCCAGAATATCGCGCGTTCCGGGGTATTTAATCTGGGTTTTGTTACAACGCCGCTCATCCTTAATAAGCTGCCTTTGGCTGCGATACTGGGTTTTATGTGGTTTTTTCTGCTTTTCCTTGCCGGGATAACCTCTTCGGTCTCCCTCGCCCAGCCGGCAGTGGCATTCCTGGAAGATGAATTTGATATCGGCAGGGAAAAGGCAGTATCTATCTTTGGGATAGTATCGTTCATCCTCTGCCAGCCGGCAATATTCTTACTGGGGCGCGGGGTAGTGGATGAATTGGATTTCTGGGGAGGGACATTCTTCCTGGTTTTATTCGCTACCATAGAAACCATACTTTTTGCCTGGGTCTTTGGTATGGAGAAGGCCTGGGATGAGATACATAAGGGCGCGGATATGAGTGTGCCGCGGGTTTACAAATTCATCATTAAATATATTACACCTTTGTTCTTATTCTTTATTTTAGGGATGTGGTTTTGGCAGGAGTGGATACCTATTATATTCATGAAGAATGTCCCAGCGGCTAATCAGTCTTTTATTATTATGACGAGAATCGGCTTAATAGCGATATTTCTGGTGCTGGCGTTATTGGTTAAGATTGCATGGAAGCGTAAAAGGTTACAGGAGAAAAATACCAGATGAACCCCGCACCTTCTTTAAATTCACTGTATAAGAAGGCGGGGTATAAATAAAGTATTTAAATAGGGAAGAAGGTGCGGGGTGAAAATAAGCGGTTGGATGTTTATAATATTTTCCTGGGGATTTATTCTTGGCCTGACTATCCTATGTTTTATCAAGGTGTTCGCCAAAAAGGAGATAAAATGAAAAAGAAGCTCTTATACCTGCCATTGGCATTATTCTTGTTTTTAAACATCTCTGGCTGCTGGTTTATTGTGGGAGGAGCAGTAGGCGCTGCGGGGGCATATGTAGTAAGTAAGGATACGATTCAGGGTGATACAGATAAGCCGTATGAGGCGCTCTGGAATGCCGCGCTTACTGTAGGCAAAATACGCGGCATAGTCAGGAAAGAGGATGCCGTAAAGGGGACTATCGAGATGGAGGCAGAATCCAGCAAGGTATGGATAAAGTTTATCCGCCTTACAGAGGCGACCACGCGGATCAGGATATCCGCGCGTAAATACCATATGCCTAATCTGACTCTTGCCCAGGACCTGTATGCGAAGATTCTGGAAGAGGTAAAATGAACTTCTTAGCTAACCTGTTGACTACTCTCAGTCTTTTTTCCGGTTTCATCTCCATTGTTTTTTCTCTGGAGGGGCATTTTACCCTGGCCTCCTGGGCGATATTGTCTTCCGTTCTTTTTGACGGAGTGGACGGCCAGGTTGCGCGGCTTAACCCCGTGCCCAGCGAATTCGGTAAAGAACTCGATTCCCTGGTAGATGTAGTATCGTTCGGCATAGCGCCGGCACTCTTAGGGTACATATTCATTTATCGCCAGTTTTACCTTGTAGCGGTATTTGCCCTTTTCCTTTACCTTTTTTGCAGTGTCATGCGCCTTGCCAAATATAATATTACGCCGAAAGAAAAGATGCGTAAATATTTTTACGGCCTGCCTACCACGGTTAGCGGCGGGGTGCTGGCCGCATTTATTCTGATATACAGGGGAAAAGTCGGCACAGAAGTGTTCGAATTTGCACCTCCCATATTCCTGCTCCTGGTTGTCGTCCTTTCATATCTCATGGTTTCACGCGTAAGGTATCTGAACCTTGAGGGGATAAAGGAATTGTTCGGCAGAAGGATGCTTTTTGTGATTGCGCTTATGTTTGTTATCTTTATCACAGCCGCGTTGCTGCGTAAATCAGGCATTACCCTTGCGGCATACTTTTTAATTTATTTGATATTTTCCCCTTTTGTGGTAAAATTCTGCCTTAAGGATAAAGAATAAGGTCTTAGCGAACGACAGGTTTTTAACTGTTATCCGCCGCAGGCGGATTCGCCAATAAAAAGATTTAGCCGAGGTAGCTCAGTGGTAGAGCGCGGCCCTGAAAAGGCCGGCGTCGGAAGTTCGATTCTTCTCCTCGGCATAAATGAGCGCTTGACTTACGAACACGACAGTGTGAGTAAGTCAATGCGCGAATTTATACCCGCAGATGCGAGCTAGCCATTAAGCAGTAGGCGAGCGTTTATCCGCGGGTACTTTATTGAGAGAGAGGGACTTATAAAAAGTTCCTCTCTTTTTATATTCTGCAAGGCGTTTCTGCTTGTTTAGGGGCTTTTAAAGAGGTATAATTAAAATATTGCCTTTTTCTAGAAAGGCGCAAGTAAACCGGCAGATATGATGATAACTAAGCAGCCTTCCAGAGAAGATCTCACCATCCCGTACAAAGAATTAGTACGCGATATTGTTGTTTCTCGTCTTAAGCTGGTCATCCCCATTGCCATTATCTTGTACATGGCGTTCAGCTTTCTTGATTTTATGATTTATCCTAACTGGGGCATCTCCTTCTTAAAAATACGCCTCCTTGTTTCTTTAGTCTTAGCTTCATTCTTCATACTTACCTTATTCAAGAACGCAAAAAGACATATCTTCTGGTATCTTTACGCTGGTGCTGCGATTCTAAGTAGCAGCATGGGTTTCATGATCTACTTAACTGACGGCTCAAGCAGCGCTTACTATTCAGGAATAAACCTGGTGTTTCTGGGGGTAGGTTTTTTAAATTCATTCTACTATAAGGAGAATGCCCTGTTTTGCTTTTCACAGATTGCGGTTTACAATTTAGCAATGCTTTTTAACACGAGTAGCTTCAATTTAGTCAATTTCTTTTTCGCAAATTTCTTTCTGTTCTCAACGACGCTTTTTATCATTCTTCTATCGGAGTTCTCAGGCAGGCAGCACTTCTTCGCATTCGCCAAGCAGAAAGGCATGGAAGATGCTTACGCCCAGCTAAAGGAAGCGCAAGAACGGCTTATCCATGCCGAAAGGTTAAGCACTGTCGGCCAATTCGCAAGCGGCATAGCGCATGAAGTAAGGAACCCATTGGGGATAATATTGCAAGGGGTAAATTATCTGGAGAATAAGATAGCCGATAGTGGCACTGAAATATCGGAGCCTTTAAATATTATTAAAGAAAACGTAAGAAGGGCCGATAGGATTATAAGGGCGCTACTTGATTTTTCTAAGCCCGTGCCTTTGAATTTACGCGCGGAAGATCCAAACTCTATCCTGAAGAACTCTTTGAGGTTGATAGGTTCCTACCTCGGGCTCAAGAACATAGCGATAACCGTTGAATTAAAATCAGATATTCCGAAAGTGCTTGGAGACGTCAACAGGTTAGAGCAGGTATTTATCGATATATTGTTAAATGCGATTCAGGCTATGCCCAAGGGAGGTAAGGTCTTTATCCGCAGTTATGATAAAAGAATAGAAGAAGTAATAAATATAATCGATACAGAGGCCGCGGAGAATTTTAATCCCGCAGAGAAGCTTGTGATAGTCGAGATCGAGGACACCGGTATCGGGATCTCCCAAGAAAATCTGAAGAAGGTCTTTGACCCATTCTTTACTACTAAGGGGGCGCACGGGGGATTTGGTTTAGGATTAGCAGTGGCTAGAAATATAATTACTCTTCATAAAGGATTAATACATATAGAAAGCCAGGTGGGTAAAGGAACCAAGGTAACAATAGTGCTTAAGGCAGCCAAGCCGTGATATGGGTATGCCAAAATCAAGCGCCAGACAGGCTGTTTCTAATCCGGGATTCCCTAAGGAGGCATAGATATGGCGAAGAAGAGAATATTGATTATTGATGATGAAAAGGACTTTACGCGGTTAATAAAATTAAACCTTGAGCAAACCGGGGAATATGAGGTCAGGGAGGAGAATGAAGGGGTGCGGAGTCTTTACGTTGCCAAGGAATTTAAGCCTGACTTGATCTTGCTGGATGTCCTGATGCCGGATATAGACGGCGGAGATGTCTGCTATCAGTTAAAGAACGATAAGGATACCGGTAATATCCCCGTAATATTCCTGACCGCAGCCGTAAACAAGGAAGATATAAAGAAGCATGGTGGTATTATGGGCGGGCATTTTTTTATTGCTAAACCGGTAGAGATTAAGGATCTCATTAATTTTATCGAGAAGAATATTTCTAAAAACCCGGATATTTGAAGATTAACGCCGCAGGGCTCCGGGCGTAAACAGGGAATCCCGCGCCATACAAAAAAGAAGGTTATCAGTGGTTATTGCAGGTTTATTCGTCATTTTGATATCTGTGTTGTTCCTTCCTTTCCTGGTGAAAAAGGTTGAGGAAGAACTTGAGATTTTTCTTTTCATCATGGGCTGCATCGGCCTCACAATCACTTCGCAGTGGAGTATCCCTTTGGTGGGAGAAGCGCTTATTGAGCCGGTAAAGATTACCCTTACGGTTTTTATCGCGGGTTTCTTGTTCAGGGTTTTCCAGTCGCCCATTGCGCACAGCGTAAATAAGATTGCTGATGCGATCGGAGTAAAGCTGTTTAGTTTTATGGCAATAGTAATACTTGGGTTTTTATCCAGCGCTATCACCGCGATTATAGCTGCTCTTGTGCTGGTAGAAATAGTTACCCACCTTGAACTAGACAGGAAAAATGAAATCCTCCTGGTGATACTAGCCTGTTTTTCTATCGGCCTTGGCGCAGCCTTAACCCCGATAGGAGAGCCGCTTTCAACCATCGCCATAGCCAAACTTAAAGGCACGCCCTATCACGCAGGTTTCTTTTTCTTATGCAGGCATTTGTGGCTATTTATAATACCCGGAGTTTTAGTATTTGGTTTATTAGGCGCAATTGTTATACCTGGCAAGCGTAAGAAAGCCGGCGGTTTAACGCAGGCCAAGGAAGAAAATATAAAAGATATAAGCATAAGGACTGTAAAGGTATATCTTTTTATTATGGCGCTTATATTCCTAGGGAGGGCTTTTAGGCCGATAGTCGATACCTACATATCGAGAATGCCGTATCAGGGGCTTTACTGGTTGAATATGATTTCAGCCATAGTTGATAATGCGACTCTTACCGCTGCTGAAATAGGCCCGAGCATGGGGCTTTTGCAGATAAAGTCGGCTCTTCTTGGCCTTTTGATAGCCGGGGGAATGCTTATACCAGGTAACATACCCAATATCATCTCGGCAGGAAAACTCAGGATAAAAAGCTCTGAGTGGGCTAAATTCGGCGTGCCCCTCGGATTGATCGTAATGACGGTATCTTTCTTTTTCTTAATGCTGATTCGCACGCCCTAAAGAAACGGGCAATAATATAAACAGGATTTCTGCGATGTTTCCAAGCGGAAAATCGACAGGGGATGCCAAAAACGCAGAGGCGCTATGATGTCATCGTTATAGGGGCAGGCCCCGCAGGCCTTATGGCAGCCCGTCAACTGCATAGCGCAGGCCTCAATTATATTGTCATTGACCGCAAACAGGAGTTAGGATATCCACGGAAATGCGCTGGAGGAATGCGGAAGCTACTTTTCCAGCAGCTTTTTGGGGAAGGCAGGTTTAGCTTCATCCAACGGGATATTTCCCTGCACAAGTTCGTATACCGCGACTCTACCGTTACAAGGTTAACACCCTACCTGAAGGTTGACCGACCGATGTTCGAACGCTGGCTTGGTGAAGGGCTCAACATCAGATTCTCGTGTCAAGCTCAGGACATTTCTGCCGTTTCCGGAGGTGTGCGCGTTATTACCCCGCTTGGAGATATTACGGGGAAAATTGCCATACTTTCATACGGGGCCAACTTCGTTTTTCAGAAAAAACTCGGGCTCCTTAGCCGCTTGCCCTCGTTAATCTCTGCTTACGGGGGAATCTACCGCGGCCACGGCCTGGACCCATCGGCGTTTCATTATTACCTCCATAATCTTTACCCGGGATATATGTGGGTGTTCCCTGAGTCAGCCGATATCGCCAGTGTCGGCTTCGGAAACTATCCTAACTGCGGTAGAAATCCGACAGACATTATCAAGGCTCTTAATGAGCTTCTCTGTCTGTATAATATCCATGGCGAGTTTATCGAGTATTATAGCGGTATCATTCCCGGCAGCGGGCCCCTGAGGAGAACATTTGACGATAGGCTTCTAGTAGCCGGCGATGCAGCGGGTCAGGTCATAGCCGCATCAGGCGAAGGGGTTTGTTACGCGCTGAAGGCAGGGCGTTTGGCCGGATTGACGGCAGTTGAGGCGGTCCGCAGGAACAGATTCGACAGGGCTTTTCTCGGTTCATATGAGAAAACATGGAGAGCTAGTTTCGGCAGGCGGATGCGTAACGGCGTGCGTAAGTTACGGATGATACAATGGGCATTCCGTTATAACTTCATAGGAGCTGCGATGCGTATCATGAGTTATTGGAGCATGAAATACCGGGATGATACGGACAGGCATCTCTAAAAATCGGCCATTTAGAGTTTCTGCAGGGCCAATCTATTTGTTTGTATTTCATTTAATACCTTATCCATAGCTGTTTGCGGGATAATTTCTCCTGTCTGCATGACATACCAAATATAGCCATTAGCGTCTATCTTCCAATACGGCTCGTAAGGGCTTAAAGAATAAGAAGTGCCGCTGCTCCATAAAAGTTCTAGTTTTGCGCCCCTTAAATAACCAAGCAGCTTCCGGTAGTCTTTAATCAAAATATCCCTCTGTTTTAAGTATGCGTTATAGGGCGTCCTGCGCAGCTTATTTAATTTAACCGAGAGGTCTTTGAGCAGGTAATTTGTTATTAATTCAACCGCTTCCTTATTTCCTACCTTCAGGAATTTCTCCGGTACCTCGGTCCAGCTAGCCTCTTTAAAATATCCGGCATTGGCATCAAGGATGATTACGGCTGAAGTTAAGAGCCGCCCCCTCTTATCGCGCTTGTTAAAGGGCAGCAGGTAATAACCGGAACCTTCGGTATCCGTCCTTTTTACCAGGAGAGGTCTTCCTCTTATGGTTGCGGTGAATGCCTTCTGGCATTCAGGGTCAGAGAGGAGGGGAGCTGGAAGGATATCGCGCCAGTCCTTCTTTACAACAGGAGCTTCATTGCTTGAGCCGGACAGCATACTTAAGGACAATGCTTTCAGGGTCGTGGGATTATTTTCAGAGTTTGTTTTTACGCCTATAAATTCAAGGTTGGCCATATCTTGTGTCGGCTGCGGTATCTTTATCTCTGCTTTACTTGGATATGGCGGGGGTTCTGAAACCTGTACAAATTTGCCATTATAGTTGTCGCCTGTAGAGAGGAGGGGCCGAAAATAAGTGGATATGCATTCTGCAGTGGTCTTATATGTCTCCTGCCCGATGCCGCCACTTAAGGGGTCTTTCATCCAGAAGCCATAGACCGTAAAATCAGGGGTATTCCAGGGGTTGGTATGCGGACTGGGGCATGGGTCGTCACTAGCGGCAAAGCCCTTTACCACAACCCAGTGGCTGTAAGTGCCGTATATAGGTATAGCTGCGGGAGTGTTCGGATGCGCCACCAGTTCACCATCACGCCACCAGTCCTCTTTTGTGACCGTATAAGCCATCCAGTGACAGATATCGCATATATATTTATTGATGGCTTGAGGGTCAGAGTTCGGGTCATAGCTATCCACACCGAAATTATAACCCTTGTAAGGATTGCCATCGGCTAAGGAATCATAGCCATTGGACCAGTTAGAGATTAAGGTATCATAAGGGTCAAAATGTCCCAGGGCTTTATCCACTTCATCTGGATTTAATTTATCAGAGCCATAGGGAATGGTTTTCGCGTATTCATATATTGCGTTTTGGTCTAACGGAGGCAGACCCGTACCTGCCCTCATGTAATTTAAAATCATATGGGCAACTGCGGCACCCGTTGAAAAGTAAGGTGATATGGTATCATACGAGGGTACATCGCTTAAGTTTAAGATAGCGGGTATACCTATGCCTCCGCCAAGTTTAGTAGGGTCGTATCCTGAACGGGCAAAGGCATAATAGCAGGAAGCCAGGGCTGCCTGGCAATTAAAGGTGTCATAGCCTGTACCGGTAGGGACGTGCCCCGCTACGGTTTTAGCCGGATAATTTGAGCCGTAAGGAGCAACTTTTGAATCTGGATCATCTACGGGAGCAGAGAAATAGTTTTCCAGAGAGTTAATCAAGGTATGGTATTTATATACATAGGGTGCGGCCTTATTCAAATCCCGCGTGCTGTAATTCTGCGCTGCCCTTAAATAAGCAAGGGCCATCTGCGCCGACCACTCTACTGAGCCGTAATCACCTGTTTGCGAGACAGAGAAACGGAAGAATTCAGGTTTTCCCTGGGCATTTAAGAATGCGGTTTTACTTTCTATCGCGGCAAACATAGCATCTACTTCCGCGTCCCTTAGCGCCGGTGTCGCGCCAAAGAAGTTATCGTTAAACATCATATCCAGGGGAGCAAAGGCAGTGACATCCGTAGGCACATAGCCGTTAATATCGCTTTTTACCCAGGCGCCTCCTTCATATATCGCAGAGGCATGGAATAAATGGCTTGAGCTGTTATACATGCTTTTTAGCCAAGTTTTTATTCCGGTAGCAGCCGCGTCATATTGGGCGTTATTGGTTACTGAATACAGGGCTTGAAAAGCATAAAGGCAACGCTCATTCTGCTCAGTGGATTTAAGATTCCAGTAGAAATCCGATTTCGACTCGGGATCGTGGTACATTCCTCTTGGACCATAGCGGATGCCGCCGTCAGTATCTTTAAGTTTTAAAATGTATCCGCCTAATAAGATTGCGAAATCCTTATAGGCAACATTTGCGGTTTTTTGATATGCTTCTAAGGCATCAGTAATTAAGCAGGCTGCCGCACCTGTATCCACTATCCAGTCCCATTGATCCCACCAATCGCCATCATCTATGCCGCGTCCGGATATCCTGACTAATCTATACGGGCCATATAAAATTGGGTCGCTTTCACCTCCAGCTCCATAAAATAATCCACTGCAGTTAAGCAGGGGATTTCCAGCATCTGTTAATTTTGCAGGGGTAGCATAGTTTAGGTATGTATCTAGTATAGTAGTGGTGTTGCCGGCTAGCTCTACTCTTGCCAAAATTGACTGGTCATAGCTGGCGCCTCCATGGTCAATAGCAGCCTTATCAGCGTCGCTATGGCCGCCTAAGTCAATAAGGAAGCTGTTGGTAAGGCCACCAAATCCTGAAGGCACACTTTGCGCATGGTCTTTAAAATATTTTATATATACCTGTCCTGTTTGGGAGAGTTGCTGGTCTAGTTCTGAGGCAGGGCAGAGGCGGGGAAGCGCAAATAAAAGAACAAGAAATACTCCGATAAAACTTAAAATTGCGCGTTTTTTCATTATGTCTCCTTATAAGAAATACTCCTGTTTATTTTTGTATTAGGTGGGTAATCAACTATAACACAAAATCAGCCCAAATCAAGGTTACTTCGAAATAAAAAACCCCGCACTACATTTGTAACGCGGGGTTTATTATCGGCTACTTTGGATTATATCTTCATTACGTTAGTTGCCTGTTCGCCTTTGGGACCCTGGGTAATATCAAACTCTACAGCGTCACCTTCATTCAAGGACTTATAGCCATCACCTTTGATCGCGCTGTAGTGCACAAAGACGTCTTTGCCATCTTCAGCAGTGATAAAGCCATAACCCTTCTGATTCGAGAACCATTTCACTTTACCTTTTGCCATCTGTTACTTTTTCACCTCCTCCACAACAAAAAAACCGTAAAGCTCGCTCGTACTACTTTTCGCCTTTACGGTTTCCTTAATACTTGCAAAACTTACTTCTCCTTGCTTGACTATCGTTAATAAATATAGCATATTTTTGCCGTTTGTCAAATCATTTTTTACCCACGAGGGTACACTGGCGCAATACCGATTAGCGCCAGGTGTAAGCCTACTATATCTACGAGTAGTAAACAGGGTTGACTAAGGCGGCAAAGTTGGTATAATGCTATAGTCTTTTGCGGCAAAATTTGCCGGCGTAGCTCAGTTGGTAGAGCAGGACTTTCGTAAAGTCAAGGTCGGAGGTTCAACTCCTCTCGCCGGCTTAAAATAAGCGCTGCCTCTGGCGTTTAGCGCTTATTTTACTCCACGCTATGCGTGGAGATTGTTCCTCTGGCGTTTTGATTTTGGCATACCTCTCGATTTAGCCGTGCCTTTGGCGTTTACGGCTAAATCGCCCTTCGCTCTGCGAGGGGGGTTGTTTATGCCAAAATCACACCGAGCTTTGCTCGGTGGAGGCTTAATTTTATTCCGAGCCCTGCGAGGAAAAAGCTCCTATGTCAAAATTCAGTGAAGTATTAAAAAAACGCAATTTCTTCCTCTTGTGGCTGGGCCAGATAATCTCGCAGCTAGGCGACAGGCTCGACCAGATGGCGCTGATAGGTTTTGTCTATGCGCGTACCCCGGGCTCGGCATTGAGCATTGCCAAAATCCTTACCTTTACCATTATACCTGTTTTTCTCGTTGGGCCCCTTGCCGGCGCATATGTAGACAGGTGGGACAAGCGCCGCACCATGTATGTATGCGACCTTATCCGGGCAGTACTCGTATTTACCATCCCTTTCTTTTTATTCTATAGCAGGAGTATGCTGCCCATATACCTGATTATATTCATTGTCTTCTCAATAGGCAGGTTCTTTGTGCCGGCAAAGCTATCCATTATCCCGGAATTAGTAGATAACAAGGACCTTCTGATTGCTAACTCCCTGGTCAATACCACGGGCATGATTGCCGCGATAATGGGATTCGGGATAAGCGGCCTGATCGTAGAGTGGCTTGGCCCAAAGGCCGGGTTTTACCTGGATTCCTTAAGCTTTCTTGTCTCAGGAACGCTTATATTCTTTATTGCCAAACGGATAACTTCACAGGCCTACCTTAAGACGGTAGGGCAGGAGATAGTGTCCGTGTTCAGGAGGTCAGTGTTCCAGGAATTAAAAGACGGGGTATTGTATTTTGTAAAGAATAAAAGCGTCCGGTTTACCGCCGGCATAATCTTTATCCTGTGGTCTGCGTTAGGTTCTGTATATACCGTGGTGATTGTTTTTGTGCAAAAGACCTTACATTCGGCGACCAAAGACCTGGGGTTATTGATAATGTTCCTTGGGGCAGGGCTTTTTCTTGGCTCCCTTCTCTACGGCCGCTTCGGGCAGAAGGTTTCCCATTACAAGATGATTTTTATATCCCTTATCTTAAGCGGTGCTATGCTTGTGATTTTTGCCTTCGGTATACACCGGTATCCTCATTTTAACGTTGCGGCACTATTGTCATTTCTTCTGGGTATCGCGGTTTCTCCGATTATGATAGCATCCAATACCATAATACATAATGCGAGCGACTCTGGGATGCTCGGCAAGATCTTCAGCTCCCTGGAGATCATCATGCATCTGGGGTTCGTTTTGTTTATGTTCCTCAGCAGTTTCCTGGCAGAGAAGATACCTTCCTTTTATATCCTTGTTTTTGTGGGCGGGCTTTTTGCCGCAGTCGGCCTCCTGAATCTATCTGTTAAGAATAAGATTGCATGGCCAGAACGATGAAAGAGGTTTTACGTTACACTATTGTATTAATTTTAGTCTGTGTTATGGCACAGGCTGCCGCGCAAGAGCAATCCGCCTTTAAAGGCCTCCTGCCGCAGGCAGAGCGCTTTGAGGCAGTAAAATCAGGTAATGAAGTTATATATTACAGGGCTTATGATGATAAAGGCAACTTTATCGGCGCTGTTTTTAAGGCAAGTAGCCAGGGATATTCCAGCACAATAGAGACAATGGCGGGTATGACAAAGGAAGGCTTGATTTATGCCGTAAAGGTCATTGCGCAGGATGAGACGCCTGGCGTAGGCAGCCGCGTGGCCGAGGATAGTTTTACCAGGCGCTTTGCGCAAAAGAAATTTTCTGATGTGGGGGAAGTAGAAGCGATTAGCGGAGCCAGTGTTTCCTCCAGGGCAGTCATAGAATCAGTAAGCAAAAAAGCCAGGGAAGTCCAGGAGCTAATCGCAACAGCTAAAAGCAATTAAAGTTATGGATAATCCAGCGGCAATTAATTATAATATATACTATTAAAGGCAGGGTGCGAGAATGTTAAATATTGCGGTATTTGCGTCAGGCAGGGGCAGCAACTTCAGCGCGATTATAAAAGCAGCCAGGAAGGGCCTTATAAAAGCAAATCTTTCTTTATTGGTATGCGATAATCCCGCCGCAGGCGCCATACAGAAGGCAAAGCGCTCCGGCATAGAAATAGCGCTGGTAGAAAGAAAAGATTTTGCCAGTAAGATAGAATTCGAAAAGGGGATTATCCAGCATTTAGAAGCGCATGATATAGGTCTTATTATCCTGGCCGGTTTTATGCGCCTTTTGACCCCGGATTTTATCCGCAAATACAGTGGTCGTATCTTGAATATACACCCGGCGCTGCTTCCGTCTTTTAAAGGAGTGGAAGGCATTAAAGACGCATTTGGCTACGGAGTAAAAATCACCGGCGTTACCGTCCATTTCGTGGATGAAGAGATGGACCACGGCCCGATTATCCTGCAGAGGACAGCCAAGATAGAGGAATCCGATACACCGGAGTCCCTGGAAGCCAAGATCCATAAGATAGAGCACCGGCTATACCCGCAAGCAATTAAGTTGTTTGCTGAAGGAAGGTTACAAATAGA
>Ga0187886_1000683_pt1 | contig 37984 bp, 37 predicted proteins | sample June2016WEW_20_1_FD_133001 | JGI IMG/M metagenome (GOLD analysis project Ga0187886, IMG submission 133001) | Peatland microbial communities from SPRUCE experiment site at the Marcell Experimental Forest, Minnesota, USA - June2016WEW_20_150 | ecosystem: Environmental > Terrestrial > Soil >...
ATTTTTATAACCGATGTGAGGATGCCCGGCTGACCTGCCGCCATTTTTGCATCTCCCCTCAGACCTTCTATCGCTGGAAGAACCGGTTTGACCCCGAAGATCTGACCACCCTGGAGGCCGAAAGCCGACGACCCCATCATGTCCGGAAACCCCTGACCCCGGCCCCGGTCGAAAACCGGATCCTTGAGCTCAGGACTAGATATCCCCGATGGGGGAAGAACAAGCTGGTGGTTCTCTTGAGGAGAGAGGGGCTCCAGGTCTCCTCCTCCACGGCAGGCCGGGTTATGAAGCGGCTAAAGGACCGGGGTGTGTTGGTTGAGCCCGTCAGCGTCCGCCAAGCCCGGGAGGCCCGGAAACGCCGGCGGAAGCCGCGTTACGCCATAAGGAAGCCCCAGGGATACCGGGTGACAGCTCCAGGAGATCTCGTCCAGGTGGACACCCTTCAGATCAGGCTTCAGAGCGATGATCGTCGATGGCAGTTCAGCACTCGAGACCTTATCTCGCGCTGGGACGTGTCTCGAGCTTATCGGCATGCCTCAAGCTTCGCCGCAGCCCTGTTCCTGGAGTATATGGAGAGGAAGTTCCCCTTCCCGGTCCGGGCCATCCAGATCGATGGCGGGTCGGAGTTCAAAAAGCACTTTGAAGATGCCTGCCGTGAGCGCGGGATCCGGCTCTTCATCATTCCCCCCCGAACCCCGAAGCTACAAGGTTACGTGGAGCGGGCGAACCGGACCCATCGGGAGGAGTTTTATGAGGTTGAAGACATCGGGCTGAGGCTTGAGGAGCACAATAAGCAGTTGGAGGAGTGGGACAAGACCTATAACCATATCCGGCCCCATCAATCGCTTGATTATCTGACGCCGGCCGAATACTATCAGGCCTGGCTTAAAAATCATCCGCAGCCCAGCGTGTCACTAATGTAGTGGACCCGTTCACTCTCTTGCCCGCCTCGAAAAGGCTGTGCTAAGATTGGAGAAGACCCGTGATCATCATCAAAGTCCTCGCGCTGTCCTTTCTGTTGTCGCTCCCGGTCCCGGTCACCAAGCCGCTCGAAAGGGCCTTCCTGGAGAATTCCCCCGAGATTCTGCGCGGCATCCTGACCGCCGAGGGGGACATCCCCGTTTCGCTCCCTGACCCCCTGTCCCTCGCCGACCAGCTCTCCCCGGACCAGGCCTTCCTCGTGTTCAAGCGGATCTTTTCGGTCTTTAAGACCACCGAGTTCTTCGTTTCCTCGGGCTTCCTGAGCATTCCCGGCCAGCCGGGAGGTATCCTCAAGGCGCGCTGGTCGTTCCGGGACGAGAAGACGGGCAACCTGTACCCCGTGCGCGTCTTTTTCTACCTTGCCCCTGAGACGCTCGCTCCCGGCCCCGGGCGCAAAATCCCGGAGAAGGTGCTCAGGATTGTCGAAATCCGGGCGGAGAAGCTCTGATGGACGGGAAGAATGCCCGCCGCCGGCACGCCCTCCTCGCAGGTTGCGCCGGAGCGGCGGCTCTGGCCCTGATCATCGCCCTCCTCTCGCTCATCCTTCCCCGGTTTATCGCCAGGAACTATGACCAGAAGAGCCTGGCGTCGCTCAAGAACGAGTCCCGGACAGTCCGGCGGGAATTCGCCCGCCTCCTGGCCGCGTTCGAATCACGGAAAAGCCGTTTCGCGGCGGCCCCGCTGCCCGCCGTCCCGGAGGTCTATTTCAGCCTCTTCAAGAAGGCCGGCCTGGACACCGGAACGGAAGGCGTCGCCCTGACCAACGGGGAGGGGAATCCCGTGATCTGGTACGGCAACGTCCTCAGCCTCATCGACCTCGTCCCGGCGGACAGCTTCAAGACGCTCAAGGCGCAGTCCGCGGCGTTCCTCATCCGGAGCAAATCCTCGGTATACCTGGTCTCGCTGGAGCCCCGGGGCGCCGATGGAAGCCTCCTCGCCCACTTCAAACTCCTGGCCTTCATCCCCCTGTTCCAATCCTCGTATATCCTCGAATCCCACGCCCTCCAGCCGGCCTTCCATACGGAGTTCGATATCGATTATTGGGATTTCAAGCAGGACGTTTCGGGGTTCGAAAAGCTCTTCGCCCGGCATAACGACGGATTCGCGGGCCAGCCCCGGCAGGAAAACGAGATCCAGACCCTCTTTTTCCCGCTGAGGAATGAGGCGGGCCGGATCCTGGCCACCGTGACACTCTCTTCACCATCGCTGACCTCGAAGCTGACGCGGGTCCGGGAGAGCCTCTGGCTCATCCTGTTCCTGCTCCTCGCCGCCGGCGCCTTGATCGGCATCGTTTATGTCTGGACCGGGCTCGGGTTCCTGGAGGGGCGCGCGATCGTCCCCGGAATGCTGATCCTTCTCTTCCTGGCCGGCCTGAGGTTCATCGCGTTTCCGATCGGACGTCTGGAGCCCGTCCGGTCGCTCGCGGTGTTCTCGCCGGCCGTGGCCGGCTTTCGCTCGTTCTGGAACCTGACCCAGTCCCCGGCCGATATCCTGCTGACCTCGCTCGTGGCGTTCGCCATCAGCGCATGTCTGGCTGTCTATGGAAAGCGCCTCTTCAGGGCCGGGAAGCGAAAACCATGGCCGTTCCTGGCCCCGGGCCTCCATCTCCTGGCCGGCGCCGTGGCGGCCGGCGGCCTCATCATCTTCCTGAATGTCCTGAAGCGGCTCGTCTTCAACTCCAACGTGTCCCTCATCCGATGGACGATCGACGGGCCTTTCCTCGTCCTCCAGCTCAGCCTGCTGCTGTTCCTGGCCTCTCTCCTTCTGATCATTTCGCTGGCGTTCAGGCTGGCCGCTCTTCATGCCGGGAACCGCTGGTTGTCGTATCTCTTCATGGCCGCGACGGCCGGTATGATTCTCTTCGCCGCCGGAGGGAGCAGGTCCATGGTCCTCCTTGTTTTGCACCTGGCCCTCTTGTCATGGGTGTATGCCGTCGTCTCCGCGCCGGATGTCTTGAAACGCCGTGAGGTCGTCGTCGCCGGGATCATCCTGGCGGCCCTCTGGACATCGTGGTCACTCGACCGGCTGACCGCGATGAAGACGTTGTCTCTCATGGAAACGACGTTGAAGCGGACCATCCTCAACCAGGAGGCCTGGGGCGATTTCCTGATGGAGCAGTCCTTCCCGGACATCGACCGGAACCAGCGGTCCATCACCGCCTTCTTCAAGAACCCGCCGCCGGCCGGCAACGACTTCGCCCACGCCCTCTGGCAGAAGAGTCTCGTCGCCAAGTTCAATTGGTACTCGAGCCTCGAGCTGCGCGACGCCGAGGGGAACAGCCTGAGTTGGTTCTCCCTCAACGTCCCGAAATATTACGTCAAGCCTCCCGAACTCTCGCGCTCGGAGAACTGGACCGTCGTCCGGCAGTCCCTGAGCTTCATCGGCAAGGAAAAAGAATTTCTGATCGGCTACAGGGACTGGAGCGACGAGACGCATTACCTCGGCCGGTTGATCCTCTACGTATCCCTGGACCCGGAGATGCTGCCTTTCCTCTACTCCGCCAACCCCTATTTCGAGGTCCTCCGGACGGACCCCATGCCCTCGCTGAGCCAGTTCGACATCGGTTGCGCGATTTACGACCTCGAGGGCAGGCCGCTTTTCAATCCGCAGAAGCTGATCACCGGGATCCCGGCGGAGGACCTGAACCGACTGGCCGTGCCCGGCCGGTCTTTCTGGGGGCGGTTCGAAGACAAGGGGACGACCTACGCCGCCTTCATGTTCCGGTCCCAGGACCGCTATTGCGTCCTGTTCACCCCCCTGAAGAAGCTCAAAACCAGGACCGTCGAGTTCCTGCGGCTCTTTTTCTTCGACCTGGCCGTCGTGGCCGCCGTCCTGGTCTTTCTCGCCGTTTTGGCCGGGAAGGCCAAGCTCACCCGGCCCCTCTGGTCCTTCTCCAACCGCGTCTACGCGGCCTTCCTGGCCGTGGCCCTGATCCCGCTCGTCATGTACACCGTCTTTACGCGGAGCCTTTTCGACCGCGTCTTCACGGAGCGGTTCGTCGAGGACGCCGCGATCCACGCGAGCTACGCCCAAAGCCTCATGGAGGCCTTCCTCATCGTCGGGGACAAGAATGTATCTCCCTACCTGGCGCCGACCGCCGACCTCGCGCTCTGGATCAGCTCGACCCTATCGAACGACGTGAATCTCTACCAGGACGCGATCCTCCAGGCGTCGAGCCGCCTCGAGTTTTTCGACAGCGGGCTCCTGCCCGACCTTCTCGACGGCGAGGCCTACGAAGGCCTCGTCTACGAGAAGAAGCCCTTTTTCACCAAACGCACGTCGGTCGGCGGTTACTCTTTCCAGACGCTGACGGTTCCCTACGAGTTTCAGAGCTCGACGCTTTTCATCTCTCTGCCCTTTCCTTTCGAGCAGGAGGAGGTGGCCCGGGCGACCCGGGAGATCGTCGAGTTCCTGGTCCTCCTCGCCGCCTTCTTCTCGGTGCTCGTCATTCTCTTCTCCCGGGGCATCCGGTCCATGATCATCGTGCCGGTCCGCAAGCTCCTGGCCGGAACCCGGGAGGTCGGCCTCGGGAACCTCGAGGTCCGCATCGACCACCGGTCCAGCGACGAAATGATGACCCTCATCGACGGCTTCAACACGATGATCAAGAACCTCAAGGCCCACGAGCAGGAGCTGGCCGAGATGAGCAAGAAGGTGGCCTGGACCGAGATGGCCCGGAAGGTCGCCCACGAAATCAAGAACCCCCTGACCCCGATCCAGCTTTCGGCGGAGCACGTCCTCAAGGTCTACGAGGACAAAAAAGGCGACTTCGACCGGGCGCTCAAGGAGTCCATGTCCTATATCATCAGCGAGGTCGATAACCTGCGGCGGATTGCCCAGGAGTTCATGGAGATATCCAGGGACACGACGCTCCGCAAGGACCCCCTGGACCTCGCCGAGGTCCTCGAGGATACCCTTCGGCCCTACCGGAAGCTCCTTTCCGAGCGCATCCGCTTCAAGGTCGTTTACGCCGGCCGGGATTTCCGGACGCGGGGCGATGCCGCCAAGCTCAAGACCGCCCTGCGGAACGTCGTCGCCAACGCCGTCGAGGCCATCAGCCAGAAGGGCGAGGTGGCGGTCACCATGGTTCGCGACGGCCTGAGGCTCAGGATCGCGATCCGCGATACGGGGCCGGGCATGAGCCGGGAGACGATCGAGCGGATCTTCGACCCCTATTTCTCGACCAAAGACGCGGGAACGGGACTCGGCCTGCCGATCGCCAAAAAGATCATCGAAGAGCACGGCGGGACGATCCAGGTCGCGAGCGAGCCGGGGGGGGGAACGACCGTGACCATGGAATTCCCGGTCGAGGAGTGAATGGCATTTCGCGGAGTTTTCTGGGACAATAACTGACCGGAACTTGGATTAAGACAAGAGAGGATGCTCGGTATGGCCAAAACCCTCGTGACCTACTTCACCCGGACCGGCAACACCAAGGCCGTCGCGGAAGCGGTCTTCGCCGAGATCCAAGGCGATAAGGCCCTCATGCCCATGGCGGACGTCGGCGACCTGACCCCTTACGCCGTCATTTTCGCCGGCTTCCCCGTCGAGACGCACAGCGTGCCCTATCAGGCAGAGGTCTTTCTCAAGAAGATCCCCGAGGGAAAGAAGGTCGCCCTCTTTTCAACCCACGGGTCGGTCACGGGGAGCCAGCTTTCGCGAGAGGCCTTGGAATACGCCTCGATTCTCGTGGCCAAAGCCAAAATCATCGGCACGTTCACCTGCCGGGGTAAAGTGTCCATGAGAGCGCTCGAGGTCCTGAAGAATTCGCCGGAACACGAGGCCTGGGCGGGCATGGCCGCGTCCGCGGCCACCCATCCGGATGAGCACGACCTGGCCGAGGCGCGGGCTTTCGCCCGCTGGATCGTCACCCTAAGCGCCCAGAGTCACTACGGCAGGCTGTGAGGCTCCGCCCTATCGGTCCGCTTTTCTGATCCTTTCGAATCCCGAGGCGCCGACGAACTCCAGACGCTCCTCCTTTTCCAGTTCATCAAACAGGAGATTCAGCCCCAGCGTGTCGCTCGAGATGTGGCCGGCGATGACCACGTTCAGGTTCGCCTTCTTGGCGTTGTCCAGGGCGTCCTCGCTGAGGTGCATGCCGACGATCGTGCTGATCCCCGAGACCGCGTGCTGCTCGAAGATCGTCTTGGGGCCCTCGGTGCCGCCGGTCATGTCCACGAAGATCTTCCCGCACCGGGCGCCATCCGAGCCGCTGACGATTTTCGGGCCGGCGCCGGAGCGGTCGGCCTGGCCGTATTCGGGGACCTTCTTGAGAAGACCGACGAGGTCCTTGAGCTTGACCGGCCTCTCCCTTTCGAAGAGCTCCTTGAGATGGGAAGTCACGCAGTTGTCGGCCGGCGTGTGGACGCACATCATCGGCAGTCCGAGGAGGCGGGCGGCGTCCACGGCCCGGTTGTGGTTCACGGGGAGGAGCCGCCGCTCGATCTCCCCCATGCGTTTGTCCATGAGCTGTTCGGCCACGGAAATGTTGACCCCGTACGCCGCCAGGAGGTCCGACTGCAGCTTCATGACGTCGTGGAGCCGGGCCAGGGCGGGGCCTTCCGGATGGTGGGCGATGATGAGGTCGATCTTCCGCCCGAAGTCCCGGTTGAGAGTGTGCGCCAGGAGGACCTCCGCCGCTTCCATATCGATGCCCACGATAACGCGGCGGACCTCGGTGTCCGGCCTTCCCGTCAGGATCCGCGTGTCGGCGTAGGGATTGAACAGCCGGTCCATATCGTAGGACTCGGCCTCTTCCTTCGAGAGCTTCTTAAACCTCTCTTCCTCGTCATTAAGGACCCTCCGGATCTCGTCCGGCCCTCTCAGGTCCCGGGACACTCCGATGGCGACGGCCTTTTTGTAAAGAGTTTCGAGTTTCATCAGCGGCTCCTTTCGTTGCCGGGAATCTTTTCGGAAAGCCAGCGGGGGCCGAGAAGGGCCGACGCCATGCCCATCGCCTCACTGTGGGCCCTGCCGGCGAGGCCGGCCGCGCGCCGCAGTTCCTCCCCTCCCCGGGCGGTGTCCCCCCCGTCGATCAGGCGGAGGGCCCGGTAGGACTGAAGCCGGGCGGATTCGAGCCCGGAGAGAAGGTCCCCGAGGGCCATCTGAACCTTCTGGTGGTCCATGAGCGTGCTGGCGAAAAACCCCTGTTCCCGGGCGGCCTTCAAGCAGGCCTCGAGGACGGCCGCCGCGACGCCTATCATCCAGGCGATTTCCGCCGCCTCGCTGTCGGTTCCAGGCACGCCACGGGCCTCGCCTCCGAGGACCGGGACGAGTTCGCGTCCCAGCCGAGGCGAGGCCGAAGACACCTCTTCGACGACCAGCGCCTTGGCAAGAAGGCCTGCTTCTTTCCCCTCGTCCCCTGCGCCGTGCGGCCCCGGAAAACCCAATTCCTTCAAAAGGGCTCCGGCCTCATGCGAACCCGCCGGCCCCGGAGGAGCACCGCCGCCGGACGCCTCCCCGTCGCGAAAATAATCGCGGATCCTTTGCCTTAGGGCCGTTTCGTCCGGCGTGAGAAAAGCGTCCATTTCTGAACCCGGGGTGCGCCTTCATCTTACTTTTCATTCCCCGGCGAATCAACCCCCTACGCGGGGCCTGTTTGACAGCCCGGGGGAAATGGTCTACATTCGATTCATGATCGGCGGATTGTTCCGGCTCGTCTTCTACGCCTTCCTGCTGTATCTCGCCTATATCCTCTTCCGCGTCTACCGGGCCGCGACACGTCCCAAGAAATCCTCCGGCGAGCCCCGGCAGATTCAAGGGGTCATGGTCAAGGACGACATCTGCAACACGTATATCCCGCGGGACGAGGCCATCCGGGAAGTCCGCGACGGACAGGAGCGCTTTTTCTGCTCCGAGGAATGCCGCCGGAAATCCAAGGCGGACTAAAGCTCCACGGATTTGCCTCCGTGGGATCCGGCGAACGGGATTAGAAAGTGATTTGGAAGTCCGGGAATTCGTCCGCGAATTCTTCCCAAGTGACGTCAAAACCGTCCACGGCGGCCAGGCGCGGCCCTTCCTTGAGACGGGCAAGAAAACGGTCGAGATCCTCGCGGTCCCCCTCGGCCAGCACCTCGACCCGGCCGTCATACAGGTTTTTGACCCATCCCATGATTCGGAAAGACTTGGCGTATTTTTCGGCGAAGTAACGGTAGGCAACGCCCTGAACGCGTCCCGAGATGAGCACGTGCGCCCGGGCTTTTCCAGTCATTGCCGCGATTCCAGTATGCCCCAAACCGGGGGGTCAAACCGTTTTCCTATGCTTCTTCGGGTAGCTCCGCCAGGTGATGGCTCATTTCGCCGGCCCGGCCCGGGCGAAAAAACCCCTCCCGGCCGGAGCCGGGAGGGGTGGAGATTCTGCGAAGCGCGGATTACCAGCCCGTGCTGAAGGAGATCATGGGGACGAGGATGTTCATGTCGTAGAGCCCGGGCAAATTGTCCGTCGCGGGCGCGATCGTCCGGTCCCGGCCCATCAGGTATTCCAGGCCGATATCGAACCGCAGGCTGCCCATTTTGTAGCCGATACCGGCGGTGATGCTGTTGTACGTGAAGCTCGGGATCAGGATGTTCATCGTGGAGTCCGGGGCGGGATGGGGGTCGCGGTAGTAGCCGGCCCTGACGGCGAAATTGCCCATTACGTATTCCAGCCCGAACCGGACCTGCAGCTGGTTCACCCAGTTGAGAGTCAGGACGTTATCCGTGACGCCGGCCGCGTTCCAGGCGGGGTCGAGGAGCTTCACCGTCAGCGACTGGACCTTGCTCCAGTTGGTCCACTGCAGGTCGAAAGTGAAGGTCAGGTTCTTCATCGGCTTGACGGCCAGCCCGCCGGCCAGCCACATGGGGTTCGTGGCGTCCAGCTTGGCGGGGGACTTGTCCGGGAGAGTCGAGCTCAGGAGCGGGAGGTTTTCGAGGGTTGACGTCCCGTCCATTTTCAGCTTGGACGCGAGCCGGTAGGTGGCTCCGACGCTGAGCCAATCGCACGGCTTGTACAGCACACCGAACGTCGCTCCGAACCCCCAGCCGTCCACGTTCAATTCAGCCTGACCGAAATTGAAGACGACGAGCGGCTTCGTGGAGATGACCTGGGTTTCGCCCCATTGCTCGGTCCTGAAGAAGCCGTAATTGATATTTAGGGTCGCCCCCAGGAAAAACTTGTCCGAGACCTTTACGGCGATGGCCGGGGCGATGGTGATCGAGCCGATGAAGCTCCTCCACTTGGACGCCTGGAGAGCGGGGGTGAAAAATGACGGGGGAGCTGGAGCGACAAGGACCTCCTCCAGGAACGGCGTGCCCGTGTTATTCCACTCCGCCCCGAGTCCGGACAGGGTGTAGGCGCCGAGGCCCACGACAATATTGTCGCCGATCGGCCGGAAATACCCGACGAGCCCTGCCGGGTAGACCCGAGTTGTGGTCCTCATGCTGAAGGTGTCAAGAGTATAATCGCTCTTCGGAATGAGCAGATCGCCCGTCAGACCGAAGGTCCCCTTCTTCATCATGGCCAGGCCGGCCGGGTTCCAATAAAGGGCCGTGTAATCATCGGCCAGGCCGACGAACGCGCCGCCCATGGCGGCCGCCCGGGCGCCGAAGCCGTTCAGGTTCAGGCCGTTGGCCAGAAGCCCGGACGTCAGCAGCAGGACGGCTGATAACGCGAGACATAGTTTCTTGGTCATTTTGCCTCCAAATACAGATTCGTCCAGAATCTATAATATATAGGCGGGGAATTGTCAAATACTTGCTTCAAGGCCCCCGGGATCGACTCCCCGCCTTCCGGCCGGGGCTATGAGCCGCGAACCGGGAATTATGGTAAAATCCCGGGCGAAAGCCGGCTCCATGGCCATGAACCTTCTCAGCATCGCGGGATACGACCCTTCGGGCGGGGCGGGCGTCCACCTCGACATCCGGGTTTTCGAACACCTGGGGTTCCGGGGTTACGGGATCCTGACGTCCGTCACGGCCCAGAATACGGCGGAACTGGACAAGGCCGTCCCTCTTTCCCGGCGGCTTGTCCGCGCCCAATACGACGCTTTGACCCGAGAGGTCCGGTTCGCGGGAATCAAGGTCGGCATGGCCGGCAGTCTTGAAAACCTGGCCGAGGCCGCCCGTATCCTCGGGCGAAATCCTTCGATCCCCAGCGTCGTCGACCCGGTATTCCGGTCGAGTTCCGGCGCCCGGCTCATCGAAGCCGGGGCGATGGCGGTGTTCCTCAAATTATTAAGGGGGAAAGCCACCCTGATCACCCCGAACCTTGACGAAGCCTCGGCCCTCACATCGAGCCGGCCGATCGGGACTCTTGACGACATGAAAGATGCGGCCCGGCGCATCTTCGATTCGTCCGGCGTCCCGTGTCTTGTCAAGGGCGGGCATCTCAAGGGTGAGGCCGTGGACGTCCTGTACGACGGCGGCTTCAGAGTTTTCCGGCATGCCCGGATCGGGAAGAGCGTCCACGGCACGGGCTGTTTTTTGTCGGCCGCCGTCCTCGGCTATCTTGCGGAAGGCCTTGGCGCGGAGGAGGCCTGCCGCCGGGGGATCGCCCTGACCGCGTTAGGCATCCGCAGAGCCGTCCCGGCGGGCAAGAGCCGGATGGCTTTTACTTTCCCGGCCCGGCGCCCGAGGACGAGCGCATGATTTTTGCGGCGCCGTCGAGAACGCCCTTCGGAAAAATTACGCCCTGCTTCGCGGCGGCCTCGAGGTTGAGATGGATCTTGACATCGGTCATGGCCTGGATCGGGATCCGGGCCGGACTTTCTCCGTTCTTGACGCGGACCGCGAGCCGGCCCGTCTTGTATCCCAGGTCATAGAAGTCGAAACCCACGGCCGCCGACGCCCCGAGCTCCACGGAACGGAGGAAGCCCCCGACGAGCGGCAGCCGGTTCTCCTCGGCGGCGCGGCCCAGGACTTCGAAAGCGGAATTGATCGTATTGTCGGAAATGGGGAAAAGGACATCCACCTTCTCGTTGACCAGGATCTGGGCCGCCTGGGGGATCTCATGGGCGTTCGCGACAGGGACGGCCACCACCTCGAGGCCGAACTCCGATGCCGCGTCGCGGGCCAGTTCCAGGTAATATTCGGAATTGACCTCCGAGGGTGTCCAAAGCGTCCCCAGCCGCCTGGCTTTGGGGAGCACGTCGTGGATGAATTTCACGGTCTGGCGCACGGGTCCCGTCGAGGCCACCCCCGTGACGTAGTTCAGGTGGTCATTCGCGGAATTTCCCGCGCCGACAAGAAAGGGGGTGGCGACGGAGCCGAACACGATCGGGGCGCTCCGGCCGGCGATGAGGGCGGCCTGGAGGCATTGGGTGGACAGCGGCATGATCAAGTCCACTTTTTCGTCGGCATACTCTTGGGCGATCCGCTGGACTTCGGAGATGTCGCCGTTGGCGATCCGGATCCGGACCAGGATATTTTCGCCGTCGCGCAGGCCGCTGTCCTCGAAAGCTTGGAGAATCCCCTTCCGGGCCTCGTTCGCCGTGGGGGAATCCACGGACTGAAAGATGCCGACGACGAAGAGCTTTGGCCGGGCGGAAGAGGCCGGGGCCGGCGGGTTCTTTTTACATGTCGCGGAGAAAATGACGGCCAGCGCCAGTCCGCAAAGGCAAGCCGCCCTTCTCATGGGATACCCGGTTTCATCATATTCAAAAAAGGGGCCGGGGGCAATAGAATCAGCCGATCCCGGCGACCTCCCGGAAGCGGTCCGGGGAGATGTTCTTGCCGCTCACGACGAGGACGACGCGCCGGCCCTGGAACGCCCCAGCGGAGCCGAGAAGCCCGGCGAGCGGCAGGGCGCCGGCGCCTTCGATGATCTTCCCGTGGGTCCGGAAAACCAGGGCCATGGCGTTCGCGATCGCCGCCTCCGCGACGATGAGCGTCCGGCCGACGAGTTCGCGGTAGAGGGGGAAGGTGATCGAGCCGGGTTCGATTCCCCCAGCGACGGCGTCAGCGATCGTCTCCCTCTCCGCGATATCGACCAGGCGCCCGGCCGCGACGGAGGCCGCCATGAACGCCGACGCCTCCGGCTCGACGCCCACCGTTCGGGCCGCGGGACGGAAGGCCCTGAGAGCTGCGGCGATGCCGGCGATGAGGCCTCCCCCGCCGACGGGCACGATGACGTCGTCAACATCGGGGACGTCCCGGGCGATTTCGAGCCCGACCGTCCCCGCGCCGAAGACGATGTCCCAGTCGTTATAGGGGGAGACGAATACCCGGCCCGTTCGCGCCGCCTCCGCGCGGGCGTGGACTTCCGTTTTCCCGCAGTCGGTGCCGTAGGACTCGACGGCCACGCCCAGCTCTTCGATCTTTCTCCGCTTGACCTCGGACGCGGTGGCGGGCAGAAACAGCTTGAGGGCGACCTTTTCAAGCTTCGACGCGTGGCTGATGGCTAGGCCATGATTCCCGGTCGAGGCCGAAACGACTCCGGCGGCTTTCTCCGCCGGGGTCATCGACCGCAGCTTATTGAGCGCTCCCCGGAGCTTGAATGAGCCGGTGAACTGTTCGCACTCCCATTTGATGAACACCCGGGCTCCTGTCATTTCGCTCAAGGGCCGGGAAAACTCGAGCGGCGTGTGGACAATACCGCTTTCGATCCGGTCGCGCGCGGCGAGGATCTCCTCTCCGAAATCGCGCCGGCCGGCCATCGGATTCGTCATGGGCCCCAAAGATATTCCCGCCGGGCCCCGATGTCAAACAATCGATGATTTTCGTTGGCGAGCGCCGACTTTTTGCTTAAAATAGAGGTGACGATGCCCAAATACCACATCGGCACGGCCGGCTGGAGCTACGAGGACTGGGAGGGGATCGTCTACCCCACAAAAAAAGAGCGCGGTTTCCACCCGCTCATCTATCTCGCGGACTACATGAACATCGTCGAAATCAACAGCACGTTTTACCGGCCGGCCTCCCCCGCTTTGTCGGTGTCCTGGCTCAAAAAGGTCGAGGGGCATCCGGATTTCCTCTTCTCGGTCAAGCTCCACCAGGTCTTTTCCCATCAGCGGAAGGATTTTTCCCAAAGGGACGTGGACGATTTCAAGGCCGGGATCGAGCTTCTCCGGGTCCGGAACCGGCTGGCCGCGCTCCTCATCCAATTTCCATGGTCCTACGCCAACACGCCCGCGAACGGGGACTATCTCCTCCGCCTGTTCGGGCTTTTCAGCGGCTACCCCCTGGCCCTCGAGGTCCGGCATGCGAGTTGGGATACGCCCGGTTTCTACGACATGCTCCGCGCGAACGGCGCCGCGTTCTGCAACATCGACCAGCCGCTCTTCAAGAACTCGATCGAACCCTCGGCCGTCAGCACGAATCCGGATTTCGCCTACGTCCGGCTCCACGGCCGGAACACCAAGAACTGGTTCCGCGAGGAGGCGGGCCGGGATGACCGCTACGATTATCTCTATACGAAGGACGAGCTCGACGGGTGGATCGACCGGATCAGGGAGCTCGGCACGAAAAGCGGCAAGGTTTACGTCATCACGAACAACCATTACCGGGGCCAGGCCATGGCCAACGCCCTGCAGATCCGGAACATGATCACGGGCGAGAAAGTGGACGTCCCGGAACTCCTCCTCGAAAAATACCCGGTGCTCCGGGAGATCGTCCGGCAGATCCGGAGCGGACAGATGGACCTGTTCCGTAAGAAGCCGGGTCCGGGCCCGGCGGACGGCAAGGATGGCACGCCATGAACTGGTGGGAAACAGATTTCGCGTCGGTCAAAAGGAACAAGCTCTATCTCGCGGGCCGGCAGGCCGAAAGCCTGGCTCGGGAGTTCGGGACGCCGCTCTACGTCTACGGGAGAAACGCGGTTCTCGCCCGCTATGACATCCTGGAGAAGACCATGGCCGCACACTCATCCCGGGAGAGCTGGATCTGCTACGCGATGAAGGCTAACCCGCACCGGGGCCTTTTGGCCCTCCTGGGCAAGCGGGGCGCGCGCATCGACGCCGTTTCCCCCAACGAAGTGGACGCCGCCCTCGCCGCGGGGTTCCCACCGGAGAGGATTCTTTTCACAGGGACCAGCGTCAGCATCGCGGACCTCGAGCGGCTGATGACGGTCGACGGCTTGACGCTCAACATCGACGCCCCCGAGCAGCTCGAGATGATGGGCGCGTTCAAGCGGAGGAGATGCCCGGGAAAGAAGATCCGGGTGTCGGTCCGCTGGAACCCCGGAATCGGGAGCGGCTTCAACCCCCGGGTCATCACGGCGGGCCGGCGGTCCTCTGACGGGACCCCCATCAAGTTCGGCGTCGAGGAAAGCAAAGTCGTCGGGGTTTTCGAGCGGGCCAAGGCCCTCGGCTTTGTCCCAGTCGGCCTTCATCACCATCTCGGTTCGGGCTGGGTACGCGACGACTTCGGGACCGTCCGGGAGGCCGCGGACAAAATGGTCCGGATGGCCGGGGAGCTCGAACGAAGGCGTGTCCCCCTCGAGTTCCTGGATTTCGGAGGAGGGTTCGGGCCTCGCTACGCCAGGGGGCAGGGGCTGTTCCCCGTCGCGCGCTACCTCCGGCATATTTCGCGGGCCGTCGCGAAGGCGGGCCTGGGCGTCAAAGCCGTCGCCGTGGAGCCGGGAAAATTCCTGGTCGGGGATTCGGGGGCCCTCCTCCTCCGGGTCGAGTATGTCAAGGAAAGCTACGGCAACCTCTTCGCCTGCGTCAACGGCGGGACGTACAACACCGTCCCTCGTCCGGCCATCTATCTCCAGGCCTTCCATGAGATCGTCAACGCCTCCCGCGTCGGGGGAAACCCCAAGGCCCGGCTGACCGTGGCCGGCAACCTCTGCGAAACGGGCGACGTCTTCGGGAAGGAACGTCTCATGCCGCTGCCGAAAAGCGGGGACGTTCTGGCCGTGTTGGGGGCGGGAGCCTATTGCCGCAGCATGGCTTCCACGTTCAACCTCCGGGACATCCCCAGGGAGATCCTGGTCTAAGGCGCCGGCTTCGGCAATTCTATCCCGAATGACATCAGGGACGGCGAAGCGCCCGGCAGATGTCCTTCTCCTCGAGCTGGTTCGGGGCCGTCAAATTAAAAACTCCCGCCAGTCTTTCCCGCTCGTCGAAAAAGCGGATGGCCACTGTGATCAGGACCCGCTTGTTGTCCGTGCCCCCTCATTTGGGAAGCGATCCGCGCCGCGGCGCACCGCTTTTCCCGGGTTGATCTTACCCGGAGTACCTATTTAGAAAGACGAATTTCTCCTGGGGAAGCCGCTCGGGCCGCTCACCCTCGATGGCTGCCTGCTTGGGCGTCAACACCGGGCTGATCTCGGACGCGTGTTTTCCGACGAGGACGAGCGTGATGACCTGGTAGACATCGGGAATGCCGAGAATTTCCCTCGTCTTCGCGGCGTCATAGCCAGCGATCGGGTGGGCCACGAGCCCAAGCTCCGTCGCCCTGAGGATGAGGAACGCCGTCGCCATCCCCGTATCGAACTGGTGATATTCGCGCCCCTCCCTCAGGCAGTCGTCCTCCTTCCGGCTGAATACGGCGATGATCATGGATGCCGCGTGACACCACTCGTTCGCCCGGGAAAAAACCGGCCGCATCGCCGTAAGCGCGGCGGGATCATAAACGAAAACATAGCGCCAGGGCTGGTTGTTCGCACACGACGGGGCGAGCTGGGCATGGCGGGCCAGGTCGCGGACGAGTTCCTCGTCGACGGGAAAAGGAGCCAGGGACCTGTAGGACCTCCGGGTTTCGATGGCGGCGTGGACATCCATGGCGGACTCTCCAAGAATCGGGATAATCGAATGGGCGCCGAAGCTGACGTCAGGTCTTGAGGAAGGCGACGATCTCGTCGAGGTCCGGGAGCTGGGGAATGTCGTAGACCTTGATGAAGGACACACGCCCATTCTCGTCGACGACGATGTTCGCCCGCTCCGAAAAGCCGTCGTCCTCGCGGAAAACGCCCAGCGCGTGGGCCACGGCGCCGTGCGGCCAGAAATCGCAGAGAAGCCGTGTTTCCTTGATGCCCAGCTCCTTGGCCCAGGCGTGCTTGGCCGGGAACGAGTCGACGCTGACCCCGAACGCCACTGTGTTCAGCCCGTCGAAAACCGGTTTGCGGGCTTCGAGGCCCTTCATTTGGTCGGCGCACACGGGCGTCCAGGCCAGCGGATGAAAAGAGAGAAGGACCCGCTTGCCGGCGAAAGAGACCAGCCGGAATTCCCGGTTATGGTGGTCTTTGAGCGCGAAATCGGGGGCGATATCGCCCACCCAAATCGTTTGAGTGTTTCCCATGTGGTTCCCTCCCCGCGCGGCAAGCGTCAAGAACGCCTGCCAAGCGGGCTCATTATGCCATGCGGGGGAGCGAAAAACAAGGCCGACGCAAGACGGATCTCGTCGATCAATGCGGGCCGCGAAAGGCGCTTCGCGTCACGATCGCTGAGAAAACTGTTGAAATGTCCCGCCCATGGTTATTAGAATTGTAAACCTGACAGGACTCTATGACGTCCAAAATAGGGTACTTCCGACTCGCGTCTTGAAAAAGGAGCCCGCCGTGAAAAAAGTCCTCACCGTCGCCGTCATCATCGTTTGCATCGCCGCGTTCGCCGGCCCGGCCCGCGCCGCCGGACGGACCGGATACTACCGCTTCCCGGCCCTGCACGGGACCACGATCGTCTTCACGTCGGAGGGCGACCTATGGTCCGTCGACATCAAGGGGGGAACGGCCGTCCGCCTAACCAGCCACCCGGGGCTCGAAACGAACCCGGCCATCTCCCCCGATGGCACGACCGTCGCCTTTTCCGCCCAGTACGAGGGCCCGACCGAGGTCTTCACGATGCCCCTCGCCGGGGGGCTCCCGGTCCGCCGCACCTTCGCCGGACAGACCTCGACGGTCGTGGGCTGGACGCCGGACGGGAAAATCATTTACGCCACGCAAAAGTTCGCGACATTGCCCAATACTCAACTCGTCGTCCTCGACCCGCGGTCGAATGCCGAGACGCTCCTTCCCCTCGCCCAGGCCGCGGACGGGTCCTTCGACCCGGCCGGCCGGACGTTGTTCTTCACCCGCCTTCCTTTCCAGGGGAGTTACACGAAGCGCTACAAGGGCGGCACGGCCCAGAGCCTCTGGAAATACTCGGTTGGGGATCCGGAAGCCGCACCCTTGACCGCCGGTTACCCCGGGACGAGCAAGAATCCGATGGTCTGGCAAGGCCGGGTCTATTTCGTCAGCGACCGCGACGGCACGATGAACCTCTGGATGATGGACGCCGCCGGCAATGACCTCCGGCAACTGACGTCGCATAAGGGGTTCGACGTGAGCGCCCCCTCTCTCAGCGAGGGGAAAATCGCCTATCAGCTCGTGGCCGACCTCCGCGTCTACGACATCGCGTCCGGAAACGACCGCAAGCTCGACATCACCCTGGCCTCGGATTTCGACCAGATGCGGGAGAAATGGGTTACGAAGCCGGCCGACTACCTGACTTCCGCGCACCTCTCTCCCTCGGGCGACCGTCTCGCCCTGGTGTCCCGAGGCAACGTCTTCGTCGCCCCCGTGGGCGACGGCCGCTGGGTCCGGATCTCCCGCACCGCCGGCATCCGCAACCGGGCCGCCCGGTTCCTCGGCGACGGGAAAAACCTCATGGTGCTTTCCGATCAATCCGGCGAGTGGGAATTTCACCGCTTCCCCGCCGACGGGCTCGGCGCCGGAGAGGCCCTGACGACGGGCGCCAGAGTCCTCCGCTTCGACGGCGTCCCTTCGCCCGACGGCCGCTCCATCGCCTTCGCCGACAAGGATTACCAGCTTTGGATCTACAACGGCGAGAGAAAAATAACCGCCAAGGTCGCCGAGTCCGCGAACGGGATGTTCGGCGACCTGGCCTGGTCCCCGGACGGCCAATGGCTCGCCTTCGTCCGGACCGCCGACAACGAGTTCCAGCAGATCCTGGTTTTGAATGCGGCCTCGGGCCAGATGACGGAACTGACCAACGACCGCGTCGATTCCTACAACCCGGCCTGGAGCCCCGACGGCAAATGGCTTTATTTTCTGTCCGACCGTTATTTTCGCAGCGCCGTCGGCGGCCCGTGGGGACCGCGGCAGCCGGAGCCCTACTTTGATAAGACGACGAAAATCTACGCCCTGGCCCTGACGGCAAAGCCCGTCTTCCCCTTCGCGCCCGCGAACGAACTCAATGCCGACGAAAAGGAAAAGAAGGACGTCAAGGAGCCCAAGTCCGCCGGCGGACCGGCCGGGAAGACGGACACCCCCGCCGACACGAAGACCCCGAAGGAGTCCACTCCCAAAGTCCTGATAGAGCTCGCCGGCATCCAGGACCGCGTCTTCGAGGTGCCGCTTCCCGCGAGCGTCTATTCCGAGCTTGTGGCCGGGGAAAAGGCCCTGTTCCTCATCGACAGGGAGAGCAACGCGGCCGGCCGGAGCAAGCTCCAGGCCGTCGAAATCAAGAACCGCAACGTCCAGGCCAAGACGCTCATCGAGGACGTCCGGAACTTCGAGCTTTCGGCCGACGGGAAGAAAATCATGGTCATGAAAGACGGCGATTTCTACGTGATCGACGCCACGACCATGGCCCCATCCTCGCTCGGAGAAAAGAAGGTCGATCTTTCGCGCTGGACGTTCGCCATCGACCCGCGGGAGGAATGGCGCCAGATGTTCACTGACGCTTGGCGCATGGAACGCGATTATTTTTATGACCGCAATCTCCACAACGTCGATTACCAGGGCCTTCTTGAGCGTCACAAGCCGTTCGTCGAAAGAGTCAGCGACAGGGCCGAGCTCAACGACCTCCTGGCCCATCTCGTGGGCGAGCTCTCGGCCCTCCACACGTTCGTCGGGGGCGGCGACATCCGCCGGGGGAGCGACAACGTCGCACCCGGTTCTCTCGGCGCCAGGCTGGCCCGGGACGAAGCCGCCGGCGGCTACCGGATCCAGCACATCTACGCGTCGGATCCCGAGTATCCCGAGCGGTGCTCGCCCTTGGCCAAGCCCTCGATGAACATCCACGAGGGAGACGTGATCAGCGCGATCAACGGCACCCCGGCGCTCGCCGCCGCTGATCCCTCCCTCCTGCTCCGGAACACGGCGGGCCAGCAGGTCCTCCTCGAAGTCAAGCCGGCGGCGGGAGGCGCGGCGATCAAGGCCATCGTCTATCCGCTCACGCCGGGGGCCGATTCCGACCTCCGCTACTCGGAATGGGAATACACCCGCCGCCTGGAGGTCGACAAGGCCTCGAAGGGAGACATCGGCTATGTCCATCTAAGGGCGATGGGCAACGACAACTACACCGAGTGGGTCAAGAACTTTTACCCCGTCTTCAACCGCAAAGGCCTGATCATCGACGTTCGCCACAATCGCGGCGGCAACATCGATTCGTGGATCCTCGAGAAGCTGCTGCGGCGGGCCTGGTTCTATTGGCAAAGCCGGGTGGGCAACCCGACCTGGAACATGCAATACGCGTTCCGCGGGCACATGGTCGTCCTGTGCGACGAATACACGGCCTCGGACGGCGAGGCCTTCAGCGAAGGTTTCCGCCGGCTGGGCCTGGGCAAGGTCATCGGGACGCGGACGTGGGGCGGCGAGATCTGGCTGAGCTCGTCGAACGTCCTCGTCGACCGGGGGCTCGCTTCGGCGGCGGAAATGGGAGTCTACGGGCCGGAAGGCGCGTGCTCATCGAGGGCCACGGCGTCGACCCGGACATCGTGGTCGACAACCTGCCCCACGCGACCTATCAGGGTAAGGACACCCAGCTCGAGGCGGCCGTCAAGCACCTCCAGGATCTGATCAGGAAGCAGCCGGTCGAAATCCCCAGGCACCCGCCCTATCCGGACAAGAGAAAATAGCGATCATCCGAAGGATGCCGCGCCTGAAGGAGGACGTCCGATGCGCAGAATAAATAAAATAGCGGCCGCCGCGGCCATTTCCTTCACGTTCCTTTCGGCCCCCGGCGCGTATCCCGACGACGCCGGCACGCCGTCATACGGGTATCTCGTCCAAAGTGGACCTCCATGCGCCGTCTGGTGGGCCGAGGGGGCCTACAAGGTGATGAAAACGGACCCGGTCCCGGCGGCGAAGGGGCCGGTCGTCCGGCTCTCGGCCGCGGGCAACGAATTCGAGCCGTTCCTGCTCGTCCTACGGCCGGAGAAGCGACTGGATAGCGTGCGGGTTTCGGCGGGTCCGCTGCGGAGCGACCAGGGAGCCGATATCCAGGCGGCCGCGATATCCGTGTCCCGCGTGGAATATGTCAAGATCACGACGCCGACGGACGAGCGGGGCGCCGCGGGATGGTGGCCCGACCCTCTGCCCCTGTGTGACGGCCCCTTCACGGCCTATCCCGGAGAAAACCACCCTCTCTGGATCACCGTCCGCGTTCCCAAGGGGACAGCGCCCGGGCTTTACAGGGGCGAGGTCCGGCTCTCCGCCGAAGGCTGGTCGTGCGCCGTGCCCGTCGAGCTCCGCGTCCGGAATTTTGCGCTGCCGGACGAATCGTCCGTCCGCTCCTCTTTCGGCATCGTCACAAGCGACATTATGACGTACCACAACCTCGACACGCGGGAGGAGCTCGAGAAAGTCACGGAGCTTTATTACGCCAATTTGCGGGACCACCGCGTCGCTCCGACGTCGCCCTTTGACCTTTATCCGATGAAGATCGCCGTGAGCGGCGTTTACTGGAAGGGCGGTGAATTCGTGGCGGAGGGGGCCCACGGCGGCCGCAGGGCCCTCAAGATCGCCGACGACGATACGGCGCTCAACGTGTCCGCGGCTTACGACGCCCCGATCACGGTTAGCGGGCACCGCCCGGTCCGTTTGAGCCTCTGGGCCAAGACCGGGGCGAGAGACCAGCCGTACACGGTTCTGCTCGAAGCCTTCGATGCCGGAGGCCGGTGGATCGCCGGGGCCAACCTCCTCAGTGTCTTCACCGGCGCGACCGATTGGAAGCGGGAGGTGATCGAGCTTCCCTCGCTCCCCGATAAGGTCCAGAGCCTGCGATTGACGCTCTTCGCGACCTTCCGCGACAATACCGGCAAAGCCACGGGAACGGCCTGGTTCGACGACATCGCCCTCGAGGCCGCGGCGCGCGGCCCGGAGGCGCGCCTCGACAATCTCCTCGCCGGCGGAGATTTCGAGATGCCGGTCGACGGGATGAAGGTCGCGGTCGATTTCTCGGACTTCGACCGCGGCGCCCGCCTCTACCTCGACGAATTCGGGTTCAACGCCTTTGACCTCCATCTCCAAGGCCTGGGGACCGGGTCATTCTATTCGCGGGAGTCCGGCGTCTTCGCCGGCTTCCGGCAGGGAACCCCCGAATACGACACCCTTCTCAGCCAGTATCTCCGCCAGGTCGAGGACCATCTCGGCCGCAGCGGTTGGCTCGGACGGGAATACATCTACTGGTTCGACGAGCCCGGCGAAAAAGACTACCCGTTCGTCCGCGAGGGCATGCTCAACATCCGGAAGAACGCCCCGCGGCTGACCCGCTTCATCACGGAGCACGAGCCGGGACCGGCCATCATGGACGTCTCGGAGATCGGCTGCACGATTTTTCACCGCGTCGATCCCAAGGCCGTGGCCGAACTCGTGACGAAAGGCCGGGAGTTCTGGTCCTACCTCTGCACCGGGCCGAAAAGCCCGTGGGTCACGCTGTTCATCGACCATCCGGCCGTGAACCTCCGAATGTGGCTCTGGATGTCCTACGCCTGGAAGCTCCGCGGCATCCTCGTCTGGCGGGCCAACTACTGGAACAGTTCGACCCTTTTCCCGCCGGACACGCTGCAGAATCCCTGGGATGACCCCATGTCCTACACGGTCGGCTACGGCGTTCCCTTCGGCCAGGTCCGCCACTGGGGGAACGGCGACGGACGCTTCCTGTACCCGCCCAACCGCAATCCCGGCGAGGACAAGACCAAATACATCTGCGGCCCCGTCAATTCGGTGCGCTGGGAGATCCTCCGCGAAGGGATCGAGGACTATGAATATTTCGTCATTCTCGATCGCTTGGTGAAAGAGGCCCGGGCAAAAGGCAGGGATGCGAAGCTCGTGACGGAGGCCGCCGGCCTGCTCAATATTCCGTCAACGATCTTCAAAAGCGGGCAGGACTATACCAAGGACCCGCAGGACCTGTTGCGCTACCGGGACAAGGTCGCCGAGGCCATCGAAAAGCTCGCGGCACGGTGACCCTCACGCCCCGCGATTATTTCAGCTTCAAATCGATATAAGCCAGGTACGCTGCGATCAGCAGGTAGCTGTCGTAATATTCTTTCCAGTGCATGGACATGAAATTGTCTAGGAAGCTGTGCGGCGTAAAGACGGTTTCCTCCGCCGCGAAGTCGATGAAGATGAACGTGTGCTCGCGTGGACGGGTTCCGAGGGACTTGTAGAGGACCGGCAGGAGGAGCGCGCCGCTCCAGTTGTCGATGAGGCCGATCCCCTTGAAGGGGAGGACGCTAATCCCCGGGTTGTAAAGAGGGCTGCCCGTGGGACTGTAATCGAAGTGAGCGCCCACGAGAATCGTCGAGTCGCTCAGGCCCGGCAGCGTGGCGATGATATTCGGTTCGGGGGAGCCGTCTGGGCGCCGGAAGGGAGCGGAAACCGGAATCAGTTCCCAAAAGCATCCGCTTCGGTGGGCAGGATTTATCTTCTTGTCGGCCGGAATATCCCCTTCTCTTAGGAATCTACTTATAGATCCCCTGCCGCGGTCCGAAGGAGAACAGGACGATGGGGTCATTTTCGATCTTATAGATCAAACGGCGGGACTGTCCCTGGACGGCATAACGAAAAGAACGCAAATCCTGGAATTCACCTTTGAGCTTCTTCCCGGCTGAGTAATCTTCGAGGACGGCGAGAACGGCGGTCCGCAGCGCATCCCTTTCTCTCTCTTCCTTGAGCTTGGACCGGAGCTTCTGAAACTTGGAGGTTTCGAGAAGACGCATTCAGATCGTCCGGACGTCCAGTTCGGAAACCCTGCCCGCTTCGTGCTCCGCCTTGGCCTCGAGGATATCTTTGATCTCCTGAACGGTCAACTCAGGGTTTTCGACAGCAAGCAAGCCGATCCTCGCGGCATACCTCAGGGCACCCGAAAAATCTCGTTCATCCTTGCGGGCGAAAAGGTCGATATCCTTGGCCAAATTGTCATCCAGGACCACTGTTTTTCTTATCATTTCATACTCCATCATATATTATATGTTTGTATCATCATCATGTCAAGGGAAATTGCACTCATTCATGTTCCTATACGTTGATAACACGCAATGGAAGAAGCAATTCTTTAGCTGAGGACCAAGCCTTAAAGCGGCAGCTCCAGCGCGGAGAAGCAGAGCTCGTCGGGCTGGAAGACGGTTTCGTCGTCGCCCAGGCCGTCCTCGATGAGGACCTGGACGAGGTCCTTGAGGTTGGCGACGGCGTCCTCGTAACTCGCGCCCCGGGCCCGGCAGTCCGGGAAGTCCGGGCAGTAGGCCTGCCAACCCTGAATGTCCCTGGCCACCAGCACTGAAAAACGATAACCGTTCATTTTTTGCCTCCAATGATTACGCTCGAATTCTGGTGACACGCAGCTAATTCCAGAGAATTAGCCAGCATGTCACCGAATTCGCTGCCCGTCACCGAATTCGTCCCCACGAAATTCGTAAACATGTCCCCTCCCCTCTAAAATGCCTTCAAAAAAGCGCAGTTGTAGATCTTGGGAACGCCCTCGCCGTCCTTCCGCACCTCGCCCCGCAGGAGGCAGACCGGCGGCGTTCCGTACGTCACGCACTTGCGCTCCCCGATCCCTTCCAGGATCCCCGTTTCGTCCTCGAATAGATAAAAGTACTTCGGCCCGGCGCTCCCCGTCCCGCCGTCCCCGCCATAGCCGCCCCGGCCGTTTCCACCCCCGATTCCTCCGGCGCCGCCGGCGTCCCTCATCATGACGCTCCTCCCGAAGCCCCCGTTCGCCCCGTACGTCACCTTCTGGCGGGCGTCCACGACCCGGACGGCGAGCTCGACCAGCATCCCGGCGCAGTCCTTGAGGTCCTTGATCCGGAGCGCCGGCCTCTTCCCTTCGTAGAGGTCGAGGTCGTCCCCGTCCGGAACGAAACCCAGCGACTCGTAGAGCATCCGCCGCTTCTCGTCCGAGGCCACGTCCGCGACCTCCTCCATGTGCTCGAGGCCCTGGAAGTAGCGGAGGATCTGGCGCGTCCGCCGCGGCTCGAGGGAATCGAAGACGCCCGACCGGATGAGCGAGAGGAGCTCGGCCTTGGTCGGTTTGATCCTGGCCAGAAAATCCTCGACCGAGGCGAAGTCGCCGCCGGCCCCCCGCTCCTCGATGAGGCGCTCGATCATCTTCGTCCCCAGCCCCTTGATGGAGCCCAGGCCGACGCGGATCGCCTCCCCGCCCGGACCGTCCTCCACCTCGAACGCGCACCGGCTCCGGTTCGCGTCCGGCCCCAGGATCCGGATCCCGTTCCGCTTGGCCTCGGCGACGTACTCGGCGAGGTCGTAGTATCCCCCGCCCGCGTTCAGCACGGCCGCGAAATACGGCACCGGGTGGTGGACCTTGAGGTAGACGGCCTGGTAGGCCATGTGGGCGTACGAGGCGCTGTGGGCCTTGTTGAAGGAATAGGAGGAGAACCTCTCCATGGTCCGCCACAGGCGCTCGACGTCCGGCGTCGCGTATCCCCGCCCGGCCGCCTCGCGAAAGAATTTTTCACGGAGGGCGGGGTCCCCTCCCTTCCTCTTCAGGCTCCGCCGCAGCATGTCCCCCTCTTCGGGCGGCATCCCGGCCACGCGCCCGGCGACCTGCATGACCTGTTCCTCGTAGAGGAAGATCCCGCCCGTCTCCGGCAGGATCCGGGCCAGGAAGGCGTCTTCGCCGGCCGCCGGGCCGCGGGGACCTCCCGCCGCCGCCCCCCGCCCGCTCCGCCGCCGCAGCAGCGCCTCCTTCATCCCGCTCTCGGTCGGGCCCGGCCGGACGAGGGCCAGGGCCTGGGTGATCTCGAAAATGTCGGCCGGCTTCATCCGGCGGAGCAGGTTCATCATGGCCGGGCTCTCGACCTGGAAACAGCCGATGGTCCTGGCGCCCCGGAGCGTCGCGTAGGTCTTCGCGTCGCCGGCCGGGATCGTCCGCAGCTTGAGCTTGGTCTTCGTCTCGGAAATCGCCGCCAGGCCCCGGACCGACAGGAGGTCGAGCTTGATCAGTCGCAGGTCCTCGACCGCGTCCTTGTCGAAGTGGGTCATCCGCAGCCCCTTGGCCGACGTTTCGAGCGGGAGGCACCGCTCGACCGGCGCGGGCGTCAGGATGACGCCGCCCACGTGGAGCGAGATCTCGTGGTAGACGTTCTGAAGCTCCGAGGCGAGCTTCCAGACTTCGAGAAAGCCGGGCGCCGGCGCGGCCGTCCGCAGGTATTCCGGCTCCGCGAAATAAGGGGCCCGCTTGCTGTGGCCCCGCGCCTCCTCGGGCGGCGCCCCGAACGCCCGGAGCGTCTCGTAGAGCGCCGACCGGGCGCCGAAATTCTTGAGGCTGCAGACATAGGCCGCGCCCGACTTCCCCGAGCCGTACGTGTCGAGGACGTAGGTCAGGACCTCGTCGCGGCGGCTCGAATCGAAGTCGATGTCGATGTCGGGCGGGTCGGGCCGGCCCCGATTGAGGAAGCGCTCGAAATAGAGGTCGAACTCCATGGGGTTGACGTGGGAGACGCCGAGGAGCCAGGCCAGGAAGGACGACGCGCCCGAGCCCCGGAGGTTGTGGAGGATGCCGCCGCGGCGGGCGAACTCGACGACGTCGTGGACGACGAGGAAGTAGGGGCCGAAGCCCGCGCCTTCGACGACGTCGAGCTCGCGGCTGGCCCTCTGGCGCTCGCGCCAGGTCAGGCCCTTCGCGGCCGTGAGGCGCTCCATGACGACGTCGCGGAGGGTCCGGGGAAAGAGGTCGGCCGGGAGGTTGGGGACGATGTCGTCGAAGGCGAACTCGCACTTCCCGGCGACCTCGAAGGTGCGGGCGAAGGCGTCCCGGGCGGCGTCGCCGAACCGGCGCAGGGCGAGGGCCTCCTGGTCGGGCCCGAAAATCTTGAGCCCGGGGAGGAGCCGGTCGCGTTCCGGCGGATAGGGGACTTTTTCCTCGATGGCCCGCAGGAGAATGAGCCGCTCCGGGCTCGTCAGGTATTTCAGGGGATTGGCCCAGACGATGGGAAGGCCCTTGAGTACGTGTCCCCCGATTTCTGTGACCCGCTCGAAATTCGCGAAATCGGCGCCGAGGTAGAGGTCGCCCGGCGGGACCTTTTCCAGAAGCTCGCTGATCATCTCCGCGTCGCTCGACCAGGCCCGATCCGACGGGGACACGGACCCGGGGTACATGTCCCCTTTCGTCTCCCCTTTTGTCCCCTTCGTGGCATTTCCGTCCGGGATGTAGATCACGATGAGGCCGGCGGCGTCCCGCACTTCCCTCCGGTTGAAGATCTCCACCAGGTTCCCGTAGCCCTCGCGGCGGCGCACCAGGAAGACGAACCTGCGGCCGCCGACTTCGAGCTCGCACCCGAATAGGGGCTTGAACCCGCCCGCCTCGGCCACCCGCTTCCACTTTCCCCAGCCGTAGACGTTCCCCAGGTCCGTGAGGGCCGCCGCCGGGAGCCGGCGCCGGGCGGCCCAGCCCAGGGCCTCTTCGAGCGTGACGCTCCCCTTCCCCCGGCTGTACACGGAGTGGATGCGGAGCGGAACGAACATCGTTGTCTCTCTTTTTTCCTCGCGGATCATCTTGTCAGCGACGCCGTCTTCAGCACGTAACCGCGCCGCGGCTCGAAGGCGTAGATCGAATCGAGCATCTTCTCCCGGATCGTGAGCACGGACCCGAAGCCGTACTTCTCCCGCACTTCGTCGAGGGCCCGGCCCAGGCGCTCCGGGCGGTCCGAGTACGGCTCGAAGAGCGACAGGGGCCGCACCAGGACCAGGTCCGAGGCCTTGACCCCGACCAGCCGCAGGGCCAGCCGCGACCCCTCGACGAGCTCCAGGAACAGCGCCTCGGCGATCTTGTAGATCTTCCCCATCTCCTGGAGGGGCGTCAGGACCAGCCGCCGCTTGATCTCGGTCCGGAAGTCCGAATAGCGGGCCTTGACCTCGATGACGTGGGCGTAGAGGCGGTCCTCCCGCAGGCCGAGCGTCAGCCGGTCGCAGAGGTAGGCGAGGTGGGCCAGGAGCATCTTCCGGTCCCAGAGGTCCTCGAGGAAGGTCGTTTCCCGCGAGACCGACTTCGGCAGGGCGCGCGTGGCGATGGCCCGGCTGTCGATCCCGCGGGACTGGAGATAGATGTCCTCGCCGCACTCGCCGAAGACGGAGCGGAGGGTCGCCCGCGGCAGGCCCCACATCTCGCCGATCTTGTGGATGTTCATCAGGCGCAGGAGGACCTGGCCCTTGGGGCCGATGCCGGGCAGGGCCTCGATCGGGAGGTCCCGCAGGAAATCCTTCTCTTCGCCCTCGCGGACTTCGAAGAACCCGGCCGGCTTGGCCTTTTTGGCCGCGAGCTTGGCCATGATCTTGTTCGAGGCGGCGCCGACCGACACCGTGATCCCCAGTTCACGCTCGACCTGGCGCTTCATGTCGCGGGCCGTTTCCGTGAACGACGGATAGATGGGGCCGCAGCGGGTGAGCTCGAGGTAGGCCTCGTCGAGCGACGCCTCCTCGATGTCGGGCGTGTAGGTGTGGAGGACGCGGAAAAAGCGCTCGGAGAAGGCCTGGTAGACCTGGTAGTTGCCGCGGACGAAGATTCCCTGGGGGCAGAGCTTGTAGCACTGGCGGAGGGGCATGCCGGTGCTGACGCCATACTTGCGGGCCTCATAGGAGCAGGTCGCGGCGACGCCGCGCTCGTGGGCCAGGCCGCCGACGATGACCGGCTTGCCCTTGAGCGACGGGTTGAGCAGGACCTCGACGGAGGCGAAAAACGCGTCGATATCGATGAGGACGACGTACCGGCGATATATGCTCAAAAGACACCTCTCCCTTTCCGCATGGACAATCTCAATTTTTTGTCCCCCCTTCAGGGGGAAGGTCAAAGGGGAATCACCCCGTTCAGTACTTCCGCAGCACCCCGACGACCCGGCCCAGGATTTTCGCCTCCGGGGCTTCGATCGGCTGGAACGCCGGGTTCTCCGGCACGAGATAGACCCGGCCGTCGTCCTGCCTCAGGCGCTTCAGGGTCACCGACCCGTCCCCGAGCATGGCCACCACCATCTCCCCCGAGCTGGCCGTGTTCGTCCGTTCGAGGAGGACGTGGTCGCCGTCGTCGATGTAGGCGTCGATCATGCTCTTGCCGTCCACCCGGATGCAGAAGATGTTGCCGCGCCGGCGGCCGACCATCCAGGCCGGGACGTCCATGGCCTCGCCCGAGACGTCGAAAGCCTCCCGGGGCCCGCCGGCCGGGACGAGCCCGGCCATCGGCACTTTGACCTGGCTCTCGAGGAGGGCCGGGAAACCGGCCACCCGGATCTCGCCGCCCTCGCGGGCGAGATAGCCCTTCCGCTCGAGGCTCTGAAGGTGCTTGAAGACGGCCGAGGGGTTGGCCATCCGGAGCGCTGCGGCCAGGCCGCGGACGGTCGGGGCGTAGCCGTGCTCGAGGACAAAGTCCTCGACGGCCCGCAGGACGGCCGTCTGCTTGAGGGTGAGTTCCCTTCTCAGCTTGTTTACCATTTTGTTCACCATTTATAAAATAATCCGGCGCAGGGCGTTTGTCAAGAGGAAAAAAAGAAAAGACCAGGACTCAGGCTTTCGTCCGGATTGTGCCGCGCCGGGGCGTGCTATAATAGGCCCGAATGATAACCCTGAGGGGGCTGACGAAGTATTACGGCCGCATCCGTGGCATCGAGGACGTCGATCTCCAGGTCAACGGGGGAGAAATTTTCGGATACCTGGGGCCCAATGGAGCGGGCAAGACGACGACCATCCGGCTGCTTCTCGATTTCATCCGCCCTGACCGGGGCAAGGCGCTCATCTTCGGCCTGGACGCCCGCCGCGACGGCGTCCGGGTCCGCGGCCGGCTGGGGTATCTGCCCGGGGAACTCTCTTTGTACGGCAACCTCACCGTCCAGGAGATGCTGCGCTTCCTTTTCGGGCTTAGAAAGGGCGATGGCTGGGATTTCGCCGGTGAACTGGCCAGGCGGCTGGATTGCCCCTGGCGCCAGAAGATCGCCTCCCTATCGCAGGGAAATAAGCGCAAGGTGGGCTTGATTCAAGCCCTGATGCACCGCCCGGAACTGATCATTCTCGATGAGCCCTCCGGCGGTCTGGATCCTCTCGTGCAGCAAGAGCTTTACGCGATCCTGCGGGATTGCCGGGCGCGCGGGCAAACCGTGTTCCTCTCGTCCCACAACCTGGCGGAGGTCGAAAAGATCTGCGACCGGGTGGGCATCATCCGGGACGGGAGGATCGCCGCCGTTGAAAAAATGACCGACATCCAGGCGCGCAGCCTGCGCAACGTCGAAATCCGTTTCGACGGCCCGGTGCCGCCGCGCCTGTTCGCCGACCTTCCGCATGTCCGCGTCGTCGAGGAGGGAAGCGGATCCGTCAGGTGCCGGGTCCAGGGAGATATCGACCCTCTGATCAAAGAGCTATCCCGCTACCAGGTGGCCGATTTTCTCTGCCAATACCCGACTCTTGAGGAGATCTTCCTGGCCTATTACGGAGGGGGAGCCGATGCGTCCCAGCGTTTTCGGTAAAACCCTCCGTGACCAGCGTTTCGCCATCATCGGAGGCGGCGCGGGTATCGTCGCCCTGTCCTTCTATCTCTGCTATGTTTACCCGTTTATCGGCAGGGCCAAGGAAATCGTGGAGCTGTTCCAGAAGATGCCGCCTTTCCTGCGCAAGTTTATCGACCCGAGCGTTCTGGCCAGCCCTGAAGGATTCTTCAACCTCCAGCCGTTCTCCGTCCTCGGCCCGCTCGTGTTCGTGGGCTACGCAATCGCGCGCGGCAGCGACATCGTGGCCGGGGAGGAGGAAAGGGGCACTCTCGAACTCATTCTGGCCGGCCCGTTGGGCCGGGCAAATGTCCTGCTCCAGAAGGCCGCCGCGACGGCCCTCATCCTAGCCTACCTGTCCGCGGTAATTTGGGCCGGGATGGCGTCCGGGTGCGCGGTGTTTTCGATCGCCATCAATCGGCGCCGGCTGCTCGAGGCCGCGGCGAGCCTCCTGCTTCTCTCGCTGGCGGCATTGGCCATGACTCTCGCTGCGGGATGCTTGACAGGGCGAAAACGGGCCAGCATCGCGGCGGTCAGCGGCGTCATGGTGTTGGCCTACCTGATCCAGGCTTATGCCCCGATGGTGGCCTCGCTCCGTCCCTGGCAGAAATTCTCGCCATTTTATTACTATAACGGCAACTCGGTCCTGATCCACGGCCTTCAGGGCTCGCATGCCGCCGTTCTCGGAGGCCTGGCCGCTGTTTTTTTGGGGCTCTCGGTCGTATTCTTCAACCGTCGCGACCTGAGGGCCTGAAGGTCCGGCCGGGATCTAAAGCTCCACGGACTTACGGCCGGGGGGGCTGTTGGCTTGAACCCCCGCAGTCATAAAGCGGCTGCCAAGGGTGGCCTCTTGATGGCGTCCATGGAATCCACTGAACGGGATTGATTCCGCGCCTCTATCCATCTAAGATTAGATCCATATGTCAAGAGTTTTCGCCGGAACCCGGATGGACGCGGAGTTGAGGATCGCGCGGGAAACAGTGTTATCGCCAGGAAGATCGGTTCCCCTAAAGGTCGCGATGCTTCTGGTGGCGGCGATCCTGGCCTCCGCGTGCGCCACGGGAGCCGGGGTTCAGAGATCTCTACCCGCCCCGCCCCGCCCGGCCGAGCGTCTGGGCCAGTGGGACCTCCCCATCGCTCTTTATGACCCGGCATTATTCGGCCCGGAGCGGCCCCTGGCCGAGCTCATCAAGGAATTCCGCCTGCCCCTGGACAACGGCAGGCTGAAGAACGCCCGGCTCCTCGTCAACAAATCCCAGCGCCGCCTGGAGTTATGGGTTCTCCGGAGAATGGTCAAGGCCTACAGGGTTCAGCTCGGCTGGAATCCCAACGGCCCTAAAATACGCCAGGGGGACAAGAAAACCCCGGAAGGCGAATATTTCATCTGTGCCCGTCTGCCCTCGACCTACCACATGTCGCTTTGGATCTCGTACCCGAACCTCGCGGACGCGCGCCGCGGCCTCGAATCGGGTCTGATCACCGACAAAGAATACGAGGCGATCGTCGCGGCCCTCGGGAAGGGGGCCTGCCCGCCCCAGAACACAAATCTCGGCGGGAACCTCCTCCTGCACGGCCAGGATCCAGACTACACGGCGGAACTGGCGAGGGCCCAGCGTACCCGACCCGGGCCTCTCCGTCCGGGGGGCCGCATCGGCGACGCGGACCCGGCCGCAGTGCCCGAGTTCGAGGATTGGACGGACGGGTGCGTCGCCCTGTTCAATCCCGACATACGGGAGCTTTACGAATTCGTCCCCGACGGCGCCCCGATCACGATCGTCGCCGACGGGCAGATCACCCTTCCCCCCAAGTCCCGCCGGTGAACACCCGCCAAAGGACCCAGGTGGGGTTGATGGCTCAGCCTACAATCCGAATTTCCTTCTCAATTCCTGGTCAATCCCCTTCGCGGGATTCCACGGACGCCATCAAGAGGGCGCCCTGGGCAGCCTCTTGATGACTGCGGGGGTTCAAGCCAACAGGCCCCCCGCCTGTAAGTCCGTGGAGCTTCAGCTTCGGATAGGGCAAGCCTTGACTCCCGAATGGGCGATCGGATAAGATTCGGCGCTGGACCTTTCGCTGACGAAGGAGGGCGAAAACCATGGAACTCAAAGAAGCCATTTATACCCGCCGATCCATCCGCGCCTATTTGCCCAAGCCCGTCGACCGCACCCTGGTCCAGCAGTTGATCGATGCCGCCGTGCAGGCGCCGTGCGGTATGGGCATCCAATCCTGGACGTTCGCCGTCATCCAGGACCCCGCGGTCCTCGCCGACCTCTCAGCCCGGACGAAGGCGCACGTGCTCGGAATGATGGACCAGATGCCGCCGCTTGCGAGATATCGGGGGATGCTCGAGGACCCCAAGTTCAGCGTCTTCTACGGCGCCTCCACGCTGGTCCTCATCTGTTCCAAACAGAACGTCAGCCCGACCGCCGAGACCGATTGCACGCTGGCCGCGGAGAACCTGATGCTGATGGCGCGCGGCCTCGGCCTGGGCACCTGCTGGACGGGCTTCGTGCGCATGTATCTCGGGACCTCCGATGGAAAGAAGCGCTTCGGCATCCCCGATGGCTATGCGGTCGTGGCGCCCGTGGCAGTCGGTTATCCCGCCGGCGGGTTCGCGACCATGGAAAGGAATCCCGCGGAGATTATTTTCTGGAAATAACCGCCCCGTGGTGGCTTGACCCGGCGCCTCGCTAGAACGCGGGATCCTCCGCGATCCTTTTGAGACGTTTTTCGCTATCTTTACGATGCGTGACCGCCAGGATGACGACGTCTTCCCCGCAGATCCTGTAATAGGCCCGGAAATCGCCGCTCCTGAGCCTGAACAGGTCCGGGTCGAAACCGGACATCTTTTTTATGCGCGATTTTCCGAATGGGACCGGAGGGACCTCAAGATAAGTTTTGATATCCTTCACGAGCCGGATGGCCGCCTCCGCTTCGATGCTCTCAACGTCCCTGACAGGGGCGGGGCTGAAGACGACTCTAAACCGTTTTTTCCGCATGCCCTTTTTCGAGCTTCCTGAGCAGGTCGTCAGCCGCGAGGCCGCCCAGCTTCAGATACTCGGCGTAGGCTTCTTCGATCTTTGACCGGAACCCGGGATCGTTTTCGATGAGATAGTCCTCGACGTCCTCTTGCGTCACATAGTGGAGGATAGCGGCGGGCTTCCCGTAAGCGGTAATGACGATGTCGCCCTTTTCTGATTCCCTGAGGAGATCCATAGTCTTTTGTTTGAGTTCTTTGACGCCAGCAAAGCGCATATGTTGTCTCCTTGAAATGTTACACTATAGTGTAACTTTGTCGGAGGATTATGTCAAGAGTTCATTGGTCTCTCAGCTTTAGGCGGTCTTGGGCGTGCCTGCAAAAGTCGGATCCCACGGGCGAACGTCTGTGGAGCTTCAGTTGCCGGGGACTCCGATTTTCTCTAGAATGAATGAACAAATAGACAAAACAGGCGGGGGAATGGGTCTAAAGAAGTAGAGCGGACGATAACCGGGATGCTATGAAGCTCGACGAGCTGTACGACCGCTACGGGGAAAAGATGTACCATTATCTAGCTCTCAGACTCGGCTCCTCGGAGGACGCCGAAGACGTCCTCCAGGATGCGTTCTGCCGCCTGGCCAAATACTCCGTGCGCTGGACGCTCGTCCGGAATCCCGAGGCGTTTGTCTTCAAAGTCCTGAGAAACGAGGCCAACCGTCATCTCGCGCGGCGGATCAGGCAGCGAGAGGACGGGCAAAAATATTCTGAACGCGAGATCCGCCCGGTTTTCGCGATCGATAACGCGGCTGACAATTCAGCGACTGTCATATCCCAGGCGCTCTCCCGATTGCCGGATGACCAAAAGGAGATCATCATCCTGAAAGTATTCCAGGATTTCACGTTCAAAGAGGTCGCCTCGGTCTGCGGGCTGTCGATCAATACGGCCGCCAGCCGCTACAGGTATGGGATCGAAAAGCTCCGCGCGTCTCTGGAGGGGAAAGTATGAAGAACGGGGATAATTACGAAATCGAAGGGCGGCTCAAGACTATAAGACTCACACCGGCGCCGCCGGGCCTTCGGGAGAAAATCCTCGGGGCGGCCCAAGAGAGGAAAGAGGCAACGGCCTGGACGACTCCCCTGCTCCGGAAATGCCTGGCCGGTTGCGCGGTCCTGCTCGCGGTCATCTTCATCGCGGATGCCGGGGCAAACCGAACACAGAACGCACGGGCCCAGGCCGTTCTTGATGGGACGCGCATCACTCAAACCGACGAGGCCAAGCAATGGAACGCGGAGCTTGAAGAGCTGCGCGATGCCCTCGGTCCCGGCGGAATCGCTCGGGAAAGATCGCTGCAAGCCCGGCAAAAGATCAAGCCCTCGAGCGGCCCGGGCGACGAAATCTGGTAAGAGTCCGAAAGGGAGGATCTCTATGCAAATAAGATCACGAAAGATTTTGACCAGGGTTCTGGCCGGTTTGCTGGTCGTTGTGACCGTGATCTTGGCCTTACGGGCCATTTTGAATTATACGACCGGGAAGAAGCTGGAACGGTATCTGGCTGACGCCAAGGCCCAGGGGATCGCCCTGAGGGTCAAAGACTTGATTCCAGACTGCCCAGACGCCAAGAACGGCGCCCGCCTTTGGAAAGCCGCGGAGGCGCTCCTCCTCGTGGAAGAGCAAGAAAGTCTCCTGATAAACAAGACGTTCGAAGGATTTTATGGCAATCAACCTCTCGCCGAAGCAACGAGGGAGAGCTTAAGCCAATTGGTGGAAAAAAACAGGCGGGTGCTTGATCTTATTATTGAAGCCGCTGACCGGCCCTGTTTCCGATACCGAGAATGGAGGAACCCCGTTTATGAAGCGGATATTCCCCATGCCATAAGCATGATCAGGTCGCTGAGGCTCCTGGCTATCGATGCCCTCCTCCGGGCGGAGAAGGGAGACGTCAAGGGAGGCCTGAACGAGTGCCGGGCCGGCATGCGGTTGAGCTTGAGGTTTCTGGACGAGCCCGTCTTGCTCGAGGCGCTTATCGCCGTGGCCATAAGGAAGGAACTCCAACGCTCGTTCAACCAAATCGCTAGCGGGCGGGACCTCGATCCCGATACTTTGGCCGCCTGGATTAAGGACATGGAGCCCGGTTCATGGCAGTCGAGGTTTGTGAGATGTATTCCAGGAGAGAGAGCCCTTGGCATCGAAACTTACCTGGAAGTGATGAAAGGAAGCCCGGATCCGGTGAAGGACTTTTATGGCTCCGGCGCGATCAGGCAAGCTATTGGGTGGCTGACGAGACCGATCTTCAAGTCACAAGTTCTCCGGGCTATGTCACAATATCAGGACCTCGAAGCTATATCCAAAAGGCCATATTTTGAACAGCGTGATCTCATCAAGAAACTTGGGCGGGAGCATGGTATCCAAGCTTGGTATGAACAACGGTTGCTGGCCCTGGTTTCCGATTCGCAAGGTATGTTTTTGAAGGAAGCATCCCTAGAAGCTATGATGCTCACGACGAAAGCGGGACTGGCCTGCAAGATATATAAGGCCAGGACCGGCCGCTATCCTGAGAATCTCGAAGCCCTGGTACCGGACATCCTGCCTGAGGTCCCCGTCGACCCGTTCACCGGAAAGCCGCTCGTCTATAAAATGGAGAACGGCGAGCTCCTCATCTACAGCCTAGGATCCAATCAGAAGGACGACGGTGGCCGGAGCAGCCCGATTACCCAGCTCGTCATGGAAAAAGACGACGACTGGGCATGGCGGGAGAAAATTAAGTAGGTTATCAATTGTCGCGCCGGAGCTCGAGCCGCTCGAGGCCGTGTTCGTTGAATTCCTTCTCGTACTTTTCGACGAGCGGGCGCTCCTTTGCCATGCCCTCGTCAGTGGTCAATTCCTCGAAGGACTCCTCGCCGTACTTCCGGACGTAATCGCGGTCGGCCAGCCGGTAAATGAGCTGGTCCCAGAACGTGTTGTCATTGTAGAAATCGACGACCTCGGTCATCTTCTCCTCGAGCTCGTGGGATGGGAAGGCCTTTTTCTCCTCCTCGTCGAACTCCACGTAGTCCTCCAGGCCGTGCTTCGCGGCCTCCGACAGGACGAGGCTTTCGACCTCGTCGTACTCTTCGATAACATCTTCGTTCCGCCAGCTGTTGGCCAGCCAGTTGCCCAGGAAGACGAGCTTGGAGAGGCTCGCGAGTTGTTCATTCGTCAATTCAATTTTCATGGCATCCTCGAATCTCATGAACTTTAACTATACCATGTCCGCGCCCCTTCGCCAAACCGGGGCCGATGGCATACAATAGACGCGGGAGGACCTGATCCATGGGACATTACGAGGAATTCACCAAGTTCCGCCAGGACATGAACACGAAGATCCTGGAGGAGGGGACGCTCGAGATCAAACGGTTTTTCGGCATCGACGAGCGGGCTTATCATCCCGGGGCCCTCGACGCCAAGACCAAGGAGCTGATGGGCCTCGCGGCCTCCATGGTCCTGCGCTGCGACGACTGCGTCAGCTACCACATCATCCAGGCCCTCGACAAGGGCGCGACGAAAGAGGAGCTCTTCGAGACGTTCACGGTCGCGCTCGTCGTCGGCGGGTCCATCGTCATCCCCCACCTGAGGAGGGCCGTGGCCTTCATGGACGAGATGCAGAAAAAGCCGTGACGATCCTCCTTTCCGGCCTGTATAATTGAGAATGGGATGGGAGTTCTTCTGCCGTCACACTCTGAAATAGGGAGCAACACCATGAGAAGAAAAGGCATCATGCTGCTGGTCTTGGTTATGGGCCTGACTTTGTTCGCCTGCGCGGATACGGCGCCGGAGAGGTCACAGGCGGCTTCGGTCCGGGACCAGGCGGGCGGAACGCCGGCCAAGACGGAGCCTGCGGCACAGCCCCAGCAGGCCGTTCCGGCGTCACCGGCAGGATCGAGGCTCATGACGGAGGACGAACGCAATACGATCGATATCGTTAAGAAAACCAAGAACTCCGTCGTCTTCGTCACCAACATGCAGTACGTCCGGGACTTTTTCTACCAGTCGGACCAGCCTGTCGCCCGGGGCAGCGGTTCCGGCTTCGTCTGGGACGACATGGGCCGGATCGTGACCAACTTCCACGTCATCGAGGACGGGGACAAATTCATGGTCAGCTTGCCCAACCAGAAGCAAGTCGAAGCCAAGCTCATCGGCCGGGAGCCGACCAGGGACATCGCCGTTCTTCAGCTTCAGGAGAAGGTGCCGGACCTCCAGCCGGTCCAGATCGGGAGCTCGAAAGATCTTTTCGTCGGGCAGAAGGTCATTGCCATCGGCAACCCGTTCGGATTCGACCACACGGTGACAACGGGGATCGTCAGCGCCATCGGCCGGAACATGCCCGGGGCCGGCAACGTCACGATCCGCGACATGATCCAGACGGACGCCTCGATCAACCCCGGCAATTCGGGCGGGCCGCTTCTCGACTCGTCGGGCGCGCTCATCGGCATGAACACGATGATCATCAGCCCGTCCGGGGCCTCGAGCGGCGTCGGGTTCGCGGTGCCGGTAGACTTGATCAAGAAAACCGTGCCGGAGATCATCCAATTCGGAAAGGTCACCAAACCGGGGATCGGCGGGCTGACGTTCCTGAGCGACGAATACGCCGCCCAGGCGCGGGTCACGGGCGCCGTCATCCTGGACGTGCCCCGGGGCGGCCAGGCGTATGAGATCGGCCTGCGCGGGCTCGGTCGTGACAGCTATGGGCGCCTCTACATCCGCGACGTGATCACGGCCATCGACGGGAAGAAGATCAAATCCTACGACGACCTCTTCACGGCGCTCGGCGGCTACAAGATCGGGGACACGGTGACGCTGACGGTCGACCGGGACGGAAAAACGCGCCGGGTCGAAATCCGGCTCGTCGGGGTCGACTGAAGCTCCGCGGACTGACCTCTTGGCTTGAACCCCCGCAGTCATCAAGAGGCCGCCGAGGGCGCCCTCTTGATGGCGTCCGTGGGATCCAACTTTGGGGGGGACAGGGTATTGTGTCCCCCTAATCAGCTTTTCTTGATCGGGATAATGCCGGCCATTTCCCCGATCACGTTGACGATGTCCTTGTCGGACGGCACGATGATTTTCGTATTGTTCTGAAGCGCCGTTTCGAGGGCCTGCAAGCGGCGCAGGATCTGGGCGTTCCCGACGAAGTACTTCTCGGCGGCCTCATTGACCAGGCGGATGGCCTCGGCCTCGCCCTGGGCCTCGAGGATCTTGGCCTGGCGGATGCCGTCGGCCTTCTTGATTTCGGCCCGGCGCTCGCCGTCCGCGACCGTCTCCCGGGCCGTGGCGAAGTCGACGGCCGCGACCTTCTCGTTTTCGGCCTTGACGACCTTGTTCATGGTCTCCTGGACGTCCTTGGGCGGGTCGATCTCCTTGAGCTC
>Ga0187886_1000686_pt1 | contig 37820 bp, 28 predicted proteins | sample June2016WEW_20_1_FD_133001 | JGI IMG/M metagenome (GOLD analysis project Ga0187886, IMG submission 133001) | Peatland microbial communities from SPRUCE experiment site at the Marcell Experimental Forest, Minnesota, USA - June2016WEW_20_150 | ecosystem: Environmental > Terrestrial > Soil >...
GACTGAGGACGCAGTATCGCGCCGCCGAGCGCGTTCAGACGGTGGCGTGCATCGTTTCCAGGCGAGTTCCCTTCACTGTGCTCTCCGGGCTCGCACGGTCGGCGACCCGCCAGAGACGCGAGAAGCACCGGTTCGAATCCGCCCCGGTGTCTATGACCCAAGGTGCGACGTACGAACCCCCGAGCGCGGCTTCAGCGTTCGTATCAGCCACTGCCTACTACTCAGGCGAATCCGGCCCGCGCTTGCGCGCAGACCTTGATGATTCGATCGGGCATCATGGATAAACTCGAGCTAGAAGAGCGCATAGGACATCTCAACTTTTATGACGAGTGGACCGACGAACGGGGTCCGGTTCGAACAGCGCGCGTACGTGTGTTTATACATACTGCTATGTATGGTTAGGTCTTAAAGAGACGAGTAGCATGGTGATTATTAAAAAGCTGTATCGCGCACTCGTGCCGACATCAGTTCGGAAATCCTCGGTGGTCGCTAAGTTAAGGTCGCTTAATTTAAAGCCGCCCAACCTAAAGCCGCTTCAGCTAAAGCCGCCCAACCTAAAGCCGCTTAAGCTAAAGCTAAAGTCGCTACTGGTCGGACAACACGATTCGATCTACGACTCAGACTACTATAAAGATAATGTTGAAGGCCCGGCGACCCGCAGCGCGGGAAGAATCGCTGACTCAATCCTCAACGACTTCAAGGCGGCGAGCGTTATCGATGTCGGTTGCGGTACGGGCTCGTTGCTCGAAGCGTTACGCGAGAGGGGCTGTGAGGTATTTGGCCTCGAGTATGCGAAGGCGGCGCTCAGATACTGTCGTGCCCGAGGACTTAACGTCGCGAAATTTGATTTAAAGAAAGACGTCCTTAACGAGAATCGTACTTTTGACGTAGCGGTCAGCATGGAAGTCGCAGAACATTTGCCGGAGACAGTTGCAGATCGCTACGTCGACCTTCTCACGCGTTTATCACGAATAGTCGTACTTACTGCCGCGCCACCTGGTCAGGGTGGCACCAGCCACATCAACGAACAACCGCCTTCATACTGGATAACGAAATTCCAGCAGTGGGGCTTTGAGCACGTTGAAGAGCTATCGCAACGGTGGCGTGAAACCTGGGAAGCCACGGGTGACGTCGAGTGGTGGTACCACCAAAACCTAATGATATTCCGACGAGTAAGATCGATCTAATAAGCGCACGGAGCCGTCGCGCTGATACGCGCGGTTAATGCTCGACGATCAGCGAACTGGCGGTCTCACGGTTTGGTCTTTCACCGCCATGGCTTGACCTCCGCCAATCGGTCCGACTGTTACGAGAGTCTTACCGTCCAAAAAAGGCAAGGACGACGATCGAACGATGGCACCTAGACGCCGGCATACGCCGGAGCAGATCATCAGGACGTTGCGAGAAGCTGACAGGCTGCTCGGCTACGGTAGCGCGCCGGCACCTGGCTCCGACCTACCAAACGGCTGTGCGACTCGCTCCGGGCGAGGACGTGTTGCTAAGCGAACAATCGCAGCTGCTCGGCGAATAGTTCGCAACCGCGAAAGGCGTTTCGCTCCCACCCTCTCCGAGCAACAATATGGAGTAGATGGACTCTGATGCCTCCGGAAGCTCGGCGGTCATCTCAACGGAGACCGTGACCTACGGCGAGGTGCACCTCGACGTCACCGACTGCAGGCGCACGCTCGCTTTCTGGCACGACATCGTCGGGCTGAGCCTGATCGATCGCTGCGACAAGGAGGCTCGCCTCGGTGTAGACGGGCAGACCCTCGTGGTGCTGCATCACGGAGCGGAGCAGGGCTTTATTCGCGGCCACAGCGGGCTCTACCACCTGGCGATTCACCTTCCCGACGAGACGGAGTTCGCGCGCGTGCTCTGGCGGCTGATCGTCTCCGGCTACCCGCAGTCGCCGACCGACCACACGATGTCGAAGTCCACCTACCTGAACGACCCCGACGGCCTCGGGCTCGAGTTGACGCTGGAGACACCGGAGCGCCTCGGCTCGTGGTCGATCGAGGTGAACGAGCCGCAGTTGATCGACGCCGAGGGGCGCTCCCGTCGCATCGCCGAGCCGCTCGACGTCAACGAGGTTCTGGCCCACCTCCCCAACCGCGACTTCGATCAGCCGCCGCTGCCCCCGGGTACGAAGGTCGGGCACCTCCATCTCCATGTCTCCGATCTCGAGGCCTCCGTTCGCTTCTACTGCGACCTGATCGGCTTCCGGGAGCACATGTACGCGCCGGATCTCGGCTTCGCCGACCTCAGCGCGGGTGGCCGCTTCCCGCACCGGCTGGCGCTCAACACCTGGCAGGGCGAAAGCGCCTCTCAACCTCCGCCGGGCAGCGCGGGTCTGCGCCGCTTCACACTCGTCCTCCCCGGCGAGCAGGCGCTCTCCGGCGTGCTCCAGCGCCTGCGCGAGGCAGGGCACGCAACCGAGCCGGCGGACGGCGGCGAGCTCGTTCGCGACCCGGCGGGTAGCGCGTTCCTCTTGACGGCCGAACTGCCGTAGAGCGCCTGTTCTCTCTCGAGCCCGATCGCCGACGAGACGTGGACCGGCATCGATGTGATCGACCACCTGCAACCTGTGCAGCAGATCGCGGGCGTGTCGAAGCATCCGTAGTAGCGAACTCGTTCCCGATCACCGCCCCTCCATCCGCGCAGATGCGGGGAGGGTCGGTGGTCGACACGAAGCCAAGGTTGTTCTACCTACAAACCGAAGCCGGTTGCTCCCAGGCAAGAGGTCGGCCATACTAAGGCAACGCCGCCGTGCGGAAGCGGCTCCAGCGAGCAGGCACATTCCCTGCTATTCCCTATCAGCACAAGTGCCCGAAACGACCGGCGACAACACTCAGAGCGTCACGCTTAGCCACTATCTCGCCGTTCTCAGGCGGCGGAAGTGGATCATCGCCGCGGCGATGATCATCGTGCCACTCGCGGCGGTGCTCTTCTCGCTCAGGCAGGAGCGCCTCTACCAGGCCTCGGCCGAGGTACTGCTCAGCCGCCAGAACCTGGCCGCGAATCTGACCGGCGTCACCGATCCGAACCTCGGTCAGCAAGCCGATAGAGTCGCGCAAACCCAGGCCGATCTGGCCCGCGCCCCTGCGATCGCAACTCGCACCCTTGCCGCCGCCGGGCTCAGCTCGCGAAGCGCGGATGAATTCCTCTCGCGCTCGTCCGTGGCCACGAAGGTGAATGCAGATCTGCTCGTCTTCAAGGTCACCGATCCGAAACCGAAGCTGGCGTCCCGGCTCACGAGCATCTATGCCCGCCAGTACACGGTCTACCGCGGCCAGCTCGACACCTCGTCGGTCGTCCGGGCCGAGCGCGGAGTCAAGCAGCAGATGGACGCCCTGAAGGCGAGTGGGCAGGCGAGCGGCCGGCTCTACGCCAACCTCGCCGACCGCTACCAGCAGCTACGTGAGATGGAGGCTCTGCAGACCTCGAACGCCTACGTCATTCGCGACGCCGGCAAGGCGGTGCTCGTACAGCCGCGCACGCGCCGTAACGGCATCCTCGCCGGCGTGCTCGGGCTGGTGCTCGGGATCGGGCTCGCCTTCCTCTACGAGGCGCTCGATACGCGCGTGCGCACGGCCGAGGAGGTTGGACGCGAGCTCGGCGGACTGCCGCTTATCGCCCGGCTGCCGGCTCCTCCGAAGGAGATAGAGCGGGCAGGGCAGCTCGTTATGCTCGCCGAGCCGCATGGGATCGGGAGCGAGGCCTACAGAATGCTTCGCGCCAACCTCGATTTCGTCAGTCTCGAGCGAGATACCAAGACGATCATGGTCACGAGCGCGCTGGCGAGCGAGGGAAAAACAACGACGGCTTCGAACCTCGCTCTGGCGCTTGCGCATGCCGGACGAAAAGTGATTCTGGTCGACCTCGATCTGCGCCGGCCCTGCATCGCCTCGCTTTTCGGACTCCGAGACACCCCGGGGCTGACCGACGTCGTGCTCGGTGCGGCAACGCTGGAGCAGGCGATTACGTCTATCGGCGTGATCGACGGCGCGAAGAACCGGGCAGTCGAAGAGAAATCATCCGGCGCTCGACCTGTGAGGCAAGGTTCCGTCACGGTTCTCCCATCTGGCTCGCTTCCGCCCAGCCCCGGCGAGTTCGTCGGTCTACAGGGAGTCGCGGATCTGATCGCTCAACTCCGAGACCTCGCCGAAGTCGTGATCGTCGACTCCTCGCCGCTCCTCGGTGTCGGCGACGCGATGGTGCTGAGCACACGGGTGGATGCGATGATCATCGTCGCTCGGCTGGATCGCTTGCACCAAGGAACCCTCCACGAGCTCGCGCGGACGCTCGGCCAGTGTCCGGCGACAAAACTCGGTTTCGTCCTCGCGGGCGCCGAAGAAGGGAAGCGCTACGGATACGGCCACCGCTACGGATACGGCCACCGCTATGGCTACGGGCGGCTCCCGTCCGGCGAGGCGGCGGACGTGCAGTCCGGCGAGGCGGCGGACGTGCAGTCTAGGGAAGGCCAATGACTACGGTTTCGAACTCTCCGCTCGACGACGAGCTCGTCGCTCGACTAGAGGACGAAATCTCGTCCTCGGCGTCACCTCTCTTCGGCGCCTCCCCGGTCGCGAGAGCGCACCGCCGCGGTTGGTTGGTGCGCAGGGTCCTGCTCGCGGCGGATGTCCTGGGCCTCAGCGGCGCCTTCCTCCTGGCCGAGTTCGCCGCTCCCTCGTCGGGTGGCCTGAACGCGGTGGGCCAGAAGGAAGAGTGGCTGCTCTTCCTGCTCGTGCTGCCGCTCTGGGTGGTCGCGGCTCGCCTCTACGGGCTCTACGCCCGCGACGAGGAGCGAACCGATAACTCGACCATCGACGACTTCGGCGGCGTCTTTCACCTCGTCACGATCGGCACCTGCGTCACCTTCTTCGCCGGCTCGCTCTCGGGGACGGTCGATCCGAACCGGCTCAAGATGACGATCTTCTGGCTCGCCGCCGTCGCCTTCATGTCGCTGGGGCGCGTGCTCGGGCGCATCGCCTGCCGCCGAAGCGCGAGCTATCTACAGAGCACCATCGTCGTCGGCAGTGGCGGCGTGGCCGAGCTGATCGCACGCAAAGTGCGCCGCCATCCTGAGTACGGCCTCCAGCTCGTCGGTGTGATCGACGACGCGATCGATGTACATACAGGAACGGAGGATGCGGCCGGCCCGCCGCGTTTCTCGTCGCTGGCGACGGCACCGCTGCTTGCACGCACTCTCGGCGTGGAGCGCGTGATCGTTGCGCTTCCGAGCGCCGAGCGCGAGCGGGTAGTGCACCTTATCCGCGAGCTGCGCGAGCTCAACGTCCAGATCGACGTCGTTCCCTTTTTCCACGAAGCGCTCTCGCCGGGCATGGACATTCACTCGATCGAAGGCCTGCCTCTGCTCGGCCTGCGCCCGGCCCGCCTGTCGAGGTCCTCGCTCCTGTTCAAGCGAGCGATGGATCTGACGTTCTCGGCGCTAGGGGTGCTGCTGCTCGCGCCGCTCTTCTGCCTGGTCGCCGTCGCCATCAGGCTCGACTCACGCGGGCCAGTCTTCTTCAGACAGGTGCGCATGGGGCGCAAGGGCGAGACCTTCCGGATCCTCAAGTTCCGCACCATGCAGGTGGACGCGGATGCCCGCAGGGCCGAGCTTCGCCACCTGAGCAAGCACGCCGGGAACGGTGACGATCATTTCCTACTCAAGATCGCCGGCGATCCGAGAGTCACACGGGTCGGGCGTTTCCTGCGCCGTTACTCGCTCGACGAGCTACCCCAACTCCTGAACGTCTGTACCGGAGCGATGAGTATGGTCGGTCCACGACCTCTGCCGCTCGACGAGGATTCCTTCGTCACCGAGTGGGCGCGGCACCGGCTCGACCTCAAGCCCGGCGTCACCGGCCCCTGGCAGGTGCTCGGTCGCGACGATATCCCGTTCGAGGAGATGGTGGAGCTCGATTATCGCTACGTCACGAGCTGGTCGCTGGGCCGCGATCTCAAGCTGACGCTGCAGACGATCCCCGTTCTCGTGCGGGGCGGCGCCGTCTAGGAAGCGGCGATGAACGACTTTGCGACCGGTGAGGCGCTAGGCGTTCGTTTTTACACGGGCACCTTCGATAGCGCAGCCGACCTGGTGATTGAGCGGGCGCTCGAGAGACTTGGCGGTTACGCGGTGCTTTGCAGCGTGCACGTGCTCATGACCCCTCGCCGAGAGCCGGTGCTGCACTCCGCTCTCGACGAGGCCTGGGCCGTGTTCCCGGACGGCGTCCCGATCGCTTGGCTTCTGAAGCGCTCGGGGGTGCTTGGAACTGAGCGGGTCTGTGGGATCGACCTGATGCCGGCGGTGATCGAGCGCGGAATCGCTCGTGGAATGCGGCACTACCTACTTGGCTCGACGGAGGAGGTTCTGGTGAAGCTCGAGCGGAGCCTGCTCGGGCGCTTCCCGGGCATCGAGCTGGTCGGATCTCTCGGGCCGTTCGGCGACCAAGCGGCGCTCGACGCCGTAGTGCCTCAGATCCGCGAGACCGACCCGCACATCGTCTGGTGCGCCTTCGGCGCGCCTAAGCAGGAGCTCTGGATGTATCGGAACGCGGCCGCTCTGGCGCCGGCGCTGGTGCTCGGGGTTGGCGCCGCGTTCGAGTTTCACGCGGGCACGAAGAAGAGGGCGCCGGTCTGGATGCAGCGAGCAGGGCTCGAGTGGCTGTTCCGCTTCGCTAGCGAGCCCACGCGGCTCGGCCCCCGATATCTGCGTACGAACTCGGAGTTCCTTATACGTGTGGTAGCCGGTGGATTGCGAAGAGATCGAACGTGAAAGTACTGATTTCAGCCTACGCCTGCGATCCGCGCTTCGGTAGCGAACCCGGGATAGGTTGGGCATGGGTGAATGCGGCGGCTGTTGGCAACGAAGTCTGGGTACTCACGCGGCCCCACGTCGCGGAGGTCGTGGAAGAAGCACTACGAGGGAAAACGGAGGCCGTGCCCCGGTTCGTCTACGTTGACTTACCTCGCTGGGCGAAGCTGGGCGGGCTATTGGGTCGGCGGTATCGAACGTACTACACGCTCTGGCAACTGGCCGCAGCGCGGAGAGCGCGCGCGCTGCACGCCGAAGTCGGTTTCGACGTCGTCCACCATCTGACCTGGGCGAACGGCTGGTATCCAGCGCTTACCTTCCAGAAGGACGCCGCCTTTGTGCTTGGTCCCGTGGGCGGCGCGCTGAAGGTACCCGTGCACCTGCTCCCGTCGCTCGGCCCGCGCGGTGCCTGTAAAGAAGTCGCTCGCAGAATCGGTCAGCTGGTCGCTCACATCAATCCCGTGATACGAGCAGTTTGGCGCCGAGCAGACGTGATAGTAGTCCTGGAAAAGTCAACGCTATATGCGCTCCCACGTCGCTACCGGCGCAAGGCCGTTGTCCGCCATAACCTGACGATTCCCGAGAAACTGCGAGCTGCCATCGGGGTGGCGAAACGAGAAGACGGCTCTCATATTGCCGTCCTAGCGGGTCGTCTACTCCCGTGGAAGGGAGAGCACCTTGCGATTCGCGCGCTGGCGACGGCGCCCGAATGGCGGCTAAAGGTAGTTGGCTCAGGGCCTGACTTATCTCGGCTGCGCGCGCTCACCGAGAAGCTGGAGCTCAACTCGCGCGTCGAGTTCGTTACGCGCGTGTCGCAGCACGATCTCTGGGAGATGATGAGGACCGCTGACGTTCTCCTCGTTCCGAGTCTCCGCGACGATGGGCCTACGGTGTCGATCGAGGCCCAAGCGTTAGGTCTGCCAGTGATAGCGCTCGATCAAGGCGGACCGGCCGAGCTCGCCAAGGCTGCCGGCAGCTCATTTGTCCTCGTACCGCTAACGACAACGAAACAGATTGTCTCCGGCCTGAGTAACGCACTCCTCAGTCTCGGAACAGCTCGACCCGAGCCCGAATCCATAACCGAGGCGTATGGTGTCGAGCGAGTCAGCCGCGATCTCGCAACCATCTATTCGACCGCAGTTCGTAATTCGACGGATGAAAACTAACGACGTTACTTCTCCGATGTGTTTGTTATCGAGCGCAAGCGCCACCGCTTTTCTCCCGAGCATTCCTGCCAACGGGCCAAGATACTGGCTTTCCCCTTCTTTCACTCGCGATCGTTTGAGTAGCTGGAGAAAAAAGGCCGAGGGATTGGAATAGCTGTGGCCTTCGACTTTTCCCATCTCATATTTGTGGCTCTCGTTGCCGGTGCGGTCATCGTACCGCTTTTCTATCTCATTCTTCGAAGCCCACTCGCTGCTGTCTCCATACTCCTCGCTGTCTTTGTCGTCACGCGAGGTATGCGTGACTCGTTTGATCCCGCGCTCTCCGTCGCGGGAATCCCTCATGGGAATCTCAAGATCCACGCGCTTGACGTTCTCTCTGTCGCATTCCTACTCATTGGCGTCCATCGCGCGCTCACGCTGGGCGTTCGTACCCTTGCACGAGGCTTGGGTCTGGCCCTGGTTCTGCTCTTCGCTGTCAACTTCTCCCGCGGCGTACTGGACTTCGGCCTTCAGACCGGCGCCAACAATAGTCGCGCTTCTCTCTACTTCCTTGCGCCGCTCGTCTACGCGTCGACGATTCCGCATGGCTGGGACGCTCGCGTCTGGCGCTTGATAGCCGGGACAGGGTGTGTGCTCGTTGCGATCGCGTTCTTCTACTTCGCAACCGATGGCTTACGGAGTGTCACGCAGCACGCCCTCCGGAACGGGATCCCCGTAGACTCGCGTCCGGTTGTCGCCGCCGGCGCCCTCGTCATCCTCGAGTCAGCCGTCCTGTTAATCGCGCTTCGCTGGCCGTCGCCGCGAGTCAGTGTCTGGCTCGTGGCTGTAGCCGTGGCTGGGTGCGTTGCCCTCCAGCAACGAACGGTCTGGGTCGCCGGTCTCGCCGTCGGCCTGATCGGGTTTGCCAGGTGGTCAAACCATCGTATACGCGACGCAGAATCACTGGTGCTCGGGGCGACAGGTCTTCTCTTCCTCATCGTGCCTCTCGCCCTATGGGGCTTCTTTCAGAGCAGTGTCCTGAGCACGTCGGCGCGCGAAACGACCCAAGCCAACAGCACGCTCCAGTGGCGGCTCACGGGCTGGAGGGAGTTGATCGCAAGCCACCACTCGCTGAGCGACAGCGTATTCGGCATGCCTGCCGGCGCCAGCTGGGAACGGAGTATTAACTCCGTTTCGATAGGCGTTTCGCCCCACGACCTCTACGTCGAGCAGTTCCTCCGCTCCGGACTCCCGGGTGTCGTTGTGCTGGTCGCGCTCGGGCTCGTACTCTGGAGCCGCCGCGGCGAGTTCGCTTCTCGCGCGGGACTGACGCCGACCTGCGTCGGACTTCTCTTGCTTGCCCAGTTCGTGTTCACCATTACCTACTCGCTCGACGCCGTTCAGGGACTCATCATCGGGATCTTCATCGCGTCACTGTCCCCAAACAAACAGGCGGCTCCGGTGTCCCTTGTTCATGCGAACGGTGCGGTCCTAAGCGCTCGCGCTCGAGGAGTCCCGTGAGAATCACAGCGATTCTCGCTAGTCACAACCGCCGCGAGAAAACGCTCACGTGTCTCCAATCGTACTTCGATCAGGTTGTTAATTCGCCGGTAGTACTCGACGCTGTGCTTGTCGATGCCGGCTCGAGTGATGGAACCGCGAGGGAAGTAGAGACGCGGTTCGTCGGCGTGCGAATCGTACGCGAAGGCGCCTCGCTATTCTGGTCCGCGGCGATGGCCAGGGCGGAGTCCGAAGCGCTCGCTCTCGATCCGGATGCTCTCGTTTGGCTCAACGACGACGTCGTGCTCGAGCCAGGTGCGCTTGCTCGACTAATGCGGATCGCAGGCGATCCGCGCACCACGGCGAGGATCGTCGTTGGTCGCATCCATGATCCGGATAGCGATGAACCGACCTATGGTGGCGTTCGGCGTATCGGCTGGCATCCGTTACGTTTCGCCCTTGTGCCGCCAGCCGACGAGCCGGTCGAGGCAGAAACGTTCAACGGAAACCTAGCCCTCGTCACGCGCGCGGCAGCCGATGCGGTCGGTACGTTCGACGGCGGTTTTGCCCACGCCACCGCCGATTTCGACTACGGTTTGCGCGCGCGCGCGCTCGGAATACCCATCCTCGTTGCGCCTGGGCGGGCGGGAGTTTGTCGGCGGAATAGCGATATCGGCACCTGGAGAGATCCAGCGCTCGGCGCACGGGCGCGCTGGCGATCGCTACTCGGGCCCAAAGGGCTTCCGCCACGCTCTATGGCTAGATACCTGAGGCGACACGGTGGACGAGCCTGGCCGCTGTTCTGGATCACTCTATACCTGAAGTTCGCACTTTCTCTTGCCGGCGTCTCTTTGGTGAGGCGACTTAGACGATGATTGACACGGTTGTCGTCAGAGGCTTAGAAATCCCTGCGAGATATACAAAACGCGGTGGCGCGACCCGCCTGTCAGCGATCACTGATACATTCGCTCACCTCTTAAGCAGCCAACGACTCCGACAATACCTCCGAGAACTTCGGTATCGATAAGCAACAACTATGTTCCCGATATTGATAATCGCCCATGTCAATAGCGAGATCTGTTAACGAGCGCGAGGCTCAACCCTGTGAAAGTCGCCCATACTCTCGCTCGCCTCTTGCATAGCGGTGCCGAACGTCAGTTCGCCTGTTCGTACGAGCTGTGGCAAGCCGCGGGTATTGAACTGACGATTATCGGCATGGCCGATGGCGAGCACCCATATGCCGGAACTCTCGAGGCGGCCGGGTATCCGGTGTTCACGCTTCCGCCGGCGCGTTCGCGGCGGGGATTGATCGCCCTGCGTCGCGTGCTGCGACAGATTGAGCCCGACGTTGTCCACATTGGAGCGGAAAGCGCTTTCGACGCCGTCGCTCTGGTCGCCGTTTCCTGCCCTTCGGTTAGAGGTGTTGTTCGAACAGTACGTAGCCACTTTTGTTATCCGGGCTCGCTTCGTTTCCGGCGCCGGATCCGCAGCTCGTTCACGCGACACCTCGGTGTGGTCTGGGTGTCGGTATCCGACGAGGTGGCTTCGACCGAGCTCCAGTACTCAAAGAACCCCACGAGGGTCGTGGAGGGCTTCGTCGATATGGACTACCTCGTTAGCCGGTCGATTCCCGAAGAAGGCCGACGGATCCGCGCCGAGCTCGGCATCGACCCATCTGCGTTCGTGGTCGGACTGATCGGTAACTGCGGCGGCGCGAAGAACCACGAGCTGGTCGCGGAAGCGCTTCCTGCAGTCGCCATTCCTCTTCAAATGCTCCACGTCGGGCATCCGGACGGTGCTCGACGGATCGAGACGGCCGCGTGGGAGCGAGTACCGGCCCGGCATAGGGTGCATCACCTCGGAGCGCGCGACGATATCCCGGCTCTCTTGGATGCATGCAACATGACATTGCTCCCGTCTCTCTATGAAGGCCTCTCGAACGTCGCCATCGAGTCGCTCGGCGCCGGGGTCCCACTCATAGGGGCCGACACGCTGGGTTTCCAGTGGCTCCGGTCCGTGCCTCACGCGCGGCTCGTTTTACACGACGCGAAGCAATGGGCTGAGGCGATCGATGCGGCCGCGAACGACCCGATAGAAGTGAGAGCCGAGGCTGTCGCCGCTGTGCGCGATCGCTTCCAACCGAAGCGGGCGATCGACGAGTACCGTGCGATATACGACCTGGCGGTTGACGGCCGACTCATCCTGCGGAAAGCGACCGGGCGGTCTCCTGTCTACTAGAAGACAAAAAAACCGGATCCGACACGACTATCCGTTAGAAACGAGTACCGAGAACGTAACGGCGACCTCGCTGACCGTAAGCGCTGTTTCCGGCTTTGCGTGGAACTCTGTGGGTACCGTCGTACTGGTCGCTGCGCAGATCGCCTCCACGATGGCGACCGCTCGCTTGATCGCTCCGACCGAGTTCGGAGCCTATGCTGCCGCCCAGGCGGCTATCGGGCTTGCCGGCTACTTCACGATCTCGACCATCGGCCTCGGAATACTCCGGCGCTCGGAACTAGGGCCCAAAACCGCAGGGAGTGCATTCACCCTCTCCATTGGGATCGGAACGCTGGTACTCGTCGCGCTTTGGTTTCTCGCCGTACCCTGGGCCGATGCTTGGCGTATTCATTCGGCGATCCGGCTCGTTCGCGTGCTCGCTTTCTCCCTCTTCTTCGTTTCGCTCGCGAATGTTCCGCTCGCGCTCCTTCGCCGTCGCTTGCGTTTCGGCGTTGCCGCGCTGGTTGAAACAGCGACCCAGGTCGCCGGTCTTGCATTCAGCGTCCTCCTCGCCGTCTTCTTGCATTCGGCTTTCGCGCTCGTGATCGGTCAGGTTATTGCCGCCGTCACCCTATTTTTCTGGGCCGTCGCGTTAGTACAGCGAGATATCAGTATCGGTTACGATCGCGCCGAGGGGCGCGAGCTCTTCACCTACGGCAGTCAACTCAGCGCGTTACACCTAGGCACTTACGTCGCCAACACGCTTCCGAGCTGGGTTGCCGGCCGGAGTTTCGGCGCATCCACGCTTGGTCTCTACTCGCGCGCAAACATAACGGTGAATCTGCCGCTCACCTACCTGTCGGCAAGCGTCACGAAGGTCCTGTTTCCGCTCTACGGTCGTGTCCGGAACGACGCCAGGCGTACTTCGGCGCTGATCAGCGAGGCAATCGTACTTGCAACCGGGTTTTCCTGGCCTTTACTCGCGATCGGCGGCGGAGCAGCGTCGGTGGCAATCGATTTCCTGCTGGGCTCGCGCTGGCACGGAGCAACACCGTTCCTCCAACTGTGCGTCCTCATCGCCTGTGGAGCGCTCCCCACCGAGCTCTTGACCAACGCGGCGGAGGCGTTGGGTTGGATATGGCTTGCCACCCTGCGCCTGATCGCGTTTCTGGTGATGCTCTGCATCGCGCTTGCGGTGAAAGAGCTCGCGGGCCTCGGACTGAGCGAGCTACTCATCGGAGTGGCGATCGCCCAATGGATCACCTACGCGATAACGCTCTCACCGTTCGCGAGTCGCGGCATTGTAGATTCCCGACTCTTGCGTCGCAGTCACTTTGTCCAAGTCCTGGTCTCTATCGGCGCGTTTGGAATCGCTCTCGCGTGCGCGCGCGTCCTTGCCGGAGTCGGTATCGTCGTTCAGGTCACGGCCGAGCTCATGGTTACGGTTGCGGTTTGCGGTGTTGTTCTTCTCGGGCGCTCGTGGTATCCGGCTAGCGAAATCTTCTGGAGACGCCTAGGCCCCGAGGCGATCGAGCGCTGGGTTCCTTCTCGCTTGCGAGCGTTCGTATCGTAATGAAGCTACTTCACTCTGATCGCCGAGCCCAACGACTAGCTACCGAGTTTAAGCGAGACGCGAAAGGTCGAGAGCGCGAAAACGAGAGCGAATATGAGATCGTCGAGAGACACACAAACATGAATTCGCGTGTCTTGATCATCTACGAGTGGATCCCGGAATACCGGCGACCGTTCTACATAAAACTAATGGATGAGTTGGCCGCTCGTGGGATTGCGCTAACCGTTCTAGCCGGAACTCCGACCGCTGTTCAGGCGGCGCGGAACGAGGCCGTAGTATCCGACTCCTTGTTCGTGTATACGCCCACTCGCCGGCTGAAGCTCGGTGGCGCTTACCTCTCCTGGCAAACGCTCGGGAAGCAGCCGCGGCAGCACGATCTGATCATTGTCGAAGAGGCGCTCAAGCACCTCGAGACCTATGCGCTCGTCCTTCGCCAGCGCTTCGGCGGGCCGCCGGTCGCGTTGTGGGGGCTTGGCACCGACAACATCGCCTGGCGCACGCGCCGGAAGCGCGGGAGGATCGCAAGGCTCGTCAAGCGCTGGCTCGTCGGGCGGAGCTGTTGGTTCTTTGCCTACACCGAGGGAGGCGCCGACTACGTCGCCGGGAACGGCTTCCCTCGCGATCGGATCACGGTCGTGCAGAACTCGGTCGATACCTCAGGGCTCGAGACGGCCGCGGCCGCGGTCGGCGAAACCGATAAAGCGTCGCTTCGCGAAGAGTTGGGGCTCGTAGAAGGCGCGACCTGCCTGTTCGTCGGTGCGCTGGACAAGCACAAGCGGCTCGAGTTCCTGTTCGAGTCCTGCGCGCAAGTGGCAGCGAAGCGCAGCGATTTCCGTCTCATCCTCGCCGGCGACGGCGTGCAGCGTGAGCTGGTCGAGCAAGCCGCGGCAAGCTCGCCCTGGCTTCACTACGTTGGCCGGGCCGATGCTCGCAAGGAAGCGCTGCTTGCGAGCGTCAGCGAGTTGCTGCTGATGCCGGGCAGCGTCGGGCTCGTCGCGGTGGATTCGTTCGCGCTCAGGATTCCGATCGTTACTACGGACTGGCCCTGGCAATCGCCGGAATTCGAGCACCTCGAGGCGGAGACGAACTCCGTGGTGACGCCCGACGATGTGAGCTCATTCGCCGGGAAGGTTCTCGATCTGCTCGACGATCGGTCGCGCCGAGCCCATCTCGAGGCCGGCTGTGCCGAAAGCGCGAAGCATTACTCGCTCTCGGCGATGGTCAGCAATTTCGCAGACGGAGTCGAGTCGGCCCTCGCCGGCGTCGGAAAGCTCAACTCATCCGCGTCGCGACAGGAGTAACGGGGGAGTGTCTCAACCGGAGGCACGGTGCACGTCCGAGAGAACAGGGGCGAGGACGTTGGCCAGGCGTTCGGCTGCTCTTCCGTCCCAGTGCTTCGGTAGAGGACGTGATGCCGCGCCGGCAGCGAGGGCGGGAACGATCTCGTCGATGCGCTCGAGGTCGAGCCCAAGGAGTCTATTCGTCCCCGAATGGATGGTCACAGGGCGCTCGGTGCTCTCCCGAAGAGTGAAACAGGGAATGCCGAGGAACGTAGTTTCCTCCTGGACTCCTCCGGAATCCGTGAGAACAGCTGCCGCGTCGGCTTCGAGCGAGAGGAAATCGATGTAGCCGAGCGGTTTAGTGAGCAGGATGCCTTGGCTCGACTCGAATCCGCCGAGCATCTTGCGCGTTCGCGGATGTACGGGGAACACAACTGGCAACTCGTGCGCGGTATGGCGCAGGCGCTCCATGGCTACCGGAAGGAGCGGTCCATCGACGAGAGTTGGTCGGTGAAACGTAACAAGGAGGTACTCCCCGGGCTCAACGCCAAACCGCTCGGCTGTTGCCGCCGCGCGAAAGCGCGGCTCAACCGCTACAAGGCTGTCGATCATCGTGTTGCCGACGAAATGGATGCGATCCTCGGCGATTCCCTCGGCACGGAGGTTCTCGACCGCCTCTTCGCAGTGGACAAAGAGGTGATCGGAGAGCTCGTCAGTCACGACGCGATTGATCTCTTCCGGCATCGTGCGATCGAAGTTGCGAAGGCCTGATTCGACGTGGGCAAGCGGTATTCCGAGCTTTACGGTCGTGAGGGCTGCCGCTAGCGTCGAGTTGACGTCGCCGGCGACTATCACGAGATCAGGGCGCTCCTTCTCCAACACCGGCTCGAGACGCTCCATCACGCGCGCCGTCTGAACGGCGTGACTTGCGGAGCCCACCCCAAGGAGATAGGCGGGTTCCGGCACGTTCAGTTCCTCGAAGAAGATCTCCGACATCTCACGGTCGTAGTGCTGGCCCGTGTGTACGATCACGTGCCGCTCGATGGGGAGTCGTTCCTTGAGGGCCGAAATAACCGGCGCCATCTTCACGAAGTTCGGACGTGCGCCGACGATGTAAACGATCGTCATCAGGCCGACCTCAAGACGGCCACACAAGTACAGCGACTGATGAGAACCTCGGCTTCTGTGACCGCGCGGCGATCCTCTCGATGATTGTGGCCTCGAGCGACGTACGGTGGGGACCTGCGTTGGAAATTGGCACGCCCGCCGTAGTTTTTCTGTCGCGCATACGCGAAATCTAGTTACGCTCTCGGATCTTCGCGTTGACGAGCGGCGCGATAACGCGGGGATCTCTCGATAAAACATTCGCTATCACTAGCATCTACTCGTCGGACGAGCGACGAGGAGCAACGTACCGCCGACGGCAGGGAACAGACGCAGAACGATCAAGAATGGGCGGTACCAACAACGCCTAAACCATGAGGACGGCGATCTATCGAGGCAGGTCATTACCTCGACCACCGTGTAACCGTGACGCGTAAGGAGATGCTCCAGCGTAAACCTGTTGAAACTCAATACGTGATCTGAGCCTTCACGAAACCGCCCGAGAACGAAACGAACGTAATTCGGCAACCCTAAAGCGTTCGGGCAGGAGACGATGAGCACCCGACCGACGAATGGTCGAATCGCATCAAGTGCAAGGCCGGGATTGTCGAGATGCTCGATCAAATCGCCCATCACAACGACGTCGAACGGGCGATCGATATGGCGGCTCAACTCGCAAACGTCAGATGCGACGAGACGTAGATGAGGATAGCGTTGTTGCAGTAGAGCAACGATGTCCCGCGAGTAATCGACGCCAACAACTTCGTCTCCAACTTGTGCTAATTCGTAATGAAGCTGCTGTGGAAACGCTGCAATCCGCTCGTCGTCGGAGCCTCCAACCTCGCCGATGAATCCGAGATCTAGGACGCTCTTCCCTCTCGCGGCCGAGACGATGTACTCTCTGCGACGGACGTAACGCACGTTAAACACCAACCTATTATGCTCAGAATGACCTGCCGGGTCTTCGCGACGTCAGCCACGCTACACCGGGCGAGATCATCGGTAGCGGAGATGAAAGCGCCCTACGGCATCGCCAAGAAAGACGCTCACTAGACCTCGAGCCATTCTTACGAGCGCGGAGCGGCTGGCGCTTTCTCGTTCAAAGTACGCTCGAGCTGGATCATGCGCCACGAGCGCGGATTGAGCTCGATCGCGCGGCTGAGGCTCTGCTTCGCCTTGCCGATTTCGCCTTGTTTCACGTCGATGCGGGTCGAGACGAGCCAGAGGCTCCAATTCGTCTTGTTGTGCTTGATCGCCTCGCGAATCCAGGCGCTTGCCTGCGCGAGTTTCCCCTCCTGCTCCATCACCAGCGCAAGCTGCAACGCGGGGCTGGCCGCCCAGGGCTGGATCCGGCGAGCCTTCATGGCGGCGTTCTCGGCTGCAGCCGCGTCTCCGCGAGTAACCGCTGCCTGGCTTCTCTCGATCTCCGTTTGGGCGAGGAGTGGGATCGTCTGCGCCGCGATCAAGAGCCAGGCGACGACCACGGTCGCGACGAGTGGGCCTCTCTCCCGTAAGAGCCGGAGCGATCTGCGCTCGGTCTTTGGTTTTCGGTTTTGCTCGACCGGCTTCAGCGAGCTCAGAGCGAGCGCGAGGATTGCCCAGGCCACGATGCTCACCACCGTCAGCTCCCACATCCAGTCGATGGCGACTTCGACCGTATAGGCGCCGAACGCGGCCGTCAGTGCAGCCAGCGTGACTCGTCCATCTCCCGCGCGGAGACATCTTCGTCCGCTTACGAACGCGCCTATGGCGAAGATCGGGGCGAGAAGCAAGAAACCAACCAGGCCGAGCTCGCCGAGAGTCTCGAGATAGAGCGAATGCGCATCCTTGACCGAGATCGCGATGCTGCCGTGGCGGGTCCACCACTCGGCGTATGAGCCCGCTCCGTTTCCGACCAGCGGGTGCTGCTGCCATTGATCTAGCGCCGCCGACCACATCTGCCAGCGCCCGTTCCCGGAACCGCTCAAGAAGTGCTCGCTCGTTGAGTAGCCCTGGCCCACCGTGTTGGCTTGCGCAGGGCGCTTGAACTGTTCGAACCTTCGAATCGGGTGACTTGCGATCACTCCTACGATGAGCAGGAGCGCGATCGACGCGACCAGCGTTTGCCCGAGCCGGCGGCTTGGACGTATCCGATCTCGTAGGTAGCGGCTACCGAGCGCGTAAACCGCGGCGGTCAGTGCGCAGACGAGCAGGATCAGGAATGCGGCGGCTCGACCTTGCCGTTCGACCAGGCCGGTGCCGAGCGGCCCGTCAACGAGCTGATGGCGCATCCTCAGCACAGCGATAGCTCCAGCACTGCCAAGTCCGCCAACGACCAGCGCAGCGCCGATGCTCCAGCGGTGCTCGCTCAACGCGAAGAAGACGACTACGCCGACGAACGCCGTGAGAGCTCCGCCGCGAGACGAAGCGAGGTAGATCACGGAGGCCACGACCGGTAGCGAGGCGAGAGCGATTCCGCGCACGATCGAGTTACGGCCACCGATCGCGACGCGGAGCGCGAGCGGGATGCCAAGCGCCGTGAGAGTGGCGAGCCCGTTCCAGTAACCGAGCGGGAAGTTGAGGCGGATGGCCGACTTGGGCAGGAAAGCGAAGATGCCTCGGTCCGGAAACAGCCCGGGGAACAATCTGCTCGTGAGCGCAACGAGAGCGATCGCCACGATGGCCAGCGTCAACCCGTCAACCCAGCGATCGACTTTGCCATAACGGGCGGCGAGGGAGATCAACAGAAAGACGGCCAGAAACAGGGAGACGCGGTTGAACTCGTTGAACGCGTTCTCTGCGCTCGGCGCCCAGACGACGGAGAGCAGCGTCCACAGGCAAAGCGCGGCCAGCAGCCCGGCGATGACCTTGGCCGGCCGCGTCATCTGACCGAGCTCGACGATGCCGAACGCAACGCTCATCGAGATCGCCCACCAGAGTGCGATCGCCAATGTGCCTCGGCTTGGGAGACCGTAGCTGCCGTTGTCGTACGCAATTGCGAACAATGAGACCGCAACGGCGCTAGTCAGCAGAAGCGCGGGATTGGGGGAACGGAGGGCGACGAGTATTCGAGAGCGCACGCGCTAGTAGACTAACCTGGCGCACGAGATGAAAGGAGACGAACCTCTGACCTCGGCCGCTCGTCTCTTGGTAGCCGCATTAGTTCTCGCTCTCGCTTCCCTGACCGCGGGCGCCGCGGGCGCCGCAACGCTCTCGGATACTCCATCAGCCGTCGACCAGTACGTGGAGTTCGTCCCGACAGGGAATGGGAATGCGACTCCCGGGGACAGGACCACGCCACTCTCGCGAGGCTCGGCTCGCGCTCTCGAAACGGTGAACCGACCGCTCGCGGCGGCGTTGAGGGAGGTCGCGACGTCGTCGGCGTTCGGCGCTCCGGAAGCGAAGCTCGCCCCGACCGGGAGCGCGCGAGTGAGCCCCACGCTACCCGGCGCGTCGTTCGCCGCAAGCCTGAAAGAGATGTGCGAATCTCTCCTGGGCGGAGGGCGTCGCTCGCTCGGACTCCTCGTCGGCCTCGCAATCATCTCGGTGGCGGCTGCGCTAATAGCCAGGAATAAGGGCCTATCCCGTTAGGGGTGCGCGGTCGAAGGGGTTGAGCCGTGGATGCCAAGAGCTCGTCTCGGAATGAAGACCCGTCGACTGGGTGTGATTGGTGGATGCGAGGCTAGGACGCAGCGTCGCGTTCGTAGCCGGCGGCTACGGGCGCGACCGAGGACAACGCACCCGAGCCGCCGAGCGCGGCCAGGCGATGGAGTGCTTCGTTTCGAGACGAGTTCCAAAAGTCGGACGGGCCGTGAAGGCGCACTGGTAGTGCGACAAACGGTCTGGGCGGGCACTGGCGCCGCGGGGCGGCCGCTTCGGGCGTGTAGGCCTGGCGGGATAGGCCCTAAGAACCGCTCCGCTACCTGATCGCGCCCAGCGGCTCGGTATCTCGCCCCGGGTCGCCGTCCGCTTCGCACCAGAGCACGAGCCGCATGTCCTAGAAGTCGCGGGGGTCACTTCCGCAGCACGCGGAGATCGAATTCCATCCTGGCCGCGAGCGCCCCATGGAGAGAGCGCCTCTGTTCGCATAAAAACGCGTCTCACCATCTTGGCGGGTGGGATGCGCGCGCGAGGTTACTCATCAGCGTGTGGGCACGGCGAGCCCCACACACAACCCGCCCAGGTCTCCTTGGGCGTCTTCAGCGAGAACGGAACGGACACGTCGCGATCATTGGCGAGGCGAGCCCTGAGGTACGTCGTTTTCGCCGGCTCGTCGATCCGGGCCTTGAAGATTCCGTCGCGATTGGCCTCGAGCCTCTTGATCAGCTTCCATTCTGTGCCGGATTTGCGCTCGATCAAGACGTTTTCTGCAGCGCTGGTCGGCGTTCGGCCCCAGAGAAAGATCATGTTCTTCGGCTGGCGCGAGGCGATGAACGGGAAGCGAAAGGCACGCAGCGCCGGCTTGGCGAGATCCGATGCTGTGCCGCTGTCGTTGCGATAGTAGAGGCCTGACTGCGCCACCATCTGTGAGACTGGATCATCGCGGATTTGATACCAGGTGAAGAGGCTCACCCCGGCCCTCCACGCCTGATAGAGAGCTTGTGAGACCCAGCGCGCCTCGAGCCGAACGGGAACGCCCCCTGGATCGGGCGGGTTCGATTCCCAGCTGAACTCGTTTATCCAGAGTTGGATCCTCTTCTGCTTCGACACGACGTGCTTGGCACGAATGGCGGCGTTGAGGACCGCCCGCATCTCGCCCATATCGCCGAGCGAAGCATTTCCGTGGACGCTCGCCCGGTGAGTGGGGCCGCCTTCTGTGTAGGGGTGATGCGCCCAGACGTCGAACTTGGCGCGCTGCTTGCAGGCCGACGTGTAGATCGTCTGAACCTCGTGGGTCATCTTGTTGCGAACCTTCTTCTCGGAGATGCAGAGAACATCCTCCATGAAGCCGAGCGGCGCCGTTTGCGGTTGCTGGGGTTCCCAGAACGGAGCCGTCTCTCCCCCGATCACGACGTTGTCGGCATTCACCGAGTGGATGGCGTCGGCCGAGGCGTTGAGCATCGCTCGGTACCAGTTCGGCTGGAACGGCTTTCCGTTCACGGTCAGAGGGCTCAGGAAGAAAGTAAGGTTGGGCTCGTTCCAGATCGACCAGTAACGTACGCGGGGAAGGCCCTCGAAGCTCCCGCCGTAACGTATCGCCGCGGCCGTCGCGAAGTCCGCCAGGGCGGTTGGGCTAGGCTGGTAGGACCCGGGTGAATATGACGTCACGGCGGCGCCCTCCGCCCAGACCGGTGCGATCGAGATGGTCACGATCGGCTCCAGACCGGCGTTCGATATCGCTCGTATGTCATCGTCGTAGGGCTGCCAGTGGTAGTCGGAATCGGCCGGGTTCCGTGCCTGGAAACCGGCGGGTACCACCGATCCCGAAGGCGCGACCGACGACCAGTGGACAAAGATCCGCACGAACTTTGCGCCGGCCGCCCGTATGTGCTCGAGCTCGGTCTCGGTATCCGCGCTGGAGGCCATATGCACATACGAGACGCTGGTGACAAGCGGTCCTGCGCCTGCCTTGACGATCGGCGCTTTCTGCGCTCCCGGAGCGGCCGCCGCGGTTGCGACGGTAGCGACGAGTATGAGACTGCCTCGGATGACGCGGCTCATGGTCGCCCAGAGTACATAAGCATTCCGACTGGTGCGAGGAGGAAACCGGCTTTGCTACCAGCTCGGGATAGTGGCCTGGCACGCGGCTCGCGCCTGAAACAAGCGCTACGCAGCTCACCGATCTCTGTTCCGAGGGCGAAGAACTAAAGCATCCGCTTGCCAGTTTCATGGATAGGGAGTCCAATCGTGACGTACGGACCCGGAATACCGCCCTTCGAGCTCGGTTTAAATGAAGCACCCCACCGCCTGGCCGCGCTCGGCGGCGCGATGAGTTGTCTTAGGGCCTATCCCGCCAGGCCTACACGCCCGAAGCGGCCGCCCCGCGGCGCCAGTGCCCGCCCAGACCGCTTGTCGCACTACCAGTGCGTCTTCACGGGCCGTCCGGCCCCTGGCATCCACGGCTCAACCCCTTCGAGCGCGCATGCCTAACGAGATAGGCCCTGGTCGCGCCCGTATCTCTGTCGATACGAGCACTTCCTGTCTCCTAGCCGTAACGACCACACACCTGTGAGACGGAGCTAATCCGTCCCGTATTCTCCCTGCAACCGAATAGGGGTTGAAGCATCGGGGGCCGCTGCCGATTAGCTCCTCGACGCCCGCCAACCTCGAATCCCGGCAGGTGTGAAATGAGAGATCAGACCCCCAGACAGACCGGGCGTCGCGGGCACCGAGCCCTTTCGATGATTCCCGCTCGAGTGAGATTCGCCGTCTCCGTTCTCCTTCTAGGCGGATTGCTGCTTGCGCTGATGCTCGGAGGCGCCTCGGGCGCTGCCGGTGCGGGGCACTCGGGCAAGATCCGCGGGGCCCATCTGAGCAAGACGAGCTTCGCGCCCGCCAGCGCGAGCATGACGAAGGTCGAATACCGCTTTTCGCCGGCGAGCTCCAGATTCGGCTTCAAGCTCCTGCTCAAGAGCGGGACGACGTGGCAGACCCTGCGCAACGTCACGCGCACGGGCCACTTCACAGGCTCGCACTCCACGACCGTGAAGGTGCTCTTCGGCACCAAGCCGGTCAAGCTCGGACGCTATCGCCTCGAGCTCAGCGCCGACGCCAACCGTGTTTCGCTGCCCTTCCAGGTTGTCGCCGCGCCTCCGGTTACATCGGCCCGTCACGATCGGCCGGGAAATACGGTCAAGCTCATTTTCATCCACCATTCCACCGGTGAGAACTGGTTGAGCGACGACAACGGCGAATTGGGCATCGCTCTCGAGAACAACAACTACTTCGTCAGTGACACCAATTACGGCTGGGGACCGGACAGCATCGGCGACAAGACCGACATCGGCGACTGGTGGTTGTGGTTCCGCGGTTCGAGTAGTCACACCTATCTGAACGCCTTGTACACGGAGTCCGGTCAGCACGCTTCTTACTCGCGTCGCGCCACCGATCCCGATCCAAGCCGGGAAAACGAAGTCATAATGTTCAAGTCGTGTTTTCCGAACTCGTATATCTCCGGTAACCCGAGCGACTCGCCTAAGACGGGAAACAATCCACTGCGAGGACAGGACGCGGGCTCGGCCGCCATGACGGTGGCCAATGTCAAGGGTATCTACAACGACATCCTCACTTATTTCGCTGCGCATCAGGACAAACTCTTCGTTCTGATCGTCTCTCCGCCCCTCGCCAAAAACGCGACCGATGCCGTGCACGCCGCCAACGCTCGTGCGATCGCGGACTGGCTGACGAGCAAATGGCTGGCGAATTATCCGTATAAGAATGTGGCCGTATTTGATTTCTTCAATGTCCTGACCAGTAACGGAGGCAGCCCCGGCACCAACGATCTCGGAAAGGCGAGCGGGAACCATCATCGTTGGTGGAACGGGGCAGTTCAGCACAGCCACACCGTGGCGAACAACTTCTCGGCCTATCCAACCGGCGACAGCCACCCCTCGCGAGCGGGCAATCTCAAGGCCACCGGCGAGTTCATCGATCTGCTCAACTTCTACTACCACCGCTGGGCGGCAAGCAGCAGCACGTAAACGAAAGGAAAACGATGGCGTCGACCCTCTCGTCAGAGCGACCCGCTACGACCGCGACGGACATGCTCAAACCGACTCTCACCAGGTCGAAAGCTCGCGCCGGAGCTGTTTGGCTGCTCGGCGCGGCACTGGTCGCGGCACTTCTTGCCGGTTGCTCGGCGTCCTGGTCGAGCGACCAGGGCAAGACGATCTCACCGAAGGGTTCCGCCTACTCCTACAAGGTTCCGCACGGCTGGCTAGTCGAGAGTGGTGACTCGTTCAAAGTCGAAGGGCGTAGCTTCCAGACGGCCGTCCACGGTCAGACCGGACTCGCGGTGATCGCCGTATCTCAGCAGTCCATCAACGAGAAGATCACCTCCAGTAACCTGAACGCGATCGAGTCGGAGTACAAACGCGCGGCGGCAAAATGGCAGTATCCGCCGACGGACTGGCGGAAGTCGTCGCTCGCCGGCGCGCCCGCGCTCCGCTATCACCGATCCGGAACGAGCGCCGGAGAGACGAGAGAGATCGATGCCTACGTCGCATTTAAGGTTCACAGGGTGTTTTTCGTCGAATGCATATATACTCTCGATACGCGAAGTGACGTATTGAACGCCTGTAATAACGTCACGGAATCGTTCGTAGTTCATTGATCACATTCCTAGCGGTGTAGATATCTGAGGTCATCGAACTCTGGTTCACGATTCGTGTGAGCGAACGGTTGCTCGTTCTCTCAGATGACCTCGGCTTCAGACGAGACAACGTCTCGCATTCCGCGCCAACGCTCGCGCGCCGTCGAACGATCGGGTTCTGTGGCGATCGGCGAATACGCTACGTTACGTGCTTACGGTGCGTTGCCGCGGCATAAGTGCGGCTTATACGAAACCCGGTAATGTCTGACGAATAACGGAGAATAGATTTCGTAGTGCATTCGGAGCACCGTAACGTAATAACGGTCGAAGAAATCGCTTCAATCAAGGTCGATCGTCGGCGCAAGGGCGTCGACGGCGCCGTAGCTTTCGGTGGAGCGCGCAGCGGTTGCGACGGCGAGCGGTAACGCCCGCGCCGCCGCGCCGGGATCGAAGCGCGAGCTTGCCAGCGTCGCCACGAGCACTCCGAGCAGCACGTCGCCGGCGCCGGTGGTGTCGACGGCGTTAGCGGCCACGCCGGGAACATCGCCCTCCGCCTCGCCACGTATCAGCGCTCCCTCCGCACCAAGCGTCACCACGGCGATTCTCGCTCCGAGATCGGCGCAGAGCGTCTCGGCGGCGCCGGCAGGGTCGTTCTCTCCGCTCAGCAGGCGCGCTTCCTCGCCGTTCACCTTGAGTAGAAATGCGCCTGCACAGAGCGATCGCACCGCTTGCGCGGCCTGAGCGGGGCTTCCCCAGCGGCCAAGGCGCAGGTTGACGTCTACGAGCAGCGGTTTCCCCTGCGTGAGCGCCAGCTCGCGAGCTCGTTCGGAGATCTCCCGCTCGCGTTTGCCGACGAGCGTGTTCGAGCCGAGCTCGAGCGCGACGCAGGCCGAGACGGCGGCTTCCAGATCCGGCTCGAGCGCCTCCAGCGCCGGCTCGATCCCCTGACCGTAAATGAGGAAGTCGGGCACGCCCTGCATGTCGATAACGTCGAAGGCGACGGCGGTCTGTACGCCGCTCAGACGCCGCCACCAGCGCAGATCGATTCTCTCCGCGAGCAGTCTCGTCTCGAGCCAGCGTCCCCAGTGGTCGTCGCCGACGCCGCCGGCGAGCGCGACCGAGGCACCGCAACGCGCCGCGGTGATGGCGGCATTGGTCGGCGCACCGCCGCAGTGAGGCACGAACGAGTCGGCCTGTGACCAGTCCTCGAGCGGGCGCTCGCAGATCAGGTCAACGAGTGTCTCGCCAAGGAAGAGAACCGGCGCCTGCATGGAAGCCACGTTAAGCGCCGGCCAAGACGACAGTTCGCAGATCGGCGAAAAACAGCGGTTTTCCTGGGGGAAAACGAGAAACGCGCCGCTACGGGTCGATCAGTATCGAGGTATCCTTACCTTTACCGCGAAGTAAGGAAACGCAATGGATGTCGTGTCCCGGATGACGAGCAAGGGCCAGGTGACCGTGCCCAAAGCGGTGCGGGACACCCTGAAGCTGCGGGAGGGCGACCGGGTCGTCTTTCGGGTCGTCGGTGAGCGCGCCGAGCTGGCGCGGACGGCCGATCTGCTCGAGCTCGCGGGCGCGGTGCCGGTCTCGGCGCCGCCGGCCGAGCCCGGGACGGGTTGGGACGAGGTCAGACGGCAGCTGCGCGATGTACGGGAGCGGCGGGAGCGGTGAAGGCAGTCCTCGACACCAACGTGCTCGTTCGCCACCTGACGGCCGATCCGCCCGAGCAGGGGCGCCGGGCGACCGCGTTTCTCGCCCGTGCCGAGGAGTTACTGCTTCCCGACCTCGTCGTCGCCGAGCTCGTTTACGCGCTCGAGTCGGCCTACGAGCTCGAGCGCCCGCGTGTCGCCGAGCTGGCGCGCGCCGTCATCGCCTTCCCCGCTATCGTCGTCCTCGACGAGACGCTGCTCCTGCGATCTCTCGAGCTCTACGAGAGGGAGAGACTCGACTTCGTAACTTCTTACCTGGCCGCCAGCGCCGAGAGGAGCGGGGTGGGGGCCGTCGCCTCTTTCTACCGCTCGCTCGAGTCGTTCCCGAGTGTGCGGCTGATCGAGCCGGCCTGAGCGGTTCTAGGCGCCGCTTCGCGTTCAGCCGCCCGTAAAAGGCGTATCAAGCGGCGGGACACACCTCTCCTCCCCGGAGCGCATAGCGGGTTGAAGATCCGCGGACTGGGCGTGATCGGTGAGTACGAGACGCGCTCAAGTGTTCCGAAAGCGGCGGGACCCACCTCTCCTCCCCCCACCCACCCACGGGGCGTAACACGGTATCAACGAAAAACGCCCGCAAATGTGCCGGTTTCGCACCAAAGCAGCACCCGAACTCGAGCCGGGCGTCAGGACTTCGTTCGAACTCGGCTCTCAATCCGCGAAATACGCGTGATCACAGCAGTCGTCGCCCTGCATCAGCGTTTTCGTGCGCTCGAAACGGATCGGCGGATCGAAGGAGGCGGCGGTGTGCGGATCTGTCGCGCAGACGAAGGCGTAGAGCCAGTCTGCGGCGTTCAAACGGGCGGCGAGCTCAACGTGCGGGCAGCGTGTAACGCAGAACTGGAGGCCGTTAGGACGGGGCTCGGAGCTGAACTCGAAACCGAGCTCGGGCAGCGGCTCCCAGAGCAGGCGCACGAGATCGTCGAGCGAGTTGCCCTCTTGACGAGCCAGCTCGGTCCAGTAGGCACGGGTCTCGTTCGCGCACAGCTTCCCGAGCAGGGCGAGGACGCGCTCGCGCCCGAAGCGCTCGCTTGTCGACTCGAGCACCTCAATCTTGCCCGCGCCCGCCTCGGCGGCGAGCCAGGCCGGAGCGAGGGCGTCGAACAGCTCGCGCTCGCCCGGATCGAAACCGTGCATCTCCGCCTTCTCGGGCTGGAACCAGAAGTCGAGCCAGTCGAGTAGCTTCCGCCACTGCTCGGCGCAGGAATACCCCTGCTCAGAGCCGGAATTTTGGTCGGTCACGTTCGCTTCCTTTCTCACGGCGGAGGGTGAGAATCGGCCGGGACTCGTTCCCGAACCGGCTCTCGATTCCTGGGGCGGTGTTCAGCGTCCGAGGATGCTATCGATCTCGGCGACCTGCTCGGCCGTGAGCGGGCCGTGCTGCATGGCGCCGGCGTTCTCCTCGGCCTGGGCAGCCGTCTTGATGCCCGGGATCGGGACGGTCTGGCCGCTGCGGGCCCAGATCCAGGCCAGGGCGCCCTGTACGAGCGTGCGCCCGTTCGAGCTCAGGATCTCGCGTATCGCGTCGAGCTTGGCCAGCCACTCGGCGCGCGGGGCGCCGTTCTCGTCGAAGACGGCCACCCATTCGATTCCCGAAGCGCGGAAGTCGTCGTCGGAGGTGATGCGAGTGTTCTTCGTGTACTTCCCGCTCAAAAAGCCCATCGCGAGCGGGTTTCGGTTGATGCTGGCGAGGTTCTCGCGCTCGCACAAATCGAGCATCGCCGGGCTGTCCTCGAACACGTTCAGGTTGTGCTGAATCGCCGTGTAGCCCGGCCGCCCCAGCCAGCGCTCGCCGCGCGGAACGTCGTCGGTGCTCCAGCAGTAGGCGCGAATCAGGCCCTTGCTCAGAAGCTCGTCCAGCACCTCTGCGACCGCATCGGCCGCGGTCAGGTCGAGATCGCCGATGTGGAGCTGGTAGAGGTCGATGCGGTCGGTGCCGAGCCGGCGCAGCGAGGCTTCGCAGGCGCTACGGACGTACTCCGGCGCGGCGCTCGGTCCGTGCGAGCGGCGGCTGCCATCGTCGTCGAACGTCCAGCCGAACTTGGTCGCGATGACGACCCGATCGCGATCCTTGCCGAGCGCCTGGCCGAGGATGCGCTCGCTGTGCCCGGCGCCGTAGGAATCTGCCGTGTCGAAAAACGTCACGCCGCTGTCGAGGCCGCGGCGGATCGCCGCGATCGAGTCGTTGTCGTCGATCTGACCCCAGCCCATCGTCCTGCCGTCTTCCCAGACCACCGGGCCCCCGATCGCCCAGCAGCCAAGGCCCATCGCGCTGACCTCAATGCCGGAGCGTCCGAGCGTTCGCGTCATCGTCACGTTGTTCGCCTCCGTTTCTTTGATATTCCAGGGATTTATATCAGTGAGAGCCGAGAATCTCCGAGACCTGGCGCATCTCGGCGGGGCCAAGCGGCCCGAACTCCAGTGCGCGGGCATTCTCCTCGGCTTGCTTGACGCTCTTGAAGCCGGGAATAGGGATCGTGCGCCCGCTGCGGCCCCAGATCCAGGCCAGGGCGCCCTGCACGAGCGTGCGTCCGCCGGAGGTCAAAACCTCGCGCAGCGCGTCCACCTTCTCGAGAAGCTCCGGCGCCGGACGGCCGTCTTTGAAGAACTGGACCCATTCCGGGCCGAGCTGGCCGCGCACGTCGTTCTCCGGCAACTTCGAGTCGAGGCCGAACTTGCCGCTGAGTATGCCCATGGCGAGCGGAGCGCGGTTGACACTGGCGAGGTCGTGCTCGTCGCAGATCGCAAGCAGCTCGGAGGCATCTTTGAAGACGTTGAGATCCATCTGGATGGCGCTGCAGCCGGCCTTGGCCGCGTACAGGCGGGCACAGGGAAGGTCGTCCGTGCTCCAGCCGTAGGCCCGGATCAGGCCCTCGGCGACGAGCTCCTCGAGGGTCTCGGCGACTTCTTCCGCCTGCGCTTGCGGCAGCGACCAGATGTGTAGCTGGTAGAGGTCGATCCGATCGAGGCCGAGTCGTCTGGAGCGACGCCTGGCAGGCCTCGCGGATGTGCGCCGGCAAGACGTCCTCGCCCGTCCAGACGCGCTTCTCCTCGTCGAAGACGTTACCGAACTTGGTAGCAATGACGACGTCGTCCTTCCGGTCGGCGATCGCCTTGCCGAGCACACGCTCGCTGTGACCGCAGCCGTATACGTCGGCTGTGTCGAAGAAGTCGACGCCGAGGTCGATCGCGCTGCGGATGGCCCTGATCGACTCTTCGTCGTCGACCTCGCCCCAGCCGACCGGGGTCTCCCCCCAGTTCCAGACACCGCCGATTGCCCAGCAGCCAAGTCCCATTGCGCTGACCCCGATGCCGGAGCGTCCAAGTGTGCGTCTCGTTGTTCCAACCGGGTTCTGCATCGATCTTCCTCCTGCGCAATCTGTTGTTGACAGAGCGAGTCTGGCTGAGTCATAGTATGACCGCAAGTACGAATTAGCTTAAAATACCAAAGGAAAAGTAATAAACCCTGGAAAACCCATGAATCTGCGCTTCGTCGAAACGCTCAGAGAGGTGGGTGAACGCGGCTCCTTCTCGGCCGCCGCGACCGCTCTTCACTTCACTCAACCGGCCGTTTCCAGACAGGTTGCCCAGCTCGAGCGCGAGGTCGGGATGCCGCTGGTCGTGCGCAGCCGCCAGGGTGTGAGCCTGACCGCAGCCGGGCGCCTCGTTGTCGAGCACGCCGAGGTGATCCGGGGCCAACTGCTGCAGCTCGAGACCTCACTCACCGAGCTATCTGGAGGATCGCGCCTGGCCGTCGGCATCGGCGGTTTTCCGAGCGCCTTCATCGGCATGATCCCCGAGCTCGTGCACGGCTTGCGCGAGCGGGTTCCCGAGGCCGAGATAACACTCAAACGCTGTGGCCACGACGAGGCGCTCTCCCTTCTGCGCGGCGCCGAGATCGACTTCGCGCTCGTCTTTGCCCGTCCCGAGCTCGCGCAGAGGTTGGCCGGGATCGAGATCGTCGAGATGGGGGAGGAGCCGATGCTCGCGATGCTGCCCCGGACGCATAGGCTCGCCCTCGAGTCGAGGGTTAACCTTCCCGACCTGGCCAACGAAGCCTGGATAGTCGGTGCGCCCGATCCGACCTCGTCGATCATCGTCAACGCCTGCCTGGCCGCCGGCTTCGACCCGAACGTCGTTTTCGAGACAGACGACCCGCTTGCGACCCAGAGTCTGGTCGCAGCCGGTCTCGGCGTCTCGCTCTCCTCGCCCTGGGCCTCGGCGGCGCTGCGCGAAGATCTCGTTCTGAAGCCACTCGCACCGCCCGTACCGATCCGCCGCGTTCGAGCGCTGGTTGTCGATCCGCCCGGGCCGGGGGCGCGCATCCTGCTCGAGCTGGCGCGCGAGCTCGAGCTGGGGCAGCTGGAGGAGTCGGCGAACTAGTCGCGCTACACTGACCGGGCTACCGCGACTGGCGCGGGAAGGTGGAGCACCACCGGGGAGCGGTAGCCGAGTAGAAGCCGCGCGCCTGGGCACCAAGGTCGAGACAAAGGGGTGCCCATGAGCGCGCAGATATTCGTCGAGCCGACTATTCGCCAGGTAGATCCGGCGGTCGCAGGTCTGATCGAGCGGGAGTTCGAGCGGCAGTCGCAGACGATTTGCCTGATTCCGTCCGAGAACTACGTCTCGCGCGCGGTGCTGGCCGCGCTTGGGAGCGTCTTCACCAACAAGTACTCCGAGGGCTACTCGGGGCGCCGTTACTACGAGGGTCAGCAGATCGTGGATGAGCTGGAGCCGCTCGCGATCGAGCGGGCAAAGAACCTGTTCGGCGTCGAGCACGCGAACGTTCAGCCCTATTCGGGCTCGCCGGCCAACCTCGCCGTCTACATGGCCTTCCTCGAGCCCGGCGACACCATGATGGGGATGGCGCTGCCTATGGGCGGCCATCTCACCCACGGCTGGGGCGTCTCGGCGACGGGAAAGTGGTTCCGCTCGGTTCAGTACGGAGTGCGCCGCGAGACCGGGCGCGCCGACCTCGACGAAGTCCGCGAGCTGGCGCTACGGGAGCGGCCGAAGCTGATCTTCTGCGGCGGCACTGCGATCCCGCGCACGATCGACTTTCCTGGCTTTGCCGAGATCGCAAACGAGGTCGGGGCGATTCTCGCCGCCGACATCGCCCACATCGCCGGTCTGATCGCCGGCGGCGTCCATCCCTCCCCGGTCGGCTACGCGCAGGTGCTCTCGACCACGACGCACAAGACGCTGCGCGGCCCGCGCGGGGCGATGCTGATGTGCGCCGAGGAGCACGCCGCAGCGCTCGACAAGGCCGTCTTTCCGGGCTTACAGGGGGGTCCGCACGACAACACCACCGCGGCGATCGCGGTCGCGCTCGAAGAGGCCGGCCGGCCCGATTTCGCGGCCTACGCCGCTCAGATCGTCGCAAACGCCAAGGCGCTTGCGGAGGCGCTTGCCGAACGAGGCTTCGATCTCGTCTCGGGCGGCACCGACAACCACCTGATCCTCGTCGACCTGAGCTCGAAAGATATCCCCGGCAAGCCCGTCGCCAAGGCGCTCGACCGGGCGCGCATAACCGCCAACCGCAACACCGTCCCCTTCGACCAGCGCAAGCCCTTCGATCCCTCGGGCATCCGCTTCGGCACCCCGGCCGTTACAACGCGCGGCATGAAGGAGCGAGAGATGCTCGAGATCGCCCGCTGGATCGACGAGGGAGTCGAGGCCGCGAAGCGCGAGGACGAGAGTGAGATCGAGCGGATCGCCGGCGAGGTGCTGGAGCTGACGCGCGCCTTCCCGATCCCGGGCGCCCCGGATTAGCCGGTTTCGCGTAAGCCGACGCTACACGGGCTCGGACGGGCGCCGCGACTGCTTGTCGATCCCCGACGTCCGGCGTACGCTCGTCCGAAGGCAATCGCCCATAACAGCCATGCCCGCCGCCGCTTTCACGGATGTCTTCGGTCGCGACGAGGAGCTCGCCGCGATCGAGAGCTTCTTTCGAGACACTACCCTGCGCGCGCTCCTGATCGAGGGCGAGGCCGGGATCGGCAAGACGACGCTCTGGCGCGCAGGCGTCGAGCTTGGGCGTGGGCGCGGCGATCGGGTACTCGTCGCCAGCCCGGGCCGGGCGCAGAAAGACTTCGCCTACGGGGCGCTCGCCGATCTCGTCTCGGATGTCCTGGACAGGCTCGACGAGCTTCCCGGCCCACAGCGCCGAGCGCTTGCGGTCGCGCTTCTCCGGGAGGAGCACGAGGGCCTGCGCCTGGAGCCCCGCGCCGTCTCGGTCGCGTTGCTCGGACTGCTGCGCCTGCTCTCCGAAGGAGGACCGCTGCTGGTTGCAGTCGACGACATCCAGTGGCTCGATCGCGCCTCGGCGCTCGCGCTCGAGTACGCCCTACCCCGTCTCGAGGACGCGCGGCTTCGCATCCTTTTCGCTTTGCGGCTGGAGGAATCCGCCAGCGTCCCACTCGAGCTCGAGCGCGCCTTCCCACCCGGACGCCTGCGCCGGTTGGCCGTGAGCGGTCTCAGCTCCGGAGCCCTGCACAAGTTGATCCGCGGGCGGCTCGACCTCGCTCTCACCCGGCCGATACTCCATCGCGTGCACGAGCTCACCGGTGGCAACCCCTTCTTCGCGCTCGAGGTCGCCCGCGAGCTCGACGCTCACAAGGCCGAGCTGGCTCCCGGCGAGCCGCTGCCCGTCCCGGCGAATGTCCAGGAGCTCGTTCGCCGGCGACTGCGCAGGCTGCCGGCGCCCAGCCGCGACGTGTTGCTCGCGGCGGCGATGCAGCGCCAACCGGCCGTCTCCACGTTGGAGGAAGCCCTGCCCGGCGCCGAGGCCACGCTGGACGATTCGCTCCTGGCCGGTGTCGTCGAGCTCGACGGCGATCGAATCCGCTTCTGCCACCCACTCTTTGCCTCTGGGATCTACGGCCTGGCGCCGCCGAAGCGCCGCCGACAACTCCACTCACGCCTCGCCGAGTTGGCTCCAGACGCCGAGGAGCGAGCGCAGCACGTAGCCCTTGCCGCCGAGGGGCCGGACGCATCCGTGGCCACTCTGCTCGAGCAAGCTGCCGAGCGCGCCCGCAAGCGCGGCGCGGGCGCCGTTGCGGCTGAGCTCTACGCGCATGCCGTCTCGCTCACGCCCGCAGGCGAGGAGGAGGCGCTTCGCAGGCGTTGGGTCGAGCAGGGCGAGTGTCTTCTGTCCTGTGGCGACCAAAAGGCGGCCTGTGCGCTACTCGAGAAGTTGATCGCAAGGACGCCGTGCGGCCCCGAGCGGGCCTGGCTCCGCGCGATGCTCGCGATCTGGGAGATCCATCATTTCGGACAGCTAGTTGCGAGACTGAGGGAGCTTCTGCCCGAGGCGCGCGACGATGCAGGCGTGACTGCACGCATCCTCGCGGAACTTGCGGCGCACGAGATCGAGAGCGCGAAGGCTCTTCGCTACGGGCGGGAAGCGGTCGAGTACGCCGAGGAGTCGGGCGATTCCGCGGTGCTGGCCTACGCCCTCAAGCTGCTCGGTAGTGTCGAGATCTATGTCGGTCTCTCGCCGCGCGATGAGCTGGCTCGAGCCGACAAGCTCTTGGGCAACCAGAACGGCGCTTTTCCGGACTCGCCATGGCGCCAGCCGCGCTTCATCATGGGGCTGCACGATCTGTGGACGGGCGAGCTCGAGCGGGCGCGCGCAGCGTTCGAGCCGATCCGGGAGCGACTGAGCGCGAGCGGAAACGAATACCATCTTGCCCAGATGCTCCCCTATCTCGCCGATCTCGAGTGGCGAGCGGGGAACTGGCAGCGAGCGGCCGAGCTCGCCGAGAAGTCCCGTGAGCTGGTGATCGAGGCCAAGGCGCCAGAACCCTGGCTTGGGTTCTTCGTCTGCGCCCTGGCTGCCGCAAGCGGCGGCGAGACGGAGCGAGCAAGGGAGCTCGCCCACGAGGGTATCCGCATTGGAAAGGCGGCCAACAACGCGGGCGACTCGCTGCTCAATCGCTGGCTGCTCGGCTTCGTCGAGCTCTCGCTCGGCGACGTCGAAGCGGCTGCCGATCGGCTCCTCGAGCTCGCCTCCGAGCTGGAGCGCCGCGGCGTCAACGACCCCGGCACCGTCCCGCTCTGGGGCGACGCGGTCGAGAGCCTGGTCGAGACGGGCGCTCTCGAGCGGGCCGAGGAATTGACCCGGCGCCTGGAGCGAATGGCGCCCAAGCTGGAGCATCCCTACCGAGACGCGATCGCCGCCCGCTGCCGCGGCCTGGTCGCCTCTGCCAAGGGTGAACACGAGCGCGCGATCGCCGAGCTGGAAGACTCGGCAGTTCGCTTCGAGGCGATCGGTATGCCCTTCGAGCGGGCGCGCAGCCTGCTTTCCCTCGGCATCGCCGAGCGCCGAACCAAGCAGCGCCGCGCCGCCCGCGAGTCGCTGAGCGCGGCCCGATCGCTGTTCGAGAGCCTGCCGGCGCCGCTCTGGGCCGGCAAGGCAACGAGCGAGCTGGAGCGGGTCAGCGGTCGCGCTGCAACCGGCGAAGGCGAGCTGACGGCCACCGAGGAAGGGGTCGCGCGCCTCGTTGCGCAGGGCCTCTCGAACAAGGAGGTCGCCGCCCGGCTCTTCATCACCGTGCGCACGGTCGAGGCGACGCTCACCCGCGTCTACGCGAAGCTCGGTCTGCGCTCGCGTAGCGAGCTCGCCGCCCGTCTCGGCGCCGGCTCCGCCGAGTCCGACTGAGCATCCGCTCGCACTCATCTTGTGTGGTCGGGCGCCTCATTTTGTGTGGTTTTCCGGTCTTTCTCCGCGTCTCCCGGGCGCGTAGCGTCGAGCACATGTCCGAAGGGAGAAACGGGCGATGAGCCGCGAGCCGGTCGAGCTCTCTAGTCGCCGAGTGGGCGCTTTGGGGCTACGAATCACCGGCCGAAATCGGTGTTCCGGCGGACGACCGTGCGTTTTCCTTCGGAGGGGTGACGCTCATGACCAAATAGGCAGCCCACTCGCCCGAGCTAGGCGCGGGTGAGCATGGGAACGGAGGAGAGAACGATGAGAAAGAACAAGCACAAGCGCTGGCTCGCCGCGTGGCTGCTTGCGGCGATTGGTACCGCTATCGCCTTGCTGGCGGGATCGACGCCGGCTCCGGCGGCGTTTCCAGGGGTGAACGGGAAGATTGCGTTCGAGAGCGACCGCGACGGCAACTACGACATCTACGTGATGAACGCCGATGGCTCGGATCAGGTCTCGTTAACCGACAGCAGCGGATACAACCTCAACCCAGCCTGGTCTCCCGATGGTCGCAAGATCGCGTTCGAGAGCTTTCGGGACGGCAATCCTGAGATCTATGTTATGAACGCCGACGGCTCGAACCAGACTCGGCTGACCTACGACGAAGCCGCCGACAATCAGCCAGCCTGGTCTCCCGACGGCAGCAAGATCGCATTCGTGAGCTACCGGGACGGCGACTACGAGATCTACGTCATGGACGCAGACGGCTCGGGCCAGACCCGGCTCAGCAACAGACCAGGTGTCGACCGAGATCCGGCCTGGTCTCCTGACGGCAGCAAGATCGCGTTTACCAGTGAGCGGGATGGCAACCCGGAGATCTACGTAATGAACGCGGACGGATCGAGCCAGACGCGTCTCACCTACAGCGCGGGTCTCCCAGATCAGGCTTGGCTGGGTATCGACCAAGACCCAGCATGGTCTCCCGACGGCAGCAAGATTGCCTTCACTAGCTACCGAGATGGCGACACCGCGGTTTTCGTCATGAACGCCGACGGCTCGGCTCAGACGCGGCTTTCTGAAGAAAACACGAGCGACTTCGGCCCCGCCTGGTCGCCCGATGGCAGCAAGATTTCTTTCTTCAGCTATCGGAGTGGGAGAGCTGACGTCTATGTCATGAACGCCGACGGCTCGGCTCAGACGCGGCTCACCGACAACCCCGCTGCCGACCAAGCGCCGGACTGGCAGCCGATCCCCGCTACCACATCTAGTGAAAAGATCGCCTTCGTCAGCGACCGTGACGGTAGCTATGAGGTCTACGTCATGAACCGCGACGGAAGCGGTCAGACTCGACTCACAGGTCCCGGCCTGGGCGTGAACGACTGGCCGTCCTGGTCTCCCGACGGCGGCAGGATCGCCTTCACGAGCGACCGTGACGGCAACTGGCAGATCTACCTCATGAACGCCGACGGCTCGAACCAGACGCGGATCACGGACGGCGCCTACATGAACTACCGGCCCTCCTGGTCGGTGGGCGGCAAGATTGCGTTCGAAAGCAACCGCGCGGCCGGCAACCTGGACATCTACGCCATGAACGCCGACGGCTCGAACCAGGCGCGGCTGACAGATGATCCGGGCGACGACGCGCGGGCGACGTGGTCGCCGGACGGCAGCAAGATCGCTTTCGAGAGCAACCGAACCGGCAACTGGGAGATATGGGTGATGAACGCCGACGGTTCGGGCGAGATACAGCTCACTGACAATCCGGGTGACGATTTCGCACCCTCCTGGTCTCCCGATGGCCAAAGGATCGCCTTCTCCAGCGACCGCGGCAGCTCGTACGAGGTTTACGTCATGAATGCCGACGGCAGCGAGCTGAGGCAGCTCACGGACACTCCGGCCTGGAACTACCTTCCGGCCTGGTCTCCGGACGGCAGCGAGATCGCCTTTGTGAGCCTCCGCGACGGCACGGCCGAGGTCTACACGATGAACCCCGATGGCGGCAGCCAGACCAGGCTAACCCACGACACCAGCTCGGAACACGGACTCGCCTGGCAGCCGCTCCCGATTCCCGATCGCACGGCTCCCACAATCGCATGCGAGGCGCCTGACGCGACCTGGCACCCCGAAAACGTAACGCTCTCCTGCACGGCGAGCGACAGCGGATCGGGTCTCGAAGACCCCGAAGATGCGAGCTTCGCGCTCTCGACGGCCGTTCCCGCGGGCATCGAGACAGCCGACGCTCAGACCGGCGTGCGCGAAGTCTGCGACAAAGCCGGGAACTGCGCCGTTGCCGGTCCGATCGGAGGAAACGAGATCGACAAGAAGGCACCGTCAATAGCGCTCAGCGTCCCAACCGCCGGCGCAACTTACGTGTTGAGAGAGGTTGTGCTCGCCGATTACTCCTGCACGGACGGCGGCTCCGGTGTCGCCTCCTGCGGCGGGCCGGTCGCAGACGGTGCGCCGTTGGATACCAGCTCGGTCGGCGCGAGAAGTTTCTCGGTCTCCGCCGCGGACAACGCGGGCAATGTTGCTCCTCCGCTCTCGGCCCGCTACGCAGTCGTCTACGGCCAGCGCCTGCTCTTCAACCCGATGCGGCCGTCGAAGATGATCACGCTTCGGTTGATCGATGCCAGGCGTAGGAACGTCTCCTCGGCCTCTATCGTCCTAACCGTGAAGACGATCGATAGAGCGCCGGTGTCGGGGCAGCGGTTCACTTTCGTCCGCGGGAGGGCCGCGTACACGTACACGCCCAGGGTCGTCCGCGGTTCTCATGTCCTCACCTTCGTCGCGGGCGCCGATCCGACTACCCATGTAGTCGCCTTCGTCCGCTAGTAGGCAGCCAACGTACGCCGGGCGACTCCACCGTGGGTCGTCCGGCGTACGGGCTCCGAGTCGAGGCCGGCGCACGCGACTCGGAGCCCGCCCGTGACGGGGGGTTAGGCCTCAGCTCTGAACGAGGTCTCAGCGGAGCTCGAGCTGCCGGGCGCTCGGTACTTCGCCTCGAGGCGACACTCACCCGCGTCTACGCGAAGCTCGGCCTGCGCTCGCGTAGCGAGCTCGCCGCCCGTCTCGGTGCCGGCTCCGCCGAGCCCGACTGAGCACCAGCTCGCGCTCATTTCGTGTGGTCGGGCGCCTCATTTTGTGTGGTTTTCCGGTCTTTCTCCGCATCTCTCGGGCGCGTAGCGTCGGGCACATGTACGAAGCGAGAAACGGGCGACGAGTCGCGAGCCGGTTGAGCTCTCTCGCCTTGCTCGTCTCTCGGCTCGAGCTTAAGAACCAGGAGGGTTGAGAGATGAAAGCTTTCATGGGATGTATCTCGACGGGATTGCAGGTGTGCGCGAGACGGAGGCGCCTGGTCCTGATCGGCGTGGCCGCGATCGTGCTGACCGCGCTTCTACCGGCCGGCGCCTCGGCGACATTGAGCTTCAAGGCGCACAGCGACTTCAGCGTGGGCACGAGCCCGACCTCGGTCGCAATCGGCGATTTCAACGGCGACGGAAAGCAAGACCTGGCGGTCGCCAACGAAATCTCGGGCACCGTGTCGGTACTGCTCGGCACGGGCACGGGCTCGTTCGGAGTGGCAACCAACTTCAGCGTCGGC
>Ga0187886_1000688_pt1 | contig 37691 bp, 44 predicted proteins | sample June2016WEW_20_1_FD_133001 | JGI IMG/M metagenome (GOLD analysis project Ga0187886, IMG submission 133001) | Peatland microbial communities from SPRUCE experiment site at the Marcell Experimental Forest, Minnesota, USA - June2016WEW_20_150 | ecosystem: Environmental > Terrestrial > Soil >...
ATGTCCACTAACCTGACATCAAATTCGTCATCATGCTCGTGGAATACAAGGGGCTTGGGTTCCTTTTTTCTGAATGCGATCCCACATTCAGTCAGAATCTGAAGAAGGGTCTCATACTCGAGGATTGCCACAGGGCTCGGATCTTTTACTGTATAGCGTTTTCCGCTTTTGTGCAGGCAACCAGGCCCGACCGCGTAATTGTTATGACTTTGAATTTCGCCTAGGTGGAGAGGGTCTGCAGGATTCTTTTTATCTTTTAGCGTCGGGTGATACATTATTAGCTTCTTTTGCATCCCTTCTATGATGTACCACCAGTGTTCTCCTCCCCCACCAGTCGTTACCACGAAGGTTTGAGGAAGTCTTTCCATTACTCCCATTTCTTTTAGAATAGCCAGCTCATCTGCGTCAAAACAATGCGCTCCACCGAATCCGGTCGCAATACCGTAGTTATTGCCACCTTTCACCCACCCTCGGATCTTACCGCGCTCGGGTCCGTAGTTTGCTGTTTTGTTCCAATCTTTCTCTAAAGGAGTCTTCTTGTTTTCGTCGTCCTTTAGAAGAATGTACCTGATACCTTCTATCGCATCGAGCTGCGGGGCGGTGCTTATTGGCTCGTTACGTTTATATACATGAGAATCCTTAGTGCTATTTGGCGGTTTGATTCCGCGATGGGTGGCGTCCTGGGGGCCTTCTCGGGGGAATGGGCCCTCTCTTCCTTTTACTTTTGTCATGCCTTATCACTCTGATGGTTTATCCATTTCAACCTTTCTAGTCCGTTGTGTACTTTTCATGGTATTTCCTCGCCGCATCTCGAAATGCTTCACTCGCTTCTACCAGGTCTGGCTTCTCTATCTCGATTACCTCTGAGTTGTCTCTTCGTAGATAAGTGACAATGCCTCTTTCAGCCTCCCATCCTATTCTTTTGAGACCTAGGTAGTATGCGCCGACCTGTATTACATGCTTCTCAAGTGGCCTTTTCGTGCTTTTCAGGTCTAGAATTGTCTTCTTTTTATCTATTGGAGCGGCCAGGTCGCTTGTTCCTCCACATTCCTCGCCTGGCTCGACGTGGTATAACCTGTGCTCTACCATAGCAGGCTCGCCTATTTCCATGCCCAGTTTATCCCATTGTTCTTCTCTTCCTTTCAGTTCTTCCCAGGTGTCTTTCGGTAGCGAGTAAAGAGGTATCTTGTTTTCCACTTCTATAGGAACTCTAGAATAGCGCGACAGAATAGTCAGGTGCATGAGAATGCCCCAGTTGGTCAGGTCCTGCCAGTTAGGGGTGTTCTTTTTCCATTGTTCTATACCGCCGTTTGTCTCTTCCCATCCTATTATCTTCTCGATTATCTGGGACACACGAGGAACAGGCTTTCCGTTCCACATGTAACGACTCAAGATGGCACCAGCTTAGTAAATCGTTTGTCGGTGGCGATCATGAACTTCTATATGTAATAGGCAGAATAAAAAGCTAGTGCTCGAAACTTAAGCACTTATGATATGAAGAAGCCGTTTATTATCAGTGCGCCTGATATTGTTCCTTGTGTCAGTGTCAGAGGAACTGATATCTTCCTCAGTATCATCACCGTTGCTCCAGGTAGCACGGTTTGGGCAAGCTTCTTGTCGGGTGCTATCATTTCTGTTGTGCCAGCTTGGTCTACCAGTCTTGCTCCCAGGTAACCTTTCCATGCTCGGGCCGTGTCGTTTCTCACTTCTAATCCAAACCACTGTGCAGTTCCGTATTTTATTGGGTTGGGAACCAGTTTGTTGTTTGTTAACGTCATTGAAATGTTTGGCCCCACTTCTACAGCTGGGTTCGACAGAGCTGGATATACTGTAATGTTCCTGATATTGCTCTGCGTTATGTTCTCCATGAGCGTTATGGTGTTGTATCCATCTTTCTGCATTACAAATGTGTAAGCTCCAGCATCCATTTCGATAAGAGTATCTGTAGTTCCTACCTTTGTTCCGTTCACGAGCACGTCCATTCCGATGCCACCCGCGTTTATGAAAATACCAGTTTGCGCTGACACGGTTGTGTCAGATCCTTCCACCAGGGTGACCACTCGGTTTAGTATTTGCTTGTCGGTGATATTTTCAGCCAAAGATCTTGACTTGAACCCTGATTTTCTTACTACAAATGTGTACGATCCCGCTGGCATTTCTATTAGCACGTCGGTAGATCCGACTTTCTCGTCTCCAACGTAGACGTCGGCAAGAGCTCCTCCAGTGTCTATGAATATTCCCGTCTTTTTAGCCGTCTCTCCCCCGACAGGTACCGCAGGGGCACAAAAATCAGGTGTCGTCCTCAACCATGCCATATCTTCTTCGTCCATGTAGAACTCTCCCAAGATGTCTGCGACCATTGCTTGCATCCATGAGTTCTTGGTTATGCAACTGTTGATGTCTCCAAACTTAGTTGCTAATGCGTTTTGCCTATCAGAAGTTAGTGTCATAGCATTTTCTCCTCTGGCTCAGATAGCACAACTCTTCCTTCCTGTACTAGCTTGTTAGCCAGGTTGGTTTGCCCTGTTAGCTTGTAATACAGGTACAGGGCATCATATTTGTATGGTCTTTCTATCATCAAAGGAATTGGTGGGGTAAGTGTCAGGCTATTAGCCAAAACTCTCCACGTAGAGTCGCCTGTTAGTCCTTCCTTGGCTATGCAGTAGACATATAGTATGTGATCGGTTGTCAGCCTTCCTACTCCTCCCAGAGCTTTCAGGAACGTGTCTACCCCTACCTGTAGTTTTATCATGTTCGCAGTCTTTGTTACTGGGTAGTTCCCTATGGCTATCTGCCCCAGAGCTTTGTCTCTGTAGCCCTGTTTCTTTATCACCACGTCGTATTTTCCAATGGGCATTGTTATATCAGTTAATGATTTTCCGACCATTACGTTGTTTGCCCATACTTCCGCGTCGGCAATATCTCCCGTGTCAATAAACAGGGTATTTGTTCCTCCTGCGGCTGCCCCGGTGGTTCCTTTTCCTCCACTCGCACTCATGCTCCCGCCACCACCACCGCCTTTTCCTTCTCCCGCTTCTGCAGCAGGCGCTGGCGTGCATCCCGATCCTTCACAAATCCAGTTAGCGTGTTGGCTTGGTGCGTTCTTATCCACCGCATTTACCCAATCAGTGGCCTGTTTTCCTGTCATTCCCCCAGCTATTACATTCTCGAAGTAAGCTTTTGGATCTGGCGCCCATACTGCGGGGTGATAGGGATCTCCGGTGTTTACGGGTGTGTATGCAATGTCGTATTTTCCTGTGCTTGGATCGTATAGTTTGTTTCCTTCAGATGTGTTGAAAGTATGTTTTTGCCCTAGTCCATCGTACCATTCAGCTGTTCCATATGTCGAAACCTGTGACACATCGAATAATTTTTCGTTCAGAGCTGTTGTTGGGTCTTGGTAGTGAGCGAAATATGCTGTCTTTAGGTCTGTTCCTCCAGGTATCTTTACCAGTTCATCTTTCTTTCCAGCATCGATTATTGTGTCTACCAGCTCGATCTTTTTGTTCTCGTCAGTCCCTGCTGATATTTTCTGGATGTACTGGAATGCGTCTTTGTCTCCTCCGTCTATCCTTGTTTTTAGGTAGTCTGCTTTCAGTACTTGTTTCGGGTCAAAAACGCTATCTAACAACTGGATGTTACCATTGAACTGGTTCTTCTGGTTGTAGGCGTTTGCTATGTCGTTCCCTATGTCTTTGTCTTTTAGCCAACCACTTGTAATCAGTGCGTCCTGGTCCATTCCTGCGAAAACTGCTAGTGCGCTTTTTCCGGTTTGGTCGTTTATTACCAGCCCCTTTATCTGGTCTGTTTCCAGGCCTTCGAAGTTCTTTGGTATGCTTCCTTTTATGTCTGCAGACATCCACGTTATTGCATCTGCTAGTGACATACCTCTTCCTGTTGCCCAGTCCAGATATTCTTTTACTTTATGCTGGTTGTTTACGAAGAATTCCTGTCTTACAGCTTCTTGTGCTGATGGGCTTAGCTGGTACGAGTTTGCTATTTCGGTCAAAGGTGTCCCTTTGTTTCCTGATAGCTTATCCAATGCCTTGAATCCTCCTTTGTGAATGTCCCCGTTCACTAGCGCCACGGTGTCCGAATTCTTTGTTATATCTGCTGTTGTTTCTTGCCCTCTCACTATGTTGTCTATCGTTGGCGTGTCTATTGTCACTTCGGCAGCAGCAGGTGGTTGTTCTGGTGTTAGTGGTTTCATTGGCGGTGTTACTGCTCCTGGGCATGAGTTCGGGTTCTTCAGGCATCCCAGTAATTTTGCTGGGAGGTTATATGCATCAGTTATTTCACCGTGGTCGTACATCAGTTTTAGCTGGTCAAATGTGTAAATGCTCTTCTTTCCTGGTAATCCTGAATCTTGCAGGTCTATTAATTCTAGCAGTTCTTTTGGATTCTTTGCGTTCATTACCGTCTGGAAGTATATCGCTGGGTTCTTTTTGTAAAAGTCTGTCAGTTCTGTTTTGTTTGCTGCTCGGTATCCTATTCTCGAACATCCTGCTTCGGATGGGTCACATTTTACCAGAATTCCTGCCTGTACACCCAGGTCTAGCTGCCTGTATAACTCTTCCATCCCATGAGCATCTTTATAGTATGCTGCTGACATGCTATAGAAGAATAATTTGTACATCCCCGAAATCCAGTCACCTGTCCAGTCAAGTCGATGTTCCATCCACAAGAAAGCGTCTCTTGCGTCTAGCATATCGTCTAATCCGGTTCTTCCTGTTCTTTCGTCTGGTGTGAAGAACCCAAAAATCATTGCGGTTATATCGCCTTTTCCTCCCGTCATCATTTTCATTTGTACTAGTGCATCCAAGTACAATTTGTTGAATGCGGGACCTACCCCAGTCACTGGGTCTAATACCCATTTGTTTATTATTGCTAGTAGTACTTGCGATATTGTAATTGCTCCTCCCAATGTCAATGCGGTTTTTAGTAGCGAGTTTGGTTGGAATCCGGGCCCTGCTCGTGATATTGTTTCTGCAAAATCCTTTATTGCCTTTTGTCCTATGTCGTTTATTCCTTCCCCTAGTTTTTGTAATCTGGATACGTCTTCTATTGTTCCTTTTCCTGCTGCTATTCTCGTTAGTGCCGCGTTTACCCATTCTTCTGTTGCCTTATCCATTGGTGTTTTTAGATTTATTTTCCCGCTTAGTATGTCATGATAAAATTGTTCTCCTCGGTAGTTTCCTAGTCTCTTCATTCCTTCTGTCTCTGCACTTGGTCCACCTTTTGCTCTTAGGTCGGCAGCTGCTTGTCCAACGTCAGTTACTTTGGTTTCGTCAAATGTTTCCAGTGTCGCTTTCTCGGCCTTTGCTCTTTCTACTAGTTTTTTGGCTTCGTTGTCCATCGTGTCTGCGTCTATCTTTTCTTTCATCAGTCTCTTTGTATCAGCGGTTACATCTTTTTCTGTTAGTAGTTGCGTTGCTTCAGCCTTTGTTTTTACTGCGTCCAGTGCGGCTTCTATGTCTTGTTGGTTTTGTATTTCTTTCCATACATCGGTCCCTGCTTCTGCGCCGTGTTCTCTTCTTATTAATTCTTCATATTTTAGCCGTTGTGTTGGCGTCATCGATGCTATTGGCGTTTTTAGCCCTTTTGTTATTTGTTCTTCTGCTTTTTGTATGTCGTTTGCCAGTTTGTCAGCTGGCTGTCTTGTTATTATGTCGCTTTGTAGGTTGCTTTTTGCCGTTTCGAATAGTTTATCTGCGTCTGGGCTGTTCAGTATCTGTTCTGCTCTTGCCAAGTTTCTTTCTATTGGGTCTACTATTGCTCCTGCTCTGTCTCGGAGGTCGTTTATTGCTTGTATTGATGCCCCTTTTGTGAATGGTTGATTTTTCCAGGTGCTTAGCGTTTCTAGCATCCGATTCTTTGTTGCTGAGTCTAGTCTGGTCATCGCGTTTATGTCATTGTATGCCAGTCTTGCTTCTGTCTGTACTCTTTGCCCTAATGCCGTTTCTGTCTTTGCTCTCGTTACGTCATCCCATGTCTTTATTTTGTTTGCCAGCCCCGCTTGCTCGTATTCTTTGTATATTAGAGATGGCTTTCCTGTTCGCGTGTCAGTTTTTAGGTCGTTTAAGTAGTCATCAAAGAACGCATCTTTTATTGTTTGCTGTTCTTTTGTCAGTTTGTTCCCCAAGGCAACGTCTTGTTGTGCTGTAGGTTTTTTCTTTTCTGTGAAGAATTGGGTCGTTATCTCTCTTAATCTGGCCTTTGCGGTTGGCAATTCTCCATTCAGTGCTGCGTATTTTTCCATTCTGTCCATCAGAGCAAGGTCGTCTCTGTTCAGTAGTCCATCCGATCTCGATGCGAGTGCTCGTTGCATGTCATCGAATTCGTTTTTCATTTTTGTTACGTCTATTCCACGAGTTTTCTGTAGTGCGTCAAGTTTTTCGTTTATCGTTGCAAATTTTTGCACTTTCCATTCCTGCTCTACTTGTCTTGCCACTGCTCCACCGAATACTGATCTCACTTCTTCCCTGAATGGCACGTATTGTTCTTCGCTCAGGCTTCTTATGTATCGTTTCTCGCTTGCTCCTACTATGTTTCGCATGAACGTTTCTTTTGGGCTGTTTTCCGGAATCTTTGTAGTGTCTCTCGACATCTCATCGAGTTGCGCTTTTATTTTGTTTGATTCCGCAACGTCTGATCGTTCTATCGCTGCCTGATTTGCTTGCAGGTTTCTTATGTCTTGCAATGGTCCTTGTAGGTTTTGTTCTCCTAGGTCTGCTCTCACCGTTGTTTTTGTTGGCGTTACCTTTCCTAGGTTCTCTGGCGTTAGCTTTGCCAATGCCTCTGCTGCTGCTTCACTTATGTCACACGAAGCTGGATTTTTGTCTGCCATCTCTCTACACCCCTGCTCTGCAAACTCCGGTCATTGGAGCATCTAGTTCACATTTCTTTATGTCGTCTTGTGCTATCTTCAGAAAGTCGTCCTTCTCTTTTGTTATTGCGTCTACCGCTGCTTTGTTGCTTGAATCAGTTTCTCCCCATCTCCCGATTATGTCTTCCAGCTTAGCCTGGTAAATGTTCTTCTTTCCTTCTGCTCCCCATAATGCATCCATTGCTTCTATTCTGCTGTCTTGTGAGGCAAAGATCTTGTTCAGGCCTGCTGCGTCTGGCGTTTTTCCGCTCTTCAGGGCATCTAGCGTGGGTCCCAGTCCTTTTGATTTCATGCTTTGTTCTGCCTGGATTTGCCTGATGCTCCTCAGTTCTTCAACCACGTTACTTGGGACCCCATGTGCTTCTAGCTCTCCAATAGAGTTTACTGATATTCCTTTCAGGTTCACATTTGGCATTACTTCAGCGTTCCAAGTCCTTATCTCGGTCGCAGCGCCCTCGTGGTCCAGTCCTTTTAATGCAGCTATTGCCTTGTCTGCGTTTGGAGGGGTTATTATTGCGGTCATTACTGTTGTTGGTTTTACTTCTGAAGCTAGCATGTATCCTGCTTCTTTTTGTTTCCCTCCTACTGTCTTGTAGGTTTTTACAATGGTCCCATCGTCTAGTAGCTCGTTTATCTGTTTCATTGCCTGTGGCATTGTCAGCCCTTGGGCTTTCTGAATTTCTGATACTGTCGCTGTGTTTGCTGTTGCAGTTGTTAGCTGGTTTACTATTCCTTTCTGTATTCCTGCCTGGTTCTTTTGTACGGCTCTGTCAATGGCTTTTGCTGTGTCTATTGCTTTTTGTTTCTGCCCTTCCATTGCCACAATATCCTTTATGTTTAGTACCGCTTCTTCTTTGGCTTCTGATTGTGTTATCCCCGCTTCTAGTTTCTTCACGAACTGGGCCCCAGGCCCGTCCACCACAGTTCCTGTTTTGTCTATCATCAGGTCATTTGCTATTGGTGCTAGCATGTCTGCGATTCTGGTGTTGTCGTATAGCTCTCCTTTATGGTACATCACTGTCTTCCATGAAGGCACTTTGGCCCAGTCTTGTTTTGCGTTTGATAGCATGTTTTTTGTTATTGCCCAATCGTTTTCTGTAAGTGGCCCTAGTAACATGTTATGAACAGCCTTCTCGAAGTAGGCCTGGTCTTCTGGTGTCATCGCCTTATACCAGTCCATGTCTCGAGCCCCAATGATTCCTTTACTGGAGTCTCCTTTCAGTATTTCTGCTTCTATGTTTGCTGCATCTGACATCCAGGTTTTTACTGTCTTTTCTTCAACGCTCTTGTCTCCGATCAGGGTCTCAATGTTCTTGAAGTCCATTTGTTTTACTGTGTCTACCTCTTTGTAAGCATCTCCTACTTTTACGTGTTGAATGCTTGGTTTTCTTTCCAGGAATATCTTTGTTATGTCGTCTTCTGCTAAAGGTTTTATCTCTAGTTTTGCTTCTAACGGTTTCATTTCTACTTGTGGTAGGAATTGCTCACTTACTTTCTCTGTTACAGTCTCTCCAGGCCTTGATATTGCGACATATCCCGTCCTTTCTGATACCAGTATGTCATTTGCTTTTGTCCTTACCCCTTTCAGGTAGTCTTCATCTATTGTCCAGGTTTTCCATACTCCTAGTCCAGGTTTCCCGACTGTTTCATCGTAGTATTCTACTTCCGATAATCCTGCTTTTTTCAGTGCTTTGGCCACATTGCTTATTTCGTCGTCTGATATCCCTGCTACATCACTTAGTGATTGTAGTGTCTTTCCTCCACCTGGCATTGTCATCGTTAGAGGGTTTATATCGGTTGCTGTTAATCCGTGCAGTCTTTCTCCAACTCTGTAGTCCATTGCACCTGCATATGTCATTGCATTTACGTCTGCCACTATCGATCCTAGTCCAGCTCCGGTTGCTTTGGCTTCTGCTGTCATTGTTGATTGTAGCGTTTTGTCTGCCAGCTCCCATCCATTTGTTAGTTGTGTTGCCATCTTGTTCCAGGTTTCCATTTCTTTTGCTGTGAGCTCCCCTTCTGTAGGCACGTAGGTCATTACCCTGTTTACCATGCTTTCTACCACTGGTCTCCCTTTTGATTGGATGTCTCCTATTAGCTCTCGTGCTATTTGTGCCGGGTCTCCTCTTGTCCTTCCTGCCAGTCCTTGTACATACGATATTGCTTGTTTGTCCAGGGCAAAATCTGATGTCCCCAGTATCTCTCCCAGTGCTCCCTTTTGGGCATCGGTTAATGTTATCGTGTATTTCTCTACTGCTCCTGCTGTTGGTACGTGAAGGGTTTCGAAGTCTGTGGGTTTTGGTATTAGCATTGCGTCTACTGCTGCCAGATTGTCTGCTTCTGACAGGGCCTTTTCTCCTTCTATTGCTAAAGCTTCTCCTGGCGTTCCTACTCCCTGAGCTAGTGAACTTTCTACTTCGGTTCTCAGGGTTGGTCCGGTCTTCTCTACCTGGTATTCGAATTGACCTGTTTTCAGGGCATCATTTATTTTTCCTGTCAGTTCCGGGTTTGTTACTTGGATTTCTGCCATTACGCTGGCTGCGGTCTCAGGATCACTTTTTTGGAGCGTTATCAGGGTTCCTATTATGTTGTCGTCAGGGTGGTTTCCTATTGCATTCAGAGTGCTTTTTGCCACGTTCTCGTTTATTTTCATCCCACCAAGTTCTGCTGCATCTAGGGCTATCCCTCCGGTTTTTGGTAACATCATCATCGCTTCTGAAGAAGGCATTGCCCGTATGGCCGCCTTGGCTATTTCGGTTCCTACGTCCCCTGTTACCATGCTAGCTGGTACTGCAATTGACATCTCTTTCATTGCAGCTACTGATGGCATTTCGGTTCCATATTTTGCCGCTATTGTCTTCAGGTCGCTTATTGCTCTGATTGCTCCTTCTGCTGCAGGCAATCCTTTTGATTCTACCAGGTCGGAAGCTATGTTCGCAATCTTTGATTCTAGTCCAGTTCCTGTCCCTATTGCTAAGGCCAGTGCTATGTCTACTGGTAGAATTCCGGTTACTCTGAATATTCCGGTTGAACCAACCCAGTCCTTTAAGTTGGTCAGCCCCTCGCTTGAGATTCCTAGTATCTGGGCGGCTCTTGCATCGGACACTGGCGCGGCGGTGTTAGCTGTGTTTACGTTGTCTGCTCCAAACCTGTCTACTACTTTTGTTGCTATTGCCAGGTCGTTTGAGTTCTCTGCAACGAAGCTTGGGTTTTTGTTTACTATATTGTCAAGAGTCGTTTTGTCGGCATAGTCTAGTATCAATGTCTTCTGGTCGTTGTTCAGGCTCTGGAACTGTGTTGGATCTGATGCTATCGATGCAAAGTTCTTTATGTTTGCTAGTCCTTGGTCGGTTGGTACATACCTTGTTCTTACGCTTGTTAACTGAATTGCCTCTTCTGGCATCGATGGCCCTGCGGATAGCTCATGTGCCTTGTTGTAATCATCCTTGTTTATTTGTATTGCTAGATTTCCATTTGATACTAGCCTGTCTTCTGAGCTCGTGAAAAGTGTTCCTGGAAATAGCGATTGTGCTTCCTGTATTACTGGGTCCCAAATTCCTTTTGCTATTGTCGTCCATGGGCCATTTGGTACTGGTTCTTCTATCTTCTCTATGTATTTCCCTACTCCTATTTTATCTAGCCCTCCCTGGATCGCAGCTCCAACCTCTTGGAAACCACCTATTGTTGCTTCTAGTAGGTTTTTCTGGGTTGTAACTGATGTTGCTGGCATCCAGTGAGAATCCTCTTCCTCTTTTGCCGATTGTATTGTCAATTTTTGTTGTGCTTGGTCTGCCCGATTTTGTAGTGCTATATATTTTGCATCGGCCTGGTCCCAGGAGAATGTCTTCACATCTGCTCCTAGCAGCGATTTTACCATTGCCTGAGTATCAGGTGCATAATCAGATATGTTTCTGGTCGCCGTGTTCTCTCGTGCTTGAATCTGTTTTGATTCCGCTGTTGTTGGAATGGCGGGTGCGAATTCTGCAACTTTTGGCGTGGTCGTTCCTCTGCTTGGTGTTTGCATGTATTGGTAGACTTTTCCGTCTGTACTCAATCTTGCCTGAATTCCGTTCAGGTTTGCCATTGCTTCTCCTGAGTATTCCACGTTTGGATTTCTTGCAAGGTCTATGTTTCGTGCGACATTGCCTATTTCATCTGAGTTGGTGTATCCAAACTTCTTCGCAATTTCTGTCCCCGACATCTCTGGGTGTTTTATTGTGTAGCTTGCAAGCGTCATTCCTACTACATCGTTTGTCTCTTTTATCGCCGCTGCTTTTGGTGTCAAAACTATTGGGGTTATATCGAATGCCCCTGATGGTCTTATTACTGCAGAGGGTCTTTGTACTCCTCCTGTGTACCCTCCACCAGCTTTTGCTGCCGCCACCACATTCACTGCTTCTTTTGCTACTGGCGTTATGGGGGTCATCGATATGTTCATTGTCGCTGGTTTTGCCCATTGGGCGGCGATGTCTATTACCTTTGGTTTTGCACTCGTCAGGTCTTGAATTTGTTTTGTTACGCTGTCTTGTATCTGCTGTATTGCTTGAGTTCCCATTTTCGATAGCGAGTCTGTTATTATGTTGTGCGATGTGTCTATGTTCTTCAGTATGTCTGATGCCTTTATCTGGGACGTGGCATCATTTTTTGCCGTTATTATTGTCCCTAGGTTGTTTATCACTGACGATGTTATCTGGTCAATTGCGTTCTTTCCGAAGTCTGAAGTCTGTTTTATTGCGTCTGCTATTGATGTGTTCAGGTCGTTTGTGTTGAACGAGGTTTGGATCTGTCCTGATTTTACTAACGTGTCCAGAAGTTTTCCGACATCGCTTTGTGCTATGGGTGTCAGTTTGCTTGCATCGTAACTGGGAGCTATCAATGCGGCAATGTTACTGTTTACCTTTTTTGCTATGTCCTCGTTCATTTGCTGTAGCTGGGCATAAACCTGGTTCAGCTGATTCTGAGTGTTCTGTGTTGCGGTCTGAGCCACGTTAACATAATTATTTAGTTGAGGAAACTGGTCCAGGGTTCCTGGCTGGAATAGCTGTCCTGTCATTCCAGTTCCAAATACTCCTGCAGACTCGAATACTCCACCTGGTCCAAATAGGTCTCCCATAATTTACCTCCTCGGTGGCATTTCTTTTAACTTTTTTAGGTGTTCTGTTTTTACCTGGTCAATTTTTTCCACGGCTTGCTTCTTTACCTTCATCAAATCAATTTGGTCCATATCCAATAGGTTCATTAAGTACAAGTAGATAAATAGTTCCTACATGGTTACTGGTTATTCCAATGCTAGTATCGCGGAAGCTAGACAGCGCATAGACGAGCTCGATAAAGAGCTTGCCCAGTTCAAATCTATAATTCAAGCGGCCACGGCTGCAGAACAAAAAAGGCAGGATTCGACTGAATTTTATAAAGCTGCTAGAAAGGTTCTCATGGCAGCGTCTGCCGATCTTGATCTTTTTAAAGACTTTATCAATCTTCATGGCCCAGATCTCGAGGCTCAGGTAGGTAGTGGTGGCACTCCTTATTTTACTCCCCTTTCTGGCACTCAGGGAATAGATTTCTATAGGGACAAAGCTGATTCTTATGAGGCCCAGATAGCCGCCGATGAGTCTATTCTTGTTGTTCCCGCCTCTGGTATAGTTGGTGGTGTTCCTCCTGGCAAGGCAGATCCGTCTTTCGATGGGATTGTTACACAATGCTCGGATGGCGACACTATTGTTATTGATGATAGTCGTGTTGTTCGGTTCGCTGGTATTGATGCTCCTGAGTCGGGCGACTCTCCTCTTGGCGGCCAGTCTAGAGGCACGGTTGCTAAAAAGGTTCTTGAAAACCTTATCCTTGGTAAGAAGGTTCATGTCGGCGTTGATTTCAATACCAAGTTCGATATGTACAATAGGTGGCTTGGTGTTATCTATCTACTTGAAGACAATCCTGATGAGGGGCTCAAGGCGGGGGCAAACATCAATGTCGAGATGCTTTTCAGGTGTATGGCAGATGATAACGAAAAGTTCGGGAAGAACCACTATGTTGATCCTCACACAAATAAGCAAGCTGCTGAACGGTGTGTCATGGGCTGGCCTATGCAAGCCGAGCTCGCACTTCATACCAAACCGTCTGGTTGTGAGGTTCTTATCGACGGTCGTGAGACTGGCCATCTCAGTGGTAAGTCTGGCAAGGGTGCTCTTCTTGTTCCTATTGGCAGGCATGTCATTACCATGTACAAGCTTGGGTATGGTGCATTGCATGTTGTCCAGGATTTTGAATCTAAGAAGTATGATTTGTCATACGATCTGTTGCCCATTGGAGAGAACGAGGGGCTTGTTGAGATCCATACGATTCCGATTGCTTCTATTGTTCTTCTCGGTGGCAATCCAGTTGGGCTCAGCACGGTTGTTACGACTCTACCTGCCAATACTGAGACTATCGTTGGTGCTACTTCTTCGAAGTACGAACCACATTACACATCTGTAAAGGGCCTTCTTGGTCAGATAGTCAAGGTCGTTATCGATCTTACTCAGCCTCTTACTGACCAAGACAAAATGTTAGCTATTGAGCTGGCAAATTTGCCAGCTCCTGTAGTCACTCCTGTTAAAAAAGTTGGTAGGCCCAGAAAGACTGCAGCGGTTGTCTGATTCTTTTATACAGCTTATTTTTTTTCACAAATCATATATATACCACAGGCGACTTTGTTAGTCTAACTCAAAATAAAAAGATTGGAGGACTGATAGAAAAATGGCTAGACCATCGATATTTAGTGGCGCAGACATGATTCCGAAAAAGAGTCCCCGTAAGGGTGGATTCTATCTTGCCAAGAGGTCATTCGAACCTGGCAGGGTTCCGGATCATCTGAGACAGTATGCTGAGACCATGGGCGCAGATGCCAGGGCATGCGCGGCCGCATCCGTAGGGTTGCATGGCAACTCGCGTGTCGAGAAGATGAACGGGTGTATCGCTGAGAAGCGGTCCAAGGGTGGGCATAGAACTAAAGTGTAGATACAAATCCCGATTAACAACTTCGGCCATAAGTGAATCACCTCAGGAAAGGCAGGAGGGTTCCTTTCTTCTCCTAACCCCCTGCCATCCTGGTTATTATTTTATTCTGACTCTTCTAAAAAGAATAGTTTTATTCCTGTGTCTAGGTTTGCCATTATCGTTTTGCCCATTTCGATTGTCTCTTCTTTGTCTTCTTTATCATCGGGCGTTATTTTCCCGGTCATTGTTCCCACTATCACGTTTTCTAGTGCATATTTTCCGTTCTTTGTATCGTGAACTATGAAGCCTTCTTCTTTCATTGCGCTTACTCGATATCGTATCCTGTTGCAGAACTTCCTGGTCTGGTAGTCGTCTGCCTTTATCTTTCCCTTTTCTTGAATTCGTTTTGCTATCTCCCAAGTTGATTTTGGCCCCTCTATTAGTGACCATAAAATTGCTTTATCTAGTGAATCTGTCATCTATTTTCCTCATGTCTTCTATGGTCAGGTCTATTCCTGCCAGTTTCATCTCAATCCACATAGCACATTTTGGGTGGTAGCATTCCTTACAAAGTATTGCTAGCTGGCCAGCTAGCATTCTCGCATAGTACATCGGGAATCCGGGTCTTGGATTATCCAGCAGCAGTAGTATCACCCTTCTTCTTTTTGGTATCCACTCGGGGTTGATGTTTCGCCCTACTCCCGGTTCTATATGAGCTGGATATATGTTGTCCATTTTTCATCCTGATTCGGGTCCCGGTGTTAGTTTCGGGCCTCCATTCGCCATTGCTTTGGTTATTTTGTCGGCCGCTTCTACGTGGATCTTGTGATTCTCTTCCCCTCCCCAATGCATCATTGTTCCCATATAGAAGTTCGAGGGAAATGCAAACTCGTGAGCGAACTCTGGCTCTTCTTCTGTTTCTTGCCACCTGCAGATTACTCTTCCAAACAGCTGATCAAATCCCATGTAATCGCAATCTATTTTTTGGCAGGCTTCAAGCCCGTGTTTGAATAGCTCATCTCCTGCTAAATCAGTTTGCGCTATGTTATAGTAAACTGTGTACTGGTGCTTCATATTACCTCCCTTGTGAACCATTCCGGATGATCTTCTCTGCATAACAGTAGAGCTTCCGATTCGTCGGCCACTCCTTTGCTGCATATTTTGCTTCTTATATATAATTTTACCTGGTTTATCTTTTCTGGTATTGCTCCGGTTTCGATTTCCAGTTCGGCTAACGTTTTCATGCAAGCATGAAACTCGTCTTGAGGTTTTTCTTCTCCGTTTTCTTCTCCATGAATCGGTTTGCCGTCTACTGTTCCTTGGACTGAGTACTCATCAGTTTGTCTTAGCAATGTCTTTATGTCCTCGAATTGAGCTTCGGCACTTTTTATTTCGCGCCCACAAGTGTCATCGCTTCGCTGGCATACCTTTTCCAGGTATTGCATTCTCAAAGTTTCTGTCCCTAGTAGTTCCTGGCACATTGCACAGTCGGAGCTGTCTATTTGGTCTTGCAAGACTTTCTTTGCTTCATCGGGTCTTCTTTTTCTTACCAGTCTCTCTGCGGTTTCTACTGTCTTCATCAGCTCTTTTATTTTCGGGGTCTTGATTTCCCATTCGAATTCGGGTTCAGGTGTGGTTTCTTTTCTTTTTTTAGGGGCTGGCTCTGGTTTTGGTACATGTAATCCCCATGCGTTAACGTATTCATGTGTTACGAACAGCTGGCACATGCAGCACATTTTCTTGGGATCTGCTCCGTTTACTGCTTCGTTTCTTGCTTCAGGGCATGGGCATATTCTGTATTCGTCGCAAGGGCATCTCCCTTCTTTCTGGTTTACTATTTCTATGAATGTCTCTATGTCTTTTTCCGGGTTGATCAGTAGCCCTGTCTGTGCTGAGTATTCTATTAATGCGTCCAGCGTGAGCATTTCTGCCTCAGATTGGCCTTTTTGCAGTTCTGTCCTTGAAAATAGCTTTTAGGTCGGGTGGCACTTCTTCGTGGTTGGCCATCATTTCTTCAACAACTTCGATAACTGCTATGTCAGTTACCAGGTTAAAACCACGAACGTGTTTATCTATTGCCTTGATTCCTTCAGGCAATCTCACTATTTCTTTCATTACCTTGACCCCATCCTTTATGTTTTCGGGGTTTATCATCTCGACGACTTCTTTGCATTTCTCTTTTGCTTTTTCATCGTCCATGAGTTCGCAAGCTGTGATGGCGGCTGCATATGCTGGCATAATTGCGTCCATCTGACAGGTTCTGCATTCATGTTCTTGTTCTTTAGTCTCATCATCTTCAATCTTCTCCTCGACCACGGGTTGTTCGGCTGCAACTGGTGGTATACTCGGCGTGTCATTTTCTGCCATAATTAAAAAAAGGGATAGTCACTTTATTTAAGGTCTGTGGTTGTTAGAGCTTTATCATTCCTGTTTGAATCATTCTTAAAAGAGTTGGTACGGATTCGGCTTTTCCTACCTTGTCTGATATGATGTCTAACCAGATGTGAAGATATGCAGATTCTGCTGCTCTCGGATCTCTTGTCCAGTACAACAGGGCTTGGACTGTTGTCATGTCGTGATAAAAGTTTCTATGGTTTGCTTTCAGGGCCATTGAAAATTGGTCCATGAAATCGTGAACAGCCTCGTACTTTTTCCCTAGTACCATTAGGTCTATGATCTCATGGAGCTCGTGTTGAGGCATTGTTTTTTACTCACCGAATAAGTAGCTGTCTATTTCGTTTGTTATTTCTTTTACTTCTTCCATCGTTTTTGCTTCTCTCAGTTTCTTTACCCACCCGTTTTTTATTCCTGTTGCGTAGTCTGCGTACCATTCTGTTCCCATGCTCATGTTACTTTCCCCATGTTCTTCTCTAGCTCGACCATTACCGAAATGATGCAGTATCTTCCTATGCTGTAAGGAGTTGCAGGTTTGACCATTCCACTTTTCTCCATCATCTCAGCATATGTTTTCATTACCTCTCCTATTTTCTCTGGTACTCCCGTGCTTATCGGTATGCTTGTCATTCCTCTGTATTTTACTTTCCAGTTCTTCCTTGCGCCACTTGATTTTTTCGTGTTTACTGCGTCCCATGTAAGCAGTTTCATTAGTTCCGGGTCTGGTTTTTCCAGGTTTCTTGCTGCCTGGTCAATTGCTATCATTTTTATTACTATAGCATACCGTGTTAAAGAATATGCAGAATCCAGTGGGATCAGCTTTTGACTTGCTAGCCAGGGCCCTATTTTGTCCATCTTTTTCATTATGTCAACTGGTATTTCAGTTGTTATTGCCACTATGTGTTTGCTCAGATGACCTAGATCCCAACTGTCTCTTTTCAGTCCAGTGTGCTGGAAAGTTTCTTTATGTTTATCACTTCTTTCGGCCATGTATATAGATTCAGCGGCCATAAGTATTTAAGTGTGATGCTTAGCTTTTAATTATTATGGCCGTTACAAAAGCTCCAAAGGGAGAAGAAACCGAGCAAATCAAAACTGCTCGCGACGCAGTGGCTCTTACCAAAGAGCTTGGAAACGATTCTGGCAATGATGCCGTTACAAAGGAGACCAATGATCTCAATTTGAAAGTTATCAAAGGTCTTGCTAATGATGTGAACATCAGTATGGCTGAGGCGTCTGCTGAAGCGGCTCTTGCTAGGAGACTTCGTGCTAAGACAGATCGGGAGGAGGCCACAAAGGAGGCTGCTCTTAAGTCGTCTTCACAGGTTTCTCCTATTGTTAACCAACAAGGGCTTCCTGTATTACCTACGTTGCCAGGTGTTGGTCCAATAGGGCAGGTTTCGGCGGTTAAACCTGACATAGCTGCCATTCTCATGACCCTTCCTGAAGACCAACGTGTAGAGTGGCTCAATTCTCATGAAAGTCTTCTGTACGGCGGGTTCCCTGGTCCTAATATCTTTGCTGGTCTCCAGCCGCATCAGCAGGAGAAGAAACCTGAAGCAGACGGTAGTCTTCTGTCAGGCGTTGCTGCATTGCTTGGTACTCAGGGCCAGACTGGTAATCAGTCTGCGATGGTTGGTATTGAGCTTTTCAAGGCCATGCAGTCTATGCAGGCTCAGTATCAGAGGCCTAGTAATGGTGGCGACAATGCTGGTATGGAGAAGCTGGTTGGTGCTATCCAGCAGCTTGCTACTGCTATGCAGACTGGTCAGCAGAACTTGCAGAACCAGATTAGCGCTCTTAAGGATGCTGCTAATCAGCAACAGAATGCCCTGTATGAGAAGCTGTTTGAAGCTCAGAAGGAAGCTATTGTTGCCAGGGACCAGGTCAAAGAGAGTGCGTATACTATGCAGCTTGGTGCTCTTCAGTCTAAACTTGAGGATATAAGTAAACATGCTTCTGATCAGCCTGCTATGCTCGGTCCTCTCATGGAACAGGTTACTCAGCTTCGTAACTCTTACATGGAGCTTATTAAGACCCAGATGGTTCCTCAGCAGCAAGGCGAATCGGTCGATGAGATTAGAGCCCGACATGAGTATGATATCGAACTCAAGAAGCTTGAGGCTCAGAATCAACTCATGCAGCAGACTCATGCAGAGAAGATGGCCGATGCTCAGAAGTTTGGGTATAAGACTCAGGCGCTTGGTCTTGTTCTTGATACTATCAAGAGCGGGTATGATGATATGAAACTCAAGAAGGCTCTTGAGAAGGGGGGATCGTCTACTGCGCAGAGTCTTGCTAACAAGGTGGCTGCAACATGAACGAAATCCTTGTTGATTTGTTTGGTCAAGTTGACAGGTCTGGTAATCTTCCTACCGAGGTTGATGCTCGTAATATTTATGATAGGTATATCATGATGTCGTCCGAGGCCATTTTTTCTAATATTGCCAAGAACTCTTTTGTGCGATCTCAGCTCCCTATTGTCAAACTCATTCTTTCTGGCCAGGACCCCGTCGAGCTTAGGAATGCTTTAATAGTTTATCTTGACGAACATTACCATGAACTAATGATGGAGATCGACCAAGATGAAGAACGAACCAAGATGTTCGGGGAAGTGCTGAATATGACAGTAAATATGCTTGTTGGTAAGGATGAAAATAGTCAAGTTGGGGAGGTGACCTGAACATGCCTCGTGTTTCACCTTCTACTCCTCCTTCTCCCGCGTTGTTTCAGGTCGTAGATGGCACACCTGGTAATTGGCGGGTACTTAATAGGACCGATCTTACTGACTACCGCGTGTTCAAGTATCCGGGGTTTACAGCGGCCATCGGTATCGATCCTACTCTTGGTGTTCATGATGTCGTTTATCTTGAGTATCCAAAGGCCGCCTGGGATAAAGACGAACTTGCTCGATCTCCTGATGTCAAGAAGAAGATCAAAGATTGTCTTATATGTCAGACTATGAACAAGCTTGCTGATACTAATGGTCAGTCTCCTCTTCAAGGCGTTGTTCCTGAACAGGCGGTGGGCTCGTCTGGTGAGATGAATCAGGAGGACTATCTTGCTCAGGCTGCACCTCGGGCTGCTCAGGTTCGGCCTGTGCAGATGTCTGCTGGTGATGTTGTCCCGCCCAAGTATATCACGGCGTTTGCCAATATTGGTACTAAGGTGTTCTGTACTAGGCTTGGCTGTCTCACTGCAAAGATGTTGTTCTCTGTTCTTACCGATCTTATGGCTGGGTGGTCATCTGATCCTGGTCAGCGAGCCGCATTCAAGCAGATGAGTGACCAGTTCGTTGAGGACCTTGATATTGGAAATGACGGTGATACTCGTCAGCTCAAGGCTGATCTCAGCAGGTTGTACGAGTCGTATGGTAAGTCTGGAGATGCTATGGGGTCTCTTAAACGTGGCATGTTCAAGTCTCCGGAGGATATTCTCAAGGATAATGGCTTGGAAGTCACTGCCGATAAGACTATCCAGCAGAATACGACATATGCTCTTGCTGTTCGTAGCTTGCGTCGACCATCGCTTACTGACTAGGGGGCTGTAATGGCCCGATGTCCATTTACCGATTGGTTTCCGACCTATCTTGCCCAGGTTCCTAGGTTTAGCGGGTCGTGTCCTGTCATTTTGCCTTCTGTCTGTGATCCTTCTTATGTTATTATTCAGGACGGCGTTAGAAAAATCCAGGACGAGCATTGCGATTTTAACTCTGTTTATAATACCGCCGTGAATGCATACAAGGCTCGGTTGAATGGTGTTATTTCCATTATTACTCAGTATGTTGATCACGTTTATCAGGATTTCACTAAGTGCGTTGACGAAGGAGTTGCTGATCCTAATAGCGCGGAAGAATATTTTAGTGAGGCGGTTTCTAGGTACCAGGCGTTTACTGATTCTGATCATATGAACCAGTTTGTTTCTCTTGCTATGGCCGAGGCCCAAAAGGAGATGACTTGTTATCTTAATCAGCTCGGTGGTCGTATAGATCATGGTGATGTTGCTGGTAAGTCTAATGCATTTAGTGCTGCTATTTCTGCCGCGGCCAGTTCATTTTCGAGTTCTCTTTCTGCTGTTTTTACTAGCTATGGCACAAAAGTCAGTGATTATATCAGTACCACGGGTCAGGGAGCTGTTTATAAAACTCGTCTTGCTGCTCATAAAGCTGCTCTTGCTAACATCCTTTCGGTGTTTCAGTCTTCTGTTTCCAATGTCTTGTCTACTATGGATTCTTCTATTTCTCCTGTTCTTTCCCAGCTTGATTCTAAAATAGCCCAGGCCATATCTGATCTTCCTGGTACTACTTCTGATGGTGAGTATCAGGCGGCTGTTAACTGGTATACTTCTCAGATGGGCGGCACCAATGTCACTGGTACTATTCCAGCCGCCTTTTCCAAATCCATATCTGATGCCACTTCGGTAGCGAACGCTTCCATTTCTGCACTTAAAATTTATTCTAAACCCGGATCACTTACTGAAGACCCTACTAAAGAGTTTACTGATCCTGTTAATTCTACTGTTGCCTCTATTACTTCTATAGTCGATGATCTATCTACTCAGGCCTCTTCCAAGTTCACTGCTGCCAACACCCAAGCTACTTCTATTCTTCGTAAGATGTATGATGCAGCATTTGCCAAATTCAAAGAAGAGGTTGATCCAGCTGCTCAAGTTGTTCTTGCCCTTGGTGATCTCATAACATCGTTGCAAGCTCCTATTGAGGCGGCAGTTCCGTCTTCTCAGGCATTACTGGCTGATGCCCTTACCAAGTTTAATAATTATATGGACAATAATCAGGTTTCTTCTCCGTTCTATGTCCCAGTTGTTGTCGATAAGCTTCGATCTATTAAGGCTGGAGCTACTGATCTTGTCAATTCTGCCGTTAACTCTGTTTCTGCTACTGGGTCGTCTGCGCTTGCTGATGCATCTTCTCAGTTTAATAGTGCTTATACTTCTGCAATTTCTGGGTTTAATACTGCTATTGGTCATCATACTATCTATGGGTCGCAGGATGACGATTTCTATAAACATTATATCGATATTACTAATCAGGTCAATACTTTTCTTACATCGGGTCCTGCGACCTTTTCTGCCGAGCTATCTAAAGTGTCTGACCAGGTCCAAAAGATGGCTTCAGATTTTCGCGATTCCGCGTTTTCTAGGGTAGACGATTTCTATAATAATCGTCCTCTTATTCGGTTGACTGGGAAGGTCACTATCCCGCCACTCGATTATGAGGGGTCCAATGTGTTTAAGTTTGAGTTCGAGAATATTGGGAAGAAAGAGTGGGTTGGCAGGTTGGGGCTCAAGTTTTTCAAGTGGGATAGTGATCCTACTCACATTGACCGAATGGATGATCAGGGGCATCCTATTGCTGGCACTTATGATACTTATCTTCCTTATAACTGGGATAAGGACCCTACCATTTATAAGCTCGGTCCTGGTGAAAAGCAGATCTGTAAGGTTACTGTCCCATTTGATAGGTTGTTTCCTGGTCTCAAGGCTTCTAACCTCAAGTTTAATATCTTCCCTATACCTGTAAATGTAGGAGGGTAAGATGGCAAATGCAATACCTGATGCGACTTCGTTCCTGGCTGATTTGGTCACCCAGTTTCAGAATGATGTTAGCCAGGCTGTTAGCCAGGTCAAAATTGATCTCGAGTCTTCTCTAGAGTATGCTCAACGTCAGCTAGATTTGGTTGGTCCTCAGGTTCAAGATTACATAGATGCTAACCCTGTTACTCTCGTTGCCTATGACAAGCGGTTCATTTCTACTATGAACTGGGCTAAGACCAATATGCAGCGGGTTGCTACTAACCTTCTTAACCAGGCTAGTATAGCATTTGGGTCTGTCAAGACTAATGCCAATCTTGATTATACCAGGGCAATAGATGCAGCTTATTCTAAGTTTAATGATTCTCTTCGGGCTGTCAACATTACTGATGCTGATTACCAGACCAAGCTCACGGCTTCTACTGATCAGATGTCAGATATAGTCTCTCTTGCTAATGCCCAGGTGTCCGGTAGCCTTGATCCTGATGGTAATCCTTACCTTGATGCCATGAATAATGTAATAACAGGGTCATTCAATGATTACCAGGATAAGTTTACTGCTGCTTATCAGCAAGCGCTTAATGATTCCAATTCCAAGATAACCGACTTTATAAATAATCGTGCTGTTATTGTGTTTACTGGCAAAGCTAAAATTCCCAAGATATCTAACTACAATGCTAGCTATGATTTTTCGTTTGAGCTCAAGAACGCGGGGAACCAACCTTTCACAGGTCATGTAGGCGTCAGATTATCTGATATCTATCATAAGCATGTTGATAGTGTCCCTGGACCCACGTCATTCTCCCTTTCTCCTGGGGATACTCGCGAATTCCAGGCATCTGTCTATATTCCTAAAGCCACAAAGGATTCAAAGGGCAGGATGCTTAACATGGGGAAATCCTTAAGTGCTACAATCACTTTTATTCCTATATGAGGTACAAAATTCTCTTGGCGGTTCTTCTTACAGCCATGGTAATTTTTTCTGTGTCTGTGGCTGTTGTTATAGAACCGAATCCTAACTTGGCTGATCATGATGCTGCTACCTTTGCTAAGGTGGCGCTGGAAGTTTCGAAGATCAATGCTGCCATAAAGGCTAAAGGCGGTACATGGACCGCAGGAGCTACTAGTGTCTCGTTCCTGAACGAAACGTCTAGAAAACGATTGTTGGGTCTTCAACAGCCAGCTCCTGAATCTTATGAAGTCTATACTGAACTTGGTGGAGCTCCTCTTTCTGCTGCCGCGAAGATTGATTGGCGCAATAATAATGGTTCGTGGGTTACTTCAGTGAAAAATCAGGGTGATTGCGGTTCTTGTGTTGCGTTTGCTACAACTAGTACCGAAGAATCTACTATGATGATTGCAGCAAAGTCAAGCACGCCTAAACCAGACTTATCCGAAGCATTCTTATTCTTTGGCGGTGGAGGTAGCTGTACTAATGGCTGGCAATTTGAAAGGGCCCTCGCTCGTGAAAGAGATGTGGGTGCAGTACCTGAGGCATGCTGGCCCTATGATGGTACTGGTCCTTGTTCTGACTGGAAGACAAAGGTTGTAAAGATAAACTCGTACTCTACTACCAAAGATCCCAAGGGTTACCTAACAACCTATGGTCCTCTAATGGCAGGTATGGAAGTCTATTCCGACTTCTTTGATTATACTGGTGGCGTCTATGAACCTGTCTATGGCGATTTCGCTGGTAACCATGCAATAGCGGTTGTTGGATATAGCGATGAAAAGGGTGCTTGGCTAGTAAAGAATTCGTGGAGTACTGCCTGGGGAGAGTCCGGGTATGTATGGATCAAGTATGGCACTTGTGGAATTGGGTCTTCATTCCCCTTCTATACAATGTCTATGTCGGGGGGTCCAACTCCCCCGACACCACCTGTTCCGGTGAATAATATAATATCTCCTTATGATGGTACGTACAAGGTTATGAAGGTTAGTGGTCCTCTTGTTGGTGCATTGATGGCCAACGGCCTCAAAGTTGCAGATGTGTCTTCGATGCCCAAGTATCTGTCTATTCCTATCAGTGGATCGTTCAAGAAAGGTGATGCTCTTAATTTCACTGAAGTGTATCAGGGCAAAGTCTATCTGACAACCAAAGTGTCTGGGTTTGGGTTCTCTTCCTGGTATGTTACTGAGAATGTTGGCGCAGGTAATGAATTGTTCCTTGTTTCGGAGACCAAGTCGAAACCAAAACTCCCAGCCAGTCTGGTCCAGTTAGAAGCAAAAATGTTGCCAGGGCAATTGTTAGTTCCCTGGTCTTAACCTTTTTTATTTTATGTGGTAAGCTGCTTTTGGAGGCCATTTTCCCTGGTTTGTCAATATCCACATCGGGTCTGGGTATTCCGGGTATAGAGCTATGTAATCCGTGAATGTGTGAGGATCACCATTTCCATCAATGAACTTGATCCATCCTTTGTCCACCGCTTCTTGAAGTTGTTGCGGTGATAGTTTTTCTGGATATTCTATTCCAGGGTACAATGCTCCTGTTGGTACTGCTTCTACATCCCGTGGGAAATGACATATCCCATCTTCGTCCAGCCATCCTAGTTTTTGGGCCGTTGCTTTGTTATCTTGTGCCATGGTCATTATTCTTCTACTTAACTTTAAATAGTTGGCGATAGCCAGTTATAATCATGGCAGATGATACGTCTACAGATACTACGGTTCCGGTTGAGTTTGGTGAGATTGCTCTTGGTGATATAAGTGGCCAAGCTCCTGTTGAAACTCCTTCTACTGAAGAGGTTACTGGCGTTTCTGCAACTGTTCCTTCCCAGTCGATTACTCCGTTCTCTTCTATTCCTATCATGGGCGCTCAGATTCAGGCTATTACTCCTGTTTCTCCTACTGTTTCCCAGATGTCTGGTGGTGAGCCTACACTCGCCAATCTGGAAGCTGTATATGATGCCTGTAATACCTGTCAGGATGTTCCTGGAATAGCCAAAATTACCAACTTGAGCTATGATATAATTAACAAGTGTAAGGCTCTTATGAAAAAGAAAGGTTGGGTTGGCGACGATGATTCTGGTAAGACCTGTAATGCTATCGCTCTTGAAAATCTCCGGAAAAAGCTTACGATTTGTGCCTCGTGTTGTGGTGGTAGTGGGGGTTAAAACTTAACCCCCAATACGGATTCTAGTTTCATCATTTCCACGTAAACTTGGTCGGATTTCACGTTTTCTTTTATTGCTATTATCGTGCTGTGATCTAATGCTTGCATCTTGTAGTTGCATCCTTTGAGTATTTCTCCTACTGATATCATTTTTCCTAGGTTGTCTTTCAGTGATCCTATTCCGCTGTCGAATCTGTTGGCTATTAGTATCGTTAGTTTGTTGCGATAGTACTCTATTATTTTTGGGTCAAGCACGTCGTCATTCTTTGCTGTTCTCAAGCTTTCCATGTTTTCTACTAGTCTCTGTGTCTCGCTCCTCATTTCTTTTGATTTCAGTTCATTCAGTTCTTTTCCTATTCTTACTATTTCGTTTTGCATTTCTTCGTTGTTCATATGTTCTCCTCCTATCGGAAATATCATCATTGACCAACCACACGTTCTGCATCCACAACAGAATGCATGTTTATACTGGTCCATCATTCCGTTCCATGGCTCATGACCGCAATCTGGGCATCTCATTTCTAGTCCACCAGGCTTTTTGTTATTGGTTTTCGGGGATGTGATTGCATGTACTTGTCTATTCCTTCTTTTACTACTCTTGACATTAGTTCCCCGTTTTCGGCACAGCGGGTTTTGAAGGCCAGGAACTTTTCTTTCTCCATTGGTATGTGCAGCGATTTCATCTGTTTGACCATATATGTATAAATCGTGCTTGCAGTATTTATACATTTCCTGCTTGTTCTTTTATATACAGTTCCCGTTCCTGTTTATTTAGTAATAAATTGGTGGAGGTAAAAAAGTGCCAGCTTGGCGTAGAGGTTTCATAGACTTCTACTTTAACTTCTTCCTCACCAACGGCGCAGTCGGTGGTCTGTACAGAACAGGCCAGAATGCTAACTTCGGTTGGCAAGCTGAGAACATAACATCTCAGACCGATTATGTCGTGGGTAATGATGAAGTGTTAGAGATAGAAGGACTCGAGATCTTCGGGCCTATGGATGACCAGGGCGCAGGGTACTTGACAGGAACTAGAGTTCCGCTCAAGTCTGTCAAATTGGTTATCGGTGGGCAGGTAAAGAATAACGTGATCTTCAATGAGCTAAACGCTCCCGCAATAAGCCCCATGTTCAATGACTGTGGGTATCCATTTAACGATGGAAACTCCGGGTCTTGCATTAACTTTGGAAGAGGTCTCTTGGCCCCTGGAGGCATAAACCAGGGAACACCAACGTGGACATGTACTCCCAAGGTAGGATCTGGCCAGAAGTTGGCTGTAGAGGTCAACATCCCGCCAGCTGCAGAAATGGGCATAACCCACAACGCTCCTGTGAACAACATGCGTGTGAGGGTCCACTACTGCAAGGTCAAGGGCGAGGCCAAGTTGCTTGAGGTTCTCGAGCGCAATGGATTCCTTGCCAAGGGCGGCCAGGTCAACCAGAGCTTCGAGGTTGGGGATGCCGAGATGTCTGAGGTGCTTCCTCTCCAGGCTATCAATAAGATGGTTCCGGATTCTGGAGCATTCAAGATGGATGACTGGACGTCTCTGCTTGGTGGCAATGAGGTCGACAAACCATATGTAGAGAACCTGATTGCGTACTCCAAGAACAACGCGGCTACCACAATCAACGAATGGTATGAATTTACCCAAGAGGGTTTACACGTTGTGAACTCCGACCAGGTGTTGAAGTGGAATCCGGGCAAATACGAAGCGTATAAGCTCGAGTATGCTGCAGTCAAGTCCTACATGAATCTCAGGTATCTGCGGTTCTTCCAGGGTGGAAGGTCTCTCGATACTGTACTGAGGGTAGATCCGGACATCAACAGGTTCATGTTCCCGTTGACTCCGTGGTCAGTTGATGACGCTCGTGAGGGCCCAGGAAAGCTCGGAAGGGGTATCTGGGGCCAGAACGAACAGCTCAGCGTGATGATCAAGGATAACGGCACATCAATTCCAGCATGGGCTACCACGGTGGATGCCGCAATGGTCGGGGTTTGGGGCAAGTACTTCAGACTCAAGGGGGCTTGAAAATGGCTATAGCAATTTGGGACATGACCACGTATACAACTGGTGTGACCCTGTATGGTATAACGGGTAGATGGATAACATTGCCTGATGCGTTTCAAACGCTGGGGTACATGTTGACCACAACTCCTGTTAAGACGGTTAATCCGTATGGACTGTTCATCGAATACCTGGGATCGACATCTCCCTTCTTCGCCGCAACTAACGGTGGCTATGTGCCAGTAGTTGGAGGCGTCAAGGTCAACTCCTATATGAAAGGAGCTAGGTCGTTCCTGGTCAATGATCCGTGCGATACTGTCCTCGCATCAGCATCGGGTGGTCTTGCAGTCAACACTCTGCACCCAGGTGGTATAAGGCGTTTCATCCTGTACTACCGTGCAATGGGCGAGTTCGGAGAGGTCCCGGCTTAAGACTAGTTTGCCTGCTAACGCAGGCAAATATTCCCTTTTTATTTCGGAGGTACTTATGATGGATTTTACCAAGGGAAATAAGCCTAAGAAGATTGAAAAGGAGATTAAAAAGGTTGAGACTCCTAAACCAGTCGATGTTCCAGTCCAAGTGTCTGCGGCTGATGTGGAGAAAATGAAAAGGTGGCAAAGACAGAATACTGAGTAATTTCAAAGAAGATCTTTTAGGTAGTAGCTTTTGTCTACTTTACCTGCTAAAGCTTCTACCATCATTTCCACACCAGAGTTTTCATATACCCATTTTGGATGTACATTAATTACCTTGAGACCTGGCTTTGCCAGGTCTTTCAAGATCTGTTTTGGCTCTTCTAATGTCCTGAGCCAGATGTTGTCTTCAAACCATATAGGGAATTCAACCATTGGGAAACCATTCATTTTGCGAATGGGTTGCAGGTTCTTTTGCATGTGGCAATAATGGTTCGACTGCCACTTGTAACCCGTCTCGCTCATGGTCTCTGTCAGGTAATAAGAGTCTACAAAAGCATGGGATCTGTATCCCTCCGCTTCTGGGTAAAGGTAGCGGAACTCGTTGCTGAGTTCCATAAGAGATCCTTTATCCTGGGCATTCACTCGCGGGTGAATGCCCACGACCTCCATATCCTTCTTGTACTCTTTCAGGACGCTAGTGTATTCGATTGTTGGTCTGCTGTCTGTTAAAAAAGGAGTGATTTTTATTCCTAGCTCTTCCATGAGGTCTAGAAGCAGGGAGACCATGAAATCCGGGCACCAGTCTGTGTCAAAGGTGAAAGCAAAAATAGGTTTGTCCAGGAATTTCATGTAAACTCCTTGATTGTTCTTCTGATTCCTTTTCGTATTGACCATTCGGGCACGTAGTCCAGGTCTCTTAGTATCCTTGTTGCACTTGCTATCATGTCACTTGTCTTTTCTTCCGTGTCCTTGAACCGGATTCCCTTTCCCATCTCAGCCCCGATTATCTCTGTGATCCCCTCAATGTTGTTCATGTCTGTTCCTGCTACGTTGAAAATCTCATAGCTGGTTCCCTCGTAATCCACTATTCTCCGGACGATCTCGCAGAGGTCGTCTATGTAAATTGGGTTGATAAAGGGCCGCCCTTCTAGATTCCGTTTCACTGTGTTTCCTTGTTTTACACTGTCTATTAGCCTGGCTATTAGCCTGGTTGGATTGGTCCCTGGTCCGTAGGGGAAGAAGTACCTCAAAATAACCATATCCATCTTGTCTATGTACTCGTTGCATAGGTCTTCTGATTCGGCTTTTATCCTGTAGTAGTCATCAACTTTTTGCCCTCTTACTCTCGGGCAATCTTCTGTGATCAGTTCGTCCTTATAACCGCATACTCCCCCTGTTGATGAATAGATGAACTTATTTATCCCACATGATGAGGCCATTTCTAGTAGCTCTTTTGTTGTGTTTTGGTCGGTTGGCGCATTGTGAATTAGAATGTTGGCTTTTAGTAAGTCTGCTGTAATCTGGTATCCTTCAGTTGGGTTGCTCAAGTAAGTGGCCAGACAATTCCCTATGTTGTGGCCACTGCCTGTTATCATAATGTATTTCATTGTTCTACCGCCTTTTTTGTCATGTTTATTCCTCGTTTGTCTTTCCAGATCGTGCATTTTGAGCATCGTGCAAAATAGTCCTGGTGCTCTCGTAGTTTCTTGTAAAATGATCCTTCCCATACTTTTTTTATGCTGCTGCTCTTTGCTATGTTTCCCATTACTGTTTTGCAGCTTATGTCATCACAGCAAGGCACAACGTCTCCATTCCATAGTATTCCCATGTATTTGTTTGGTGAATCGCACCATTTGTCATTCGGGTCATCATGTTTGGAGAACATTTCTAGTACTCTTGGGTTCCAGGTCATATCCGGATTCGTTGCTGGTAGTATTCTTATTCGGTCTGTTATTTGTCCAAATTCTATCATCACACTTGCTATGTCGTCTATCGTGCTCTTTTCTGTTATCAGCATGTTTATTCCTATTCCTGGTGATTCGCTTCCTGTTACCTCCTTCATCTTTGCTAATGTCTCCATGTTTTTCTTTATTACTCGGAGCTTCGCTCCAGGTCTTAGCCGACTCAGTTTTTCTGGTATTCCGCTGTCTACACTGATATCAATTCCTGTGAATTGGTGTTTTACCAGTGCCATAGATATTTTTGGTGTCAGTAATGTCCCATTTGTTGCAAATCCTAGTCCCCAACCATTCCCTGATACCTTCTTTACCATCTCTATGAATTGCGGGTGAAGTAAGGGCTCTCCACCAAAGTTTAATGAGACCATTTTTACTGTGTTAATTGTCTTGAGCTCAGAGACTATCTTGTCGAAGAGCGACATTGACATGTCGCCCTCTGGACGGTTCCCTCTTGAGAAACACATTCCGCATTTCAGGTTACACCTGTTAGTCGGTTCGATACCTACTTGCCGGAGATCTGCCATTCCTAGTCCACCTTGAAGCCTATTGAATTGTTGGCTTTTTCTAGCTTCTTTGCTATTCTCTTTGGCCCCATTCCTGTATTTCCATTCGTTAGGCTCCAGTTGACTATGGATATCAGGGTCTCCAGGTCGGCCTTGGTCATGACTATGGCGATTTTTTTCTCATGGCTCAGCGAGATGTCTACTGATATTGTTGCTCCAAACTTGCATGTGCATTTTGGTTCTTCTGTTATCTTTGCCAGGTCTTTTAGGTACATTCTGCTTGCGTTTCCTCCATCCCATTTTACCCAAACTTTGTCTTCTATTACTATATCGTCAACTACTCCCACATTCCCCATTACGTTGCTCCCTGTAATTGTCGTTCCTATTGCCATTACTCTTGTTCCTTTCTCCATGTTATCCCTCTCCCAATAGGCATTTTATTATCTGGTGTCTGTCTAGCCATCTGGCTTTTTCTTTGCTGTTCAGCTGTGCTAACCTTTTCAGGCATTTCCTGCATTTGTAGACGTCTTCTGGGTTGTATCCATCTCTCCAAATCATGTACTTAGGGTTGCATAACGCAACCCCATGACCTTCTATTACTACATGATAGTTATTCCCTTGTAGGGTGGTCCCCCAGTTTATGTCCATATCTACTCCTCTATCTTGACTTCTGGTATGATGTCGATCCACTTCCAGGCCCTGCCTGGGAACCTGTCTTCCATCATCCTCTTCATTCCGGTTGTGTGGGTTGGAGTGAGCATCAGTATGTAGTCTGGTGGGATGCTCACTATTTCGCCAGGGTTTATTACCTCGATTCCACAACCTGGTAACCATTTGCCCTGTTTCGTTGGGTCATCGTCTAGCACGTATTGGACTTGCCAGTTGTTGATTCCTAGCATGTTCAGGATGGTCATTCCTTTGCCTGCTCCAAAGGCATATACCTTCTTGCCCTGTTGGGCTAGCTCATTGAGCAGGTCACTGATCTCTTTCTTCCTGGCCCACATGTCTGTGGTCAGGTCGCTCACTATTTTTTTTGCACCATTCTTTCTTGCTATTACCAGCAACGAGCCGCCATCTGTTCGTTCTCTTGACAGGTATTGTAGTTGCATTCCATATATTTCTAGCACGTTTTTCAGTGTTCCTTCTGTGAAGTAGTACAAGTGAGGATGAGCAAATCCTTCCCAATGACCTTTGTCTACTTGCTGTTGCACATCAGGCACTTCTAGCATTAGGATTGTCCCCGAGTCCATACATTCTCTCAGGCCTCTCATGAAGTCAGGCAGGTCCATTGCATGTTCAAGAACATGCATGGCTATGATGACTTTGACCTTGCCTATCATTATCCCAGTTCCTTGACTGAATGACTCATCGCTGCAGAAAAACCCTTTCTCTTGGCATTTCTTTGCCAGCCTGCTGGACATCTCGATTCCCATTACCTCACAGCCTAGAACTTCCTTGGCTATTTCCAGGCCTGATCCATCATTGCAACCGATCTCTAGTAGGCGGTCTGTCTTCTTGATGTGGTAGTTTCTCTTTATCATCTCCAGGTCGTCTCTCATCTTCTGTTTCCTGCTCAACGAGTGCTCGTATGTGGCCTGGTAGTCTCCATAGACTTTCTCTCGCAGGATCTTGTCAAAACCGTTCCTGTCTAGCTGGACCAGCTCGCAAGTTGGGCACATTAGCAAGGTCATATGGAACTTGACCTGGCCAAGGGCATCTTCTTGGCTGTCGGTCACGTACCCTGTCACAGGCATTTCGCCTATTGTTCCGAGCTCGATCATCTCTTTACAGCCGCAAGCTGCGCAATTGCTTATCATTTAAATCTTCTCCACTATGTACTCTTTAACCCTGTCTCCTCGGGTCATTGAGGTTCTCACTATTTTCAGTTTGTTCTTCTCTATCTCTTTCTCGAACTCTGGCGCCTTTATCAGAGTCGCTTTTGCTCCTGATCGTTCGTTCCAGTCTATGTATTTGGGCAAGTAGATGTCGATGTACATGGTTCCTTTCTTTGCGAGTAACCTGGATAGCGTGCGTAGTGTTTCTTTCCAGTCTTTTGTGTACATCACTACGCCATGACACATTATTCCATCTTTTCTTAGCCCATATCCCATTTTTTCTATTTCCATTGTTATTACTGTAGGCGCATGTGATTTCCATTTTGTCTGGTCGCTTTTCTTGATCAGGAAGTTAGCGATCTCGACTCTTTCAGGGTCGCGTTCGATTCCGACCACGTTGTCATTTACCCTCGCCAAGGCGATTGTTATGCTTCCATATCCCGCTCCTGCGTCTAGTACGTTCTTTTTGTCTACTAGTCCAAAATGTTTTAGTGCCGCCAGTGTTTGCTCCATTGTGGTGCTGTAAACCTGCCCTAAAAAAACCATTTCCCAGTCTTTCATTTCCTTTTCCCTCTCTTCTTCTTTTTCGGGAAACTTATTCCTGCTCCACACTCTTTGCACTCATATCTATCATAAGCAGGGTCTATAGACCCTGCTGGTGTCAGGCCCCCGTTGCAAGCTCCTCCCGCCTTATCTTTCTTATCCGCGTTTTCGTGTGGATATTTCATCCCTGGTTTCCTCGATTGCTTTCTTCATTCTCTTGTACGAATGGGCAAAGTCATAGTATTTTGCTCTCTCGTTTCCTTGGTCAGTCATTCTCTGGCAGAAGTCTGGTTCGCCAAATAGTTTCTCGAATGCTTTTACCATTCCTCTTATGTCTGAGTAGTCAAATGCTAGCTCGGGCCAGATTCGTCTCATGGCGCTAATTGATTTGCTTCCTACTGTTGGGATGTCCAATGCTGCGAAATCCACTATACCTCGACCAAATGTGTAATCTGGTGTCAGGTCGAAGTTCCAGGCGCTTTCTGCTGCCCTCTTTATGAATGATGGATAGTCTGTTCTCTCCAGAACGTCATCGAACATCGCATTGATAGCCACTGGTGGCCTGCCATCCAGGTAGAAATTTTGAAGTACTGCTCTCACGTTCCATTCTCGTTTCTTTAGTTCCTGGACCACGTAAAAGTAGGGGTCCCAGGTGTTGAAGTATCTGTGGTGCTGGCAGGACAGTACTGGGACCTCTGGTATCTCTAACCTGTATTTTGCTATCTCGTCTACTGCTACAGGATGAGGTATGCAGTACACTTTTCGTTCTAGCCAGTCTTCCATCTTTGCCGTGGTCTTTTCTTCAACGCAAAATACCATGTCGGCCAGGTTTAACATCTGTTTTGCTACCCAAGGGTCCATTGTTCCGTGCATCAGTAATGCGTGATCGACGTTGGCTACTACTAGGGTTGAGCTGTTCCAGCCTAGTACTTTTCTTATTGCAGCTAGGTATGACGGGTTTCCAGATGTATAATTTGTGTGGATTATATCCCATTGTTCCATTGCTTCTCTTGTCAGGTTTGGAGAGAATTCGTATTTGCCGCCATGTTGTTTGAATACCTCTCCCCATGCAAACAGCCCTGACATTACCATTTTGTCTTTGGGTTCCATTTCTGGTCCACAGAATAGACAGTAATCTAGTTTTTTCATGTTTATTTCCTCGTTAGCCCTGCTTTTGCTCCACCTGCCAAGGCCCACTGAATCCAGTATGACCAAGCGCAAGCTGATTTCATTTCTCCGTACTCTCGGAGGATGAACTCTTTCATCATCTTCTTCTCTTTTCTTACTCCCTTTGTATCTAACCTCATTACTCTGGCTGCGTTTATTGCCATCTCCATTGCCGTTTCGAATTTCAGTTTATAAATTCCCATGTCTGGGTTAAATGAGAATACCCAACGATCTAGTTCTGGGTGATTGGCAAAACACCATGAGCTGTAGTTGCCCACTGCTATCTGGTTCGAGTAGATTGCTTCCAAGGGGTTCATCGACAACGAAGTGTCAATGCTCGATGGGTCTATTACTATATCCCATTCGGCCTTCTTTTTGATGCATTCTTTCCATGGCAGGTTTACCAGATGTTCGAACTTTATGCCCATTGTTTCTACCTGTTCTTTGATTATCTTGACTCCGGGCAATTTGAATTCGGTTACTGCGCAGCCTGCTGTGATCTCATCGTTCTTTTCTACTCCCTGTAGTAGCTTGTCCATGTCTGTGGTATTCACTATCAAGGCCTCATGAGGTGCTGAGCACAGCAAGTGCGGTGTGATAGTGGGATCGCATGGTACTGGTGTTATCAGGTCCCAGAAACGCAACTGGCGAGCTAGTCTCCTGTCCAGAGTTGCTCGTAGGGGGGTTCCTAGCCCGTGGATACAAGAATTGCTGTTGTTTACATACTTGTATATCGATGACTTTTCTCCTACGTACTGGTCCTGAAATATGAAGTAGTCTGCTCCTTTTGCAAACTCTTCTATTGTCTTTTCGTCGACGTTCTTTCCTTCTAACCAGTCATACTCGTATTCTAGGTAGCTGGTCATGCTCACGTAATTCTTTGCATCCCATCCTAGATGTTTGCGCATAGCTCGTGTAAGCAGGTTCCCCTGCTGAGCGCTATCGCTTGGTGACATATAAAGTATTCTCATTCTTTATCTTCTCCTTCTTCCCACCATCCAAGGAATTTTGCTCTGCAAATCTCACACATTGTCTCGCTAAAGGTTTCGTTTTTTACTGGTCCATCGCTTTGATCTTTTATCTCTATACTAAACCTTTCTGCATTAGGTCCGCGCCCTTGTTCATGCCGTCTTACCTCATGGCACCTGTCACATTCGAACTCAAAAATCACTCTGTTGACCATTATTCATCCATCCATCGTTCTTCTCGGCCTTCGTAAGCTCTGACTACTTCGTCCACTATTTCTTTTATGACATCGGTCCCCATCATTTCTACCAGTTTGTCCATTATGTCTGAAATCATGTCTCTTCGTCCCTCGTCTCTTAGCTCTTTCTTTCTATCAGAATCTGTTGCTTCATCCCCTAGGTCGGTCGTCATCGATATCGTGATTGGCATTTGGACATAAATATCTTCTATTCTGATCGTTTCGTTGGCTCTCACTGTGAAATGGCTTATCGTGTTCTCTCTGTCTTTTATAAGTATTCTCATCTTCTTGACTCCATGGGCAACACGTAGTGTTTCACTTCTGGATGGTCTATCTGCCACCATAGTCGTTCGTTTATTCTAGATGGGTCCCAATTATTTATCTTGTGCTCTTCCCGTTGTGCTGATACTCGTCTTGCTTCTTCCATCGGTACAAATTCTACTGCTTCAATGTCGTTTCTCCATGGAGCTATTAGCAGGTCGTTCCATCTCCATTTTGCGATTGCTTTGTCTCCAACTCTGATCCAGATGTCATCTATTTTTATTCTATCCACCAGTTCTTTTATGATTGGCGCTTTTTCATTAACGTAATGCGATCTCAGGTTCTCTAGTTCTCTTACGCATGTCCTTTTTAGGCGATTCATTTTGTCGATGTTGTTGTTTATTTTGCATAACATCTTGGCGTCTTCTACTGAACCCACCCTCACAGCAGCAATTTGTTTTTCTATTGTCGCTATGGTCTTTTCTTTGTCTTCCAAGAGGCCCAGTAACGATGAAATTGTATGATCTTTCATCTCGCAAGGGTCTTCTGGTTCTCGGTGTTTCTTTTTGAATGGCCACATATTTTCATCTTCTCCTTCTCTTTATTCCAAATGATCTCTTCTTCTTCAGGCCTACTGCCTCGCGGTCTTCGAGTTTGGGGCAAGTGTCTTTAGTATAGATAGGAGGCCTCTGTGAGGCCTCCGGGTCTAGGTTGGCCCAGAACTCTTTCTCTACTCTCCTTATCTCGCAGTCCATCAAACAACCAGGGCATCTCTCGGTAGGGTTCAGACGGGCTTTCGCCCGTCTGTCCTCTATTGATTCTCCTGTTCCTATCTCTACTGTGTTTGTTTTCAACAAACTCCTGATGATGTCTACCTGGTTCGATTTGGCACCTCCACGAAATGTTGTCATGTTTCTTTCTCCGGAGCATACGTTTTCTCGGTTTTTCCATAAGTCCAGGCCACTCCTTCATGAGCAGTTTTTATGGTGGGCGGCACTGGCAGGAAATACCATTTCAGGTCGGTGGCATCTTGGCATTTCACGAACTTGTAGATAACTGGTCTGGGTTCGTTTGCTCGTGTTGTCGCTCTGCCGAATAGGCTTCGGGCTCTCCGTACTGCTTCGTTGTGTCTCTCTATTACACGCATGTTTCTGTCGAAATCAGATTGCTCTTCTGTTGGTTTCTCTTGCTCTTTTATCAGGTCGCTTTTTAGTACGTTATCTACTCGACCATCTCGCGTTACTCTTGGTATTGTTTTTAGTTCTTTCCCCACGGACACCGCTGTTCTCCTGTCGTTTCTTCCCTTTGGTGGCGCCATCTTCTTTACCCATTCCGGGTCATTCAGGTGTGCTTCTAGAAGCGCACCGTATTCGTCCCTCTGGACTTCAATGGCGTTTAGGAGTGTTACAAGTCTCTCTCCACCTAGGATCTCGAATAGGCACCTTTTCACTTCTAGGTTGTTCTCGTGGACATACTCTTCAGCAGTTACACCATCCCGATCCATTATGTATTTCTCTGGCACTTCTACACCATGCCAGAAGAACTCTTTTTTGCCATCTGGCCACTTTAAAGCATAATCGAACTCGTTGTGAAGCTGTTTTGTCATTCGGTCTGTAGATTCTGTTATTATCTCGTTTGGCCTTAGTTTTACAAAGTCGCCTCTTATCTCTAGGGGTCGGCCATACTTTACCAGTCCTATCATCCAGGCATAACGATCTATTACTGGAATCAGGTTGTAAAGCCTGGATATTGTGTCTATTGGCGCCAGCAGTTTGGCCAGCTCTAGTGTAGATATTACTTGTGGGTTTGTCAGGCTGTACGTTCCTGGTTCACTCATTGACCTCATAATTGGTGTTGTTGTCAGTATCATTCCTTGCGTGCTTCCCATGAACCACACTTGACCTCCTGGACTGAATGATATTGGTTCCATCGGATCTGGTAGTGCTACTTGATTCCATCCAAAATCAAAACTTCTATTATTATGTCTTACTCGTTCTCTCCTTCCTTCTTGCCTGTTCTGGAGAGTTTGTAATAGGTCATAGTTTCCTCCATCTTTTAGGAGGTTTATGCCTATCGTGTCTTGTACTTTTATCAGGTCTGTTCGATGTAACAATAACAAGGGCTCGTCGTCTGTTTTGCTCAGTGCATCCCAGATCTTGTAACCTATAGTGTTGTCCTGAGTGTCTTGCGACAACTTCTTTATTTCGTTATCTATTATTGCTCCGCTAGCGTACTTCTTTATTTCTTCCACATTACTTGGTTCTAAAGAAAAGAATGGGGTCCACTCTTCCAGTAACTGGTAAATAGTGGCCCATTCGTCTTTAGTCCATCGCACGTTCTGCCTCCGCTTTCTCCTGGTTCCATACCTGCTGTCTTGTTATCTGGTATAATCCTGGCGAGAACTCCTGGGGTCCATGCGTGTTGTGAACCAGCTTGGCATATGTCTCCGGGTCCACTATTTCTACTACCTGAATCTCCTGTTTCAGGTCTCCCCTCTGGGCATAGCATTGGAGATTTCCAATTAGTTCGTGCTTGTGGCCCGTCTTTTCTCCTAGTGCCACAATCTTGTTCGTTGTCTTTACCATTCCTTTTGGCATCTTGTCGATCTTCTCGAAAAAGATGTCACCTTGCCTCTTCTGGCCAATTATTTTGTCTTGCGTACCTTTTCACTCTTGAACCATTTGATGGTCCTGTCCAGACCGTCTGCTAGATCCACATTCGGTTCCCAATTTAATACTGCTCGTGCCTTTTCGTTTGACATTGCGTGTCTTCTCACATCTCCTTCTCTTCCTTCCTGGATCTCATAGTCTCCTGGATATCCCATTTTTATTGATATCAGGTCTAATAGTGTTCTGATAGGGGTTTCTATTCCTGTGCAAAGGTTG
>Ga0187886_1000689_pt1 | contig 37688 bp, 36 predicted proteins | sample June2016WEW_20_1_FD_133001 | JGI IMG/M metagenome (GOLD analysis project Ga0187886, IMG submission 133001) | Peatland microbial communities from SPRUCE experiment site at the Marcell Experimental Forest, Minnesota, USA - June2016WEW_20_150 | ecosystem: Environmental > Terrestrial > Soil >...
ATCTTGTTGGTTTAGGCCTGACGGCCACAGTGGGAGTTCTTGTCGCCTCGGTCCTCTTGACTCGGAGTGCCATATACCTCTACTACGAACGCTACCTCGCGTTCAGGGGCTTCGAGGAATTCACGTCTGGAAAGATAAAACACGAATGTATTGCGTGCGGCGCGTCTTGCCATCTGAAGGTTAATCTTGGAAAGGACGATGTCGAAAGGCTTCTGAAGTATGCTAAAGAGAATGGAATTCAGGACACCATCATTGAAACGCATGGAAACAAGTATTGGCTGAAAAGGAAACCTTCCGGTGCATGTTTCTTCCTTACCTATGTTGACAATGTGCCGCGCTGCTCAATCTACTCGATAAGGCCTACCGCGTGTAGGCTCTACCCGTTGATACCCTCTGGAAATAGATTGAAGGTTGACCCCTTGTGCCCTGGCTTGAGCAAGGAACGCGGGCACACGTTCAAAGAACATCTCACAACTCAAGAAGTCGGTTCATACGTAAGAAAAGTGATGGGAAAAGTGTAGCGTTCGATTTACCTAGTTTTCATCTCTCAAAGGTATATTTGTAGGCGCGAACCAGTAGCGGCCAGGTGCGGACCCTTTGACGCGTAGCTCACGAATCCAAGTTTCCAGGATCGCTGTCTATTGGGCAGTCCTAACCTTCGCGCTCGCGTTGTTCTGGTCCGTAGCACTCAACATGCTGCAATTGAGCGGGATGGGACCGGCTGTAAGCCTCGCCATTCCCGCCGTCCTAGGGGGTGTCTTGGCGGGCTACTTCTACTTCTTCCGCGTACACCAGACGCTTGAGTACGATGACAATGGATATTCAATGACTAAGGGCAGAAAAGAGGAGCAGAAACACGCGTGGTCCGAGTTCAAGGAAAGCTCCATTATTCGAGACAACTATGGAAGAAGCAAAGTACGCGTCTACATAGAAAGAGGCGGAGAACATTTCGATATAGACTCGAAGTCTTGTGGCATCGACCCATTCGCTCTACGAGATTACATCCTAGAGCGGATCAATACTAAAGACGCTCGCACTTCTGCACCAGATGTGTTTGTTGGACTCGAGAGGGAGATCCAACGGGGCCGTGCTTATTGGATTGCCGACCTCAACGAGACCTTCAGATTCTATCAGGTCGCTGGCGACATCTTCCCCCTGATGGCAAGGGGGAGCACACGCCCCAAAGGTTTTCTCCTCTCTCGGTTCCTCGCCGTCACGCTCATGCCGAATTACGAAGTCGCACTGTACGCTGATGAGGTTGGGGATTCGGAAGGCGCCAAAGCACGCGTCACACGCTTAATTCGCTTGATTGAGTCGCTACGTGACGAGAAAAACATCAAGTGGTCTTGGTTACTGCTGTTCAGCGATGAGGAGCCACCCTCATCGATCACTCGTTTTATCGAGGATTTCGCCAACAAGGACATCGGGCTAGGTTGTATAGACATCAGCACAGGCCGCATCGTAACTAGCAAGAATCAGCTTGGCGTAAGCCTTGCGAAGCAGATGAGGTTGAACCAGCTAATCAGAGACGTGAACAAACGCCGAGCTCGGCGCGAACCCATCCGAGTTAGTTAGCCCTCGATCCTTTGCAACCGCTTGATTTTCTCGTCGTCAATTTCGATTAGGTAGGCGCTCAGAATCCCTTCGGTGTATTCTGAGCCAGGGTTCATGCACTGCGTCCGTCCAATCTTCATCCATCCCCTACATTCATGGATGTGCCCGTGCAGACCCAATAAGGGCTGGCACTTTTCAATAATAGCACGAACAGATTTCGAGCCGACGGGAATAAGCACTGGTCGACCTCCCTCCATGACTGGCCGGAGGTCCTTGTCGAGCTTTGGAGCGTTGTCAATTTGAGATTCGTATGGTGGACAATGTAAACAGAAAAGTGCGTTCTTGACGTTCTTAACTTGCGAGACTGTCTTTTCGAGTTTGGCCATCAGTTCCTCTTCGGAACATTCACGCGGACTGTTCCATGGGGTCGGGTTCGACCATCCGAGACATGCAGCTTCATGCTCGTTATCTAAGGCAACAACGGATTCCTCCGCGTACGTGCAGTATGGGTTGTTTTTTATCACTTCGTCAAGTTCGAACTTGTCATCGTTGCCTGGATGGATCAGAACCTTCACATCTTTCAAGTCGCCCGTGAGTTTCTTCGGGATCAGGTCCAGCCAATCCTTCAGTGTTTCGCACTCGAGTTTAGCGAATATATCCTCTATTTTATCCTGGGATGCTGATTGTAGTTCTTCGAACTGTTTCTGGTCGCAGACGTATGGTATGTAGCAGTGTTCTCGGACGAGCTTCTTGAAATTTTCAACCTCGCCTGCTTGCACGGTGTGGGTTTGGTCTAGGAAATCTGCCTTATACGTTCCGTCCGGTTGGAGCACAATGGGCGTAAGGACCTTGCCGGTCAGGTCTCCTCCCATTATCAACCAATTCGCGTTGAAAAGCTTGGCTGAGTTTAGGAACTTTCGCCAAACTGTCTCGTTGCCGTGGAAGTCGGAAGCAAATACGATCCTCACTTTCGCCAAAGAGAACCAAGAACCTAAGGGCTTAAGCTGAGTATTTCAACTTTGACCGTGTGTACCGTGACTGGCACTAGTCGCGTTGGACTTCCTCAACTACGTTGTACCATTTGACGGACGGCCCAACTTTAGCACGTAGCCTCCACTGAAGCGTCTTAGGCTCCTTCTCTATCCGATCCTCGAGCTTCTCGATACGCTCACTCACGACGGCCTTCTCCGATTTACTCAAGGCTTCATATTTGCCCAAGAACTCCTTGACTTTACCGAGGTTTGCATTGACTGTATAATTGAAGCCCCATTCGTTCGCCAGGACTTTGGCGACATAATCGGCGTTTATCACTTCTTTATCGCCCTTGCCAAGGTCGTGTTCTGTAAGCAGTATGATCGTGTCTTGGATGTCCTTTTCGTTAGTCTGCACGATCTGAAGCTTTTGGAGTAGAAGTTCGGCTAGGGGAACAGTCGGCGAGTCCATTTCCAACCTGTCCTTGTAGTCTATAACATGGCACATTTCGAGTTTATCGAGGAAGACATCGATTGCCTTGTTTCCTTCTTTATCGTTGAAAATCTGCCTGTGCCTTCCCGTGGCCCCAGTAAGCATGAGAGAAATGTAGGGTTCATATCCCAAGTCAACAAACAGGCTCTTTGTGAGTGGGCGAAACTTGCTGTATGTAACGAAATCCATGTCGTGCTTTGGAACTCGTTTGAGCTTTTCATACAAGCCCCTATGGGTCGGACAGTGCATTCGAATTGCCGCGCCGCCCAAAATTCTCAAAGGGATTTTTCGTTTGTCGGCTTCAGAGGTTATTCGCCGAATCTCCTTCTCGAAATCGTCAAAAGTTGCGAACTCGCCCAAACATTAACTCAACCTGAACTTGCCGCATTTCTTGTTGTTTCGTGAAATGTGATTTGTGTTTCCACATACCACATGGAGAAGATATCATCAACCGCTATTAAATTCATCGACGCATCCCCCATAAACTGGTGTGGCCAGGCGGAGGGATTCTGTGTCTCTGCGAATATTTCTCGGCACGAGTTTTGTTAACACCCGACTGTAAATCGCTTCGAAAATTTCAGGGATTCACTTAACGGTTCACGGTTGTATTGCGGCGGGTGATTGTCGAGCAGCCATGCATCTTCAACGCAAAACACAGCGACGAAAGGTTCGAACCTTAATTTGACAGTCAGCATGACATCTACTTGTTTATTGTCTCTTGAGGTTACGTGGAAGTGTCCGTGGAGAAACAGAAAGCCCTCACGTTATCGTTGACCGGTAGAGTGCTCTCTGAAAACATGCTGACGAATTATCTATGGGTAATCCCGCTCGCTGCAGGATTTGCAGGTTGGGAAATAGTCACACGGTTCAACCTTATTCCACAGTCGAATATGCCAACGTTCTCAGGCGTGTTGGGTGTTTTCTTCTTGTCCGTTCAAAATCCAGCCTTCCTGCTCCGTATTGGGCATAGTTTTCTCACTTTGATTTGCGGCCTATTGCTCGCCTTCTCAACTGCGCTGCCGATTGCCTTCGTAGCGGGAAGCAAGAACAAATTCGACTTGACGTTCACGCCGCTCATAATGATCTTCGGAGCACTTCCTGACCTATCGTTCCTCCCGCTCTTAGTGCTCTGGTTCGGCCCAGGAGGTGTGGCAGCAATCATAATGGCTTCGGTGGCAGGCTTCTTCCCCATATACTTCACAGTTCGAGACGGAACGAGAAATATCCCCAAGGAATTGTTCGAGGTTACCTCCATCTTCAAATCGGGCCGGCTCTCGACGTTCACAAAAATGATTCTACCGGCCATATCCCCACATATGTTTAGCGGATTAAGGCTCGCGTATGACTTCGGATGGGAAATAATAATTGCTATTGAGATAGCAACGAATGCGGCGGGGATAGGTAGTTTCATCGAAGGGTCCGTCAGCGGCGGATCGCTTGACAGCGGCTTCGCGGCAATCCTAGCAATCGCGTTAGTCGCTGTGGTTGTTGATCGGGTGTTTTTCGGATCATTGGAGTCTTGGGCTAAGAGGTGGGCTTAGTGGAGCCACACGTGGAACTGCAGAATGTAAGCAAATTCTACGAAGCACGCAATAAGACTCACGCGCTTCATGAGATCAGCTTTGGAATCGACCGCGGCGAATTCGTCACCATTGTGGGGCCGAGCGGATGCGGTAAGTCCACATTACTCAAAATCATGGCTGGACTTGATTCTCCAACATCAGGAGAAGTACGTTTTCAGGGAGGCCCTGTTCGAGGCCCGCACGACAAAATCAGCATGGTCTTTCAAGGGTTCGGGCTCTTCCCGTGGAGGACAGCGCTGGAGAATGTAGAGTACGGGTTGGAGATGCGCAAGACCCCAAAGTCCGAGCGCCGTACCATTTCACGAGAATACCTCGAAATGGTGGGCCTTACCGGATACGAGCACATGTACCCAAAGCAACTCTCCGGCGGAATGAAACAAAGAGTTGGCATTGCGCGGGCTTTGGCCGTACAGCCGGAAGTCGTACTCATGGACGAGCCTTTCAGCGCGATCGACGAAGTCACCGCGGATATTCTGCGGGAGGAAGTCACAGAGCTGCACAAGCAGACAGGTAAGACCTTCGTTCTCGTCACACACAACCTTTCCGAAGCCATAGAACTAGCCGACAAGGTCGTCGTTCTGTCTTCCCGCCCGGCGAAGGTCAAGAGAATATTCCCGATCTCACTCGAACGTCCGCGAGACAGAACACACACACTGTTTGTTCACGTTCACAGAGACATATTGCACTTGCTCAAGGAGGAGTTGGAGAACACCCTCATTCGACACAAATTGAGAGGAATTGAAGAATTGCAGAAAATACACGACTTAGAGGCATCGAAAAACAGTTCAATTCCCGGAGAAAGCGTGACCGCCAATCCAGTTTCCACTAAGGCCCCAGAAATCGCCTAGACCGCCAATCCTGAGTTCCATCTCCGTTTCCAACCAGCGGCGGTTGAGCCGGTGCTGACTCGCCTAATGGAATTGTTTGAGGATTATGGTGACGGCAATGAAGGCGAGTAAGATCAGGCCGACCGTCATGCCGATACGGTTAGGATGATCTTTCAAGTGTTGTACTATGTCCATTTTTGACCGCCGCCAGAAGCAGGCTGATAGGTCTTAACCATTACTGCTGCATGGCGGACTTGGGCAAGTCACCATTCTGGAGTTAAGGCGTTTCAATAATGCTGGAAGTTGACTGTTTTGCATCAAGATTTCAAATAACGCTCCCCAACATGCTGATCTCAGCGATTGCAGAATGGTCCTATTCAAAACAGCAGTGGCGGGCGCTTGCGTCCTTGTAGTAGGCATGCTGCTCCTCACCATGCTGAGCCAATATGTAACAGTCGAGGTGCAGCAAGTGCAAAACCGCACCGTAGAACCACACGCGGAATTTCTTGTGGGCGACGTCGTCGATCGAACGTATGACCTGCCGGCCAGCGTCTCCGCCTTCGGTTCGGTCGATGTAACACAGGCTCCCACGAACGCTTCAGGCGACGTCCAGTTCATGGTTTTCGACGCCGCCAACTACCAGAAATGGAGTTCGGGACAGCAGTCGAACTTCATGTTCTCGGCCGAGAAACAAGGTCAATTCAATTTCACATTCACGACCGCCAACGCTGGAACATACTACTTCGTCTTCGACAATCGGGCTTCACTATTCAAGAAGTACGTTGTGCTTTCAATTGGTTACAGCGAGGTGACAGTCACTCACGTACCGGATCCCCGGGTGCCGTACGTTGCGTGGGCGCTGATGGTTGGTGGAGCGATCATTCTCGCCTACGGGTTGGCAAAGAAACCGCCAATCCCCTGGTCCTGAGCAACTCCAGGCGACAAGGTCTCAGCAATCCTATTTAGGTAAGGAAATCCTTACCTTTAGACATGACCGCAGAAGTCACATTCAAGAAGGTTAAGGTTTCAGATAAAGGTCAGATTTCGATACCCGTAGACATGCAGAAACTTATCGGACTGAAGAAGGGAGACGAGCTTCTTCTGATCAGAAAGGGACGAAAGATAATCCTAGAGAAACCTGACCGAATCATGCAAGCCCTCGAAGATGAATTCGAAGACGTTCGAAGCGTCACTGAGAGGCAATTAGCGAAGCTGTGGCTCCGGAGAGAAGAAAATGTCTGGAACCGATATCTTAAGGGGAAGACGAAATGATCTCTCAACGGGATGTTGTGCTGCTTTCATTCCCATTTTCTGATCTGCAAGGTTCTAAAGTGAGGCCGGCAATAGTTATGTCGAACGATAGATACAATCGCCGGTCGCGAGATTTCATAGCCGTTCCACTCACATCCAACGTGAAATTGAGGGATTACGCGATCTTAGTTACTACCCGTGAATTGGAAACCGGCAAGCTGATTGTCGATAGCAAAGCGAAAGTAGACCGCGTGTTCAGCGTGAGCCAACAACTCGTTAGAATGAAAATTGGCAGAGTGAAAACCGAAGTTCATAGGCGAATGGCTTCCATGCTCTTCGAATTGGTGAGTCAGTAAGCCACTTGGACCAGCAAGTTAGAGTCAGCAAGTCTAATTAGACTCTCGCCCTAAGTTTCTAACGGTTTTGCTATGAGCGGCCTCACGAAGAAGACTGTGTTCGCAGACAAGATACTGTCGGCCCTGCTTAGCGTGAAGGAGGGCGAACTTGTCAGCTACGCAGACCTGTCAAAAGGTTTGCACAAATACATTAAGGATAATGACCTGAAAAACCCAAACCGCAAGGCACCTTCTCCAGTGGCTCCGCAGCCAAGCCCACCCAAGGCCGAACCAGCCCAGCCAACTCCCGCAACACCCGCCCAACCCACGCCTTCCGCGGCTATGAAGAAGTGCAACGATTGCGGGGCAGACATCCCAGCTGAGGCAACTTTCTGCGACCTCTGCGGCGTCGAGCAATAGAACTTCCGATGTTGCACGTTAAGTGAACAACTGTAATTCCATTTTAAATATGGTGGGGCGGCGGCTAGCATACTTTTAACCCTCGCAGACTGGGGGTCTACTATGGGAACCGAAAAAACCGGGATAATAGGGTACGGGGCATACATCCCACTTCAGCGTATTCAAAGCGAGCTCATAGTTCGAGCACGCGAAGGGAAACGTAAGGACCTCCCGCAGTTCCTCGACAAAGTAAGGAACGGCTTGTTACTGAAGGATAAATCCATTGCAGGGATAAGCGAAGATTCGATAACGATCGCTACCGAAGCGGCCCTGAACGCGGTGGAGATGGCTGGCGTCGACCCCGCGGAGATTGAAACGGTCGCCGTCGGTTCAGAATCAAAACCTTACGCCGTGGGCACCATCGCCCGGCATGTCGCATCCTTCCTGGGCTTAGGCAACCGCGTTTACATTGCCGATCTGGAAGGCGCGTGTAATTCTGGAATGCAGTCAACAGCGTTCGTTGAAAGCCAAATCTTGAGCGGAAGGATCAAGTACGGTTTAGCCGTTGGAACTGATGTCGCTCAAGCGCCAATTGGCGACCCCTTGGAATACGCATGTGGGGCTGGTGCGGGGGCCTTCTTGCTCGGAAGGGATAGCCCTGTTGCAACAATTGTTGACACTGCGGCTTATTCGAGTTTGACGCTTGATTTTTGGAGGAGGGACGGAGCAAGCGTCCCAAGCCACTTCGGCCGAACAACCGTGGAAGCCTACATCAAACACGTCATCGGGGCCATCGAAGGCCTCCTCATGAAACACCCTGAGGTTTCACTGATGGATTTCGATTACATCACATTCCACCAACCATCCGGCTACATGCCAATGAAAACGTGCAAAACCCTCGCCCAAGACAAGATCCCGATTCTAGACAACCCAGATCTTGAGGAGAGGATTCGTCTAACGCCCGATTTCATCGAGGAGAAAATACGGCCATGGCTGCGCGTCTTGGATACAGGGAACACTTACGCGGCAGCCACGCTGATAGCCACGTGCGACATCCTTGACCATGCAAAACCAGGGCAGGATGTTCTCGCGGTATCATACGGTTCGGGCGCTTATACGATCGCTACGTGGATGCATGTCGAGGACAAAATCCTCGAACGGAGAGGCCGAGTCCCGACTGTGATGGAATACGTGAATAGACGACGGGATATTAGCTTGGAGGCGTACCAGAGGTTGGTGAAGTACAAGCGTGGTTCAGTCCGTGCCAAACTTGAAGCGCCGAGGATAATTGCGACAATTGAACCATACAACGGAAAGACACTGACCTACACGTTGTGCAATGGCTGCCAACGGGTCTTCTACCCAGTACGTGACCGATGCCTGGAATTTGACTGTAATGGGCCGGTGGAGCAACACACCCTACCAGTAAACGCTCGAGTGGTCTCAGTCGACAGGCCCACTGTCAAGGAACGTTTGATGTCAAACTTCGAAGTTCTAAAGCAAGGCAAAGTGCTGATTGTAGATGAAAGCGCGAACCAAGTTCAGCCGGGAATGGAACTTGAGAGCCTGATCCGGCGACTAGACAACGAGGGTAAATCTGGCCTAATCATCTACGGACCGGTCTACAGGCCGGTGTTCAGAACAAAGGCGCTCCTGAAGCCGGCGGAGCCTACGCCGGTCTTCGCTAGCTCAGCAGTAAGTTAGGGCAGATTTCGGACGCTAGTATGATTTGCGCTTTAGCTCTGGTATCCCTTCGCCAGTCTTCGTAAGCTAGTTCGCTCGCAGGCTAGGGTGCACCGTTCCACAGTGCCTGCAGTACTGAGCGTCATTAACTTCGAAGAAGTCTCCGTCTTCGTCTATCACGTAGGTATTCCGGAATTGATGGCCGATTAGCTTGCAGACCATGCTCATCTCAATCACTACATGCCAGTATACCCTGATTGTATATTAACGTTCCGTTTATGGAACATGCATGTATCGGAACCCGTTATAACGAATTTCATAAGCCTCGCAGCCTCTAGCGACACAGTTACTTCCTCAAGGAGGGCACCATCTTCTGCGGTATACCTGTCTTCGATGGCCTGAACAATGTAGCACTCGTAGACAGCGGTATGTTGAGGCTGTCATCTCTACGGCCGAACCGTTGGTGGCCTAAGAGTTGAGCTACTGGGTTGCAGTCGCCGCTAGGAACGCTTCAGAGCATCTTCCTCGAACACTCACCTCCTTACTAAGCCAGAGCCTGAGACCAGAACGAATCATTGTCGTTGACGATGGGTCCACCGACCAAACTCCTGATCTGCTCAAGACGTACGAGCAACAGCACGAAGGCACGATCAAAATACTGACCCTGCCTGATCGAGGATTCGACATAAGGAGAGTGCCTTCCAACATTAACGGCGCTTGGAAGGACGCCGAGGACTCAGGCCTCAAGTCCGATTTCTTCATGATTAGTGGTGACGACTGTTGCTACGCTCCAAACTACACGGAGTTCCTAGTCTCTAGAATGCGAGCTGACCACACGATAGTGGTTGCAAGCGGGCGCCCTTCGTCGTCGAGGGAGGGATTTTCACGCGAACATTCACCTTCAGGAAGTGGACGAATGGTCGATTCTAGATTCTGGCGTGAAGTAGGCTCAGAGTATCCTGTTAGAGCAGGATGGGAGACCTGGCTATTGTATGCAGCCTCTCAGAAAGGGTTGAAAGTTAGGTTGTTCGACGACGTTGTGTTCGACCACCTTCAGCCGAGAGGCACTAGGCATCAATTCGCCTACTGGGGGGCGGCCATGCAAACGTTGGGTTACCACCCACTCTACGCACTCGGAAGAATCGCCAAGAACGCAGTCTCGCCAACAATCGCCCCAAGACGCGCAGTGAACATGATCAGAGGATATCTGGAGGCTAGACTTGGCTCGAACGACAGCTTCCTCTCGCCATTCAACTCGTCCCTTCGCTCCTTTGTCTACCAGCAGCAAGCTTACAGGATAGCCAGTATTGTTGAATCCGTAGGCCGTCGATAACCTACGCGACAACTTCTTTCTTGGCTAGCGCTGTCACCATCAGGGGAACGTTCTTGCTCGCGTTTAGGACTTCAAGAAACAAGGGTTGTCCCGCCTTTCCCATGTGGACGACTATGTCTCCCATCTCCTCGGCGTGGGAGAGTTCTCCAGGCTCAGACGATATGACTAGAAGCACATCCGATTCCGCATCGTATTTCAGTCTATACATCGAACCTCGCCCGCTTAACTGGGTCGAAGGTGACAACGAGTATATTATCATTGATTTGCTTGTATACTACCCGGAGCGCATACTCCTCATTTAGCGGCCTGAGCGCGAGACATTGGTCATCCCTTAGGTCGACCCGACTAGGGCTCGTGATGGTCTTTGTGACAAATGACTTCGCGACATCAAACCCATACCTCTTCAATAGTTGAAACTTCTCCGAAGCGTGCTTTGTAAATCTGATTTGCTCGGATTTCATCTGACCTATCTCGCGACTACAATTGATGTCCACGTTCTGAAAACAGGTCAATAAACGAACTTGTTTACTATTGGCATCTTCCAGCCCAAGCCGAAGGCTTTCTTCGTGATTTTGATTGTTGGTGGAGCCTGCCTACGTTTGTACTCGGCGTTTCTTATGCGTTTCAACACGTCGTCAACTAACCCCTTTTCGTAGCCTTTCTCCATGAGCTCCTTCTGGGAGAGGCGATTTTCTATGACCTCGTCCACGAGTGGTGAAACTACGGAATAGTCGAAGGGGTCGAATTGGTCTGGCCGCAACTCGGCCGAGGGAACCTTGTTGAAACAGTTCTCCGGAATCGCCGCTCCGGACATTTTGTTGTAGTATCTGGAAAGGGCGTAAACCTCCGTTTTGCTCACGTCGCCGATTACCTCAAGACCTCCGCTCATGTCCCCGTATAGAGTGGCATAGCCGAGAGCGAGCTCGGTCTTGTTACCCGTGGCCAGTACAAGTTCGCCGAATTTGTTCGAGAGAGCCATCAGAATGTTTCCGCGTATGCGAGATTGCACGTTCTCCTCAGCGACGTCGGCCGGCCGATTTTGGAAGCTCGGTTGAAGCTGTTTTTCGTAGGCCGAGACGACGGGTTCAATTGGAATCGTAAGGAAACTGATTCCGAGGTTTTTTGCTAGCGCTTTCGCGTCTTCTTTACTGTGTTCGCTTGAATAGCGCGAGGGCATTGAAACGCCCGTAACGTTTTCCTTTCCGAGCGCTAGAACGGCTATAGCGGCGACGAGTGAGGAGTCAATGCCGCCACTCATACCCACGAAGGCACGTTTGAATCCCGTCTTTCGGAAGTAGTCCTTCACCCCGAGCACTAGTGCGTTGAACATTTCCTCTTCGCGGTTGTATTCTGGTTCGTTGATTTCATTGCCTGGGGCTTCACCATTGGACAAGTTGAGTTCGGTGATGACTAGGTCTTCTTCAAACTGCTTACCGATAGCAACCAGGCGCCCTTTGGAGTCTATCGCCAAGCTCTGCCCATCAAAAACGAGTTCATCCTGCCCGCCAACCATGTTCACGTAGAAAATGGGCTTCCTGAATCTCTCCGCCTTTCTTCGTAGGATGCGCAGGCGGATGTCTCTAATCTTATCGTGAAATGGGGACGCATTCAGATTCACGATCATTTCCGCTCCACCTTCGCAGAGAGCCTCAACAACTCTGAGCCCGTAGCCTATTTCTTCGTCCCAAATGTCCTCGCAGATTGATGTTCCAACGACCACATTCTCGCCCCGTATCTTGATCGTGTGGGGCAGATTCGCCTTAGCCGGTGTAAAGTAGCGGAGTTCGTCGAAGACATCGTATGTGGGAAGAAGTGTCTTGTGGAACACGCCGACAACGGATGGCGGCTGGATGATTGCCGCAGCATTGTAGAGGTGTGTCTCGTCATAGTCGACGAAGCCGACGAAGGCTGTGATCGGTGGAAGTTGCTTTGCGAGTTCAAGGAGGTGTTGCTTGTTCAGGCGGACGAACGCTTCCTGGTCAGGTCTACGGTTGCCTGCTGGTGGCCTCACTTCCCTCGGCGGCAGCAGGTCCAATGGCGGATAACCCGTAATCGCCATCTCCGGGAACGCAACGATGTCCGCCTTGGCTTCAGCCGCCTTTCTCGCATATTCCAGGATAAGTTTGGCATTCCCCGCCAAGTCGCCAACCGTAGAATTGATCTGAGCCATAGCAACGCGAATTCGCAAATCGAACCCTCGAGACTACGCACCTGAGTGGCAAAAAGCCTTCCTAGATTGAGCCGAACTTGGGTAGAAAGAGGCCCCACAAGTCCTATTCGAATCTACTAGGCCTGAAGCCATGTGCCTTGTCCCATGCTATCCTCGAGGCCAGCGAAGGTCTTGTAGAACGTGGGGTTCAGCGAAAAGTGACTTGGAAGGACCAAGTGCTCGTCAGGCATCTCATCGCTTCCCTTTACATGGAGCAATTTCACGAGTACAAGGAATACTAGCTTGCGCCTCAAGTTGTATGGACTCAAAACGTTCCTTAACTGAACCGACGATTGCTTGGCCACTCGCCTAAGTTCGGAGAAAACGTTCGGCCACATTTTCCTATCGATATAGAACACAACCCCTGCGCAGTAGGCTATTGTGAAAGTCCCAGCTCGGAATGGAAGATGAGTTATGCTTGAGCACATCAAATGCGCATTTTCGAGTTTCCTCTCGGAAATGTGTAAGCGGAATCTTTGAAGCATTTGTTTTGAAGCGTCAACACCGACCACCGTGAAACCTCTCATGGCGAGTGGGACAGCGAGTCTTCCATAACCGCACCCAGCGTCGAGTATCAAGCCATCCCGTTTGAGCGTGCGCTCAGCGGGTTCAGGAAGATGATCCAAAAACTGAGTGCCAACTATGCCAACTGTTTCAATGTCTGGAATAGGCTCGGAGGCACGCTTGTCCCAATATTCGTAGCCATAGCCCCTCAAGCCATTTACCAGGCCGAAAAGTTGTATCTTCAGGTCCTTCAGACCCTTCCAATAGCACGAGCTTGCAACAGAAAATCAATGTATGTTGGCAATAGGTATGGATAGTCAGCGTGAAAGACAGCCCACCTCACGTGTCCTGGGATCTCACGGCTTCGGTGGAAGTTCTGGTCGAAAAACCAGGCTTCCTTCTCTACGTTCAGTGGAGGTTCCCACCTCACGTCATCGCGAGAGATGTGGGCGTGTTTATGGATGTGGAATCCCATTTCCGCGAGTTCCTTATCGAGCCCCGGAAACGCTTCCAGAACTTCAGCCTTTAGCCCAAACTTACTGTCGAGCCCCAACAACTTGTCTAGTGCCGCCAAGGTCTTGCAATTGCTGTACGTCTCTGAGTAGATGTCTTTCACCCATCTCCTAAGTAGAGGGATTTTCTTAGAAAGAGCGTAGACGATTAACTTCAGGCCTCTTCTGAACGCGTAATTCCCCGAGAGGTATGGGTTGTCGAAATCGTGGAGAACCATGATGTCCGGCATTGCGACCTAAGCGGGTGTTGCACGACAAGATATTATAGCTGTTGTCAAATGCATGCCAACGTGCTCAACTTTAAGTAATGTCTCTAAAAGAGTATCAAAATTGTTAGGCGGGCGGTGATTCCGTTTTAGCTGCTAGCAACTCGCCCGACTTCCCCTTTTTGATTAGGTCCTCCGCGAGGTACCTCTGCCATTGCTCTTTCTCTGGGATGTGTGAACTCTGATCTGCGTAGAGGTATTTTGCCCAGTTCTTTGCTATTTTCCAAAGGGGATTCAGTACAGCGATGTAGCGCGGACGCCACGCAATTGTGGTAGAAAATCGTTTCTTGAACGTGTAGATTGCAGGGACGCTTGCGCCACATAGGTCAACATAGGGCGCATGGTTCGCGAACGAGGTTTGAAGAAAGGAGTAAATCAAGAACGACGTGATTTCCGTTCCTTTCGAGGCTGCGTCGCTGACCAAAGTGTACATGTAGTTAGCCCGATCATCGTCGGTGACATAGAATACCGCGGCCATTGTTTTTCCATCGACCTTTGCTAGAAGAGTGCGTCCTACTCCGGCTTCCTCCAGAATCGAAAAGAAACTCATCGGGATCCCTCGCCCAAGCTTCGTCCATAGGTCGACAAGAAGCCCCTCCATATCCGTCGCCTTCCCATACTCAATCGAAGCTTTCAAAGGAGCAGCCTTCTTGAGCTTACCACGTAGCTTCTGGTCGGGAACGAACTCTGGAAATGTTAGAAGAGTCGGAGTAGGCGGCAGCATTTGAAATCGTGAATCTTGAATAGTCTGCTGGCAAGTGAACGATACCGTCCAGGCGCTATGATCACGTGCGGTCTGAAGAATTGTATCCGGTTCGAAGTCTTCGATAAACCCGTTCCAAGGCGAGCATTCAGCCATACTCACCACGGATCTTCTGACCAGCCACATCTGGGCTCCATAGAGTGGTTCTGCCCCCCTCGCTGGAGCAAAAGCCCTGAGGAAAAGGTCGGAGGTAAATACTCCCACGATCGTAGACACCTGCAGTTCCAATCGTTGTTTACTATATCCGTGACATACTAATTGCATCTTGGTTATTATGTGTCCTCATCAGTAACCTTGATTTTCGTATATGCTGTTGCGCTGTCGCATGGAAGAGAACGTTTCGCTCACAATCCAAGAATAAATATCCCAAGGAATCCAACTGACTGAACAACAGGGTTATTGTAAGTGTCGCAAACGAGATCTACACGTGTCCTCAACGGAAAACGATACTCTCGAAAAGTCCTGTTAGTCGTAGATAACGCCCCCGCGCGCATTGAACGTATCCACAAAGTAGTGAAGACTTTGGAGACCCAAGGATACGTCGTCAACGTTGCGTATCCACGAGGGCTAGAAACTCTTTCCGAATACGGTACTGTGCCAATCGTTTCCGTCGGAAGACCGCCTTTGCTTCACTATCTCGTGTTTACGTTATTCCTGTTTCTCAACCTTGTCAGCAATCCTCCGGACATAGTTCATTTCGTAAGTCTACCAGATGTAGCAGTGCTTGGCATTGTCTTGGCGAGAAAGTTGAGGCATTTTCGCTTCGTCTATGACAGACGAGCGGCCTTCTCCGTGATCGTCGAACATTACCACAAACGGTTGGGTTTCCTCGCGAGGGCAGTGGAGAATCTAGCATTCAATAATGCCGATGCCATACTCGTTGTCGTACCTGCGTTTGAACGTGAGCTTGCGGCATTCAAGAGAAAATTGCTCTTTGTTCCGAATGGTGTAAGCTTGGCCGAGTTTCGCCCCCGAAAGGTCAGGAAGCGGGGGGCCCTAACGGTGCTTGTTGTGGCGGCGCTTACATACGTCGAAGGAATCGACGTGTTCATCAAAGCTGCGAGGCTCGTACGCGATAGCGAGCCGCATGCTAGGTTCGTCGTAGTTGGTGATGGGGAGTCTGCTCGAGAACTCCAAAGGCTGAATGTAGCGCTCCAGCGCCCGGTGCAGTTCGCGGGCTGGGTGCCCTTTGAGAGGGTTCCACTGGAGATAAATGGGGCCGACATTTGCGTATCTTGCGTTCTCCCAACAATTTTCACGGATTATGCTTATCCCGTGAAGCTGTTCGAGTATCTAGCGTGCCGCAAACCCGTCATTGTAAGCAACATACGGGGACACACTGAACTGGTGCGCGACGAGAAGGACGGCTTGGTTTACGACGCGAATAGCCCGCCAGACTTATCGCGCAAAATCATTCGTCTAATCAAGAACAGAAACTTGCGCCGGAGTTTGGCTGCTAATGGTTACAATTTGGCCAAACGCTACTCTTGGGAAACTTGCAGTGCAGCCCTTATACGTGGATACGAACGGATCTTAACGTGAAAATTCTAGCCAAGTTCCTTGCACTAAGGTGATATTGCCTTCGGGGTCTGAGCTTCGAGGAACAGTTCACTCCAATAATCCAGCCCCAGCATAATCCAAGCCATCGAATACCATCTAGAGTTCCGTACTTCAGGTGTTGATTGTATCTTAGCAGTTATTTTGTCATGCCACTTAGGCGCATTAGCCTTTAGGAAGTTGGAGTCAGGAATTCTCTTGATGGCGTACTCGCGGACAGAATTCTTCCACCAAGAAAACACGTTCACGCTGAAACCCCATTTCTCTTTGCTTAGACAGCGGGGAGGAAGTATGTCCCTCACCGCCGCTCGCAGCAACCGCTTTCCCTGAGTCCCGTTGACATTGTGGCGATATGCTACAGGCATCATCAATTCTAGGAGGTCGTCATGGAGTAGAGGAACTCTGACTTCCAATGTGTGCGCCATACTCATAGCGTCTTCGACAAGCAAGTAATCGTATGGCAGTTTAGTATGAAATTCTGCGCGTGTCATGCTCTGTTCAAATGTGCTAGCGCCCTTGTCAAAATAGTGACTCGTAAGGTCCTTCACTCTGGGGCTAATCTCGTTACGGGGAAGTGCGGTTATGAGCGTTGCATAGGCAAGAGACTCGGTCCGTAGCGAGCCCGCGTACTTAACCCGGCGACTCGGAATTAGGTCGGCAAATCTGCTGAGTGCCGGAATAGGGCCCCTGCGATACTTGGAAATCTTTCGCGCAATGCCGAACCTTGTCGAGGAGGGGTACCCTCCGAAGAGCTCATCGCCTCCCAAGCCGCTCAAACAGACCTTCACGTACTTGCTCGCAGCCTCGTTCACGAACCAGGAGTAGAGGTTCACTTTCGGGGCTTCAGAGTGCCAAACCATCCTTGGGAAAATTTCCATTGCTTGAGATGCATCAACGATGATCTCATGATGTTCCGTACCGAAGGTTTCGGCCACTACCCTTGCGTCTTTGAACTCATCGGTAGGTTCCTTGAACCCCATGCAGAAAGTCTTCAACCCATCGGGCCTGACACGGCTTGCGAAAGCAACCACGGTGCTAGTGTCAAGTCCTCCACTAAGAAATGCCCCGACTGGGACATCGGACGTTATGGTTTGAGAGATTACGCTGTCCTTCAGGGTATTTCTCACAATCGATTCGTCTGGCACATAGTCACTAAGCCCAGGGGGTGTCCAAAATGCCACTTCACGGACGTTCCCCCCATGAACCTCGAGGCGACTTCCCGGAGGCACCTGGTGGACTTCGTTGAGTAATGTTTCTGGTTCAAGAGGATAGCCCACCTCAAGCAGCTGATCGACCATCCCTTGATTCACTGTCAAGCTGTCCAGAAGGCCGGCTGCGAGGATCGCCTTGTACTCCGAGGCAAAGAGCAAGCCGCCTTGTGCTTGAGCATAGTAGAGTGGCTTGATTCCGACGCGGTCCCTGGCCAGGTGGAGAGTATGATTCGTACCGTCCCAGAGTGCGATAGCGAATATGCCCTTCAGGTGCTTGAAACAATCAGGGCCCCACTCTTCGTAAGCGTGGGCTATTGCCTCCGTATCAGACTGTGTTTGAAGCCTGTGGCCCGCATTGTGGAGTGCCTCTCGCAATGCTTGGTAGTTGTAAATCTCGCCGTTCTGGACCAGCCAGATGGTTCCCTCTTCGTTTGAGAGAGGTTGATGCCCGCCAGCGACATCTATTATCGAAAGACGATTGCATCCGATCCCAACATGGCCCTCAGCGAAAACGCCTTGATCGTCGCGGCCCCGATGCTTGATAGTCTCAAGCATGCGTAGGACGATTTCTTTGCTAGCGAATTCTCCATGTAACCCAGCGATGCCGCACATCTATTGCTCAACTTCGATTTTGCTTGAGGTTGCCTTTCATCTTTACCGATTCTTTTTCCATGATTGTAGCGATCCTCGCGGACGCGTGTCCGTTCCCGAAGGGATTTCCAAGTCTGTCAAGCAGTCCCTTGTGGCGCACTGCAGAATGGACCGCATTAGGTAGCGTATGTGGCTTGGTGACTAATCGGTTCGCGTTTCTGACCAGGGTTTCAGGCCACTCGGTTGTAGACCTTAATGTGATGCATGGGACGTGCAACAAGAAAGACTCCTTCTGCATGCCTCCAGAGTCGGTTAGTAGGGCGGAGGCATTCTTGAGTAGCGCCAAGGTTTCGATGTACCCCTGGGGCCGCGAATAGGTCAGGCGTTCAGAGGTGGCACGAGGTTGGGGCGCCAGCTCGCTGAGCCTAGATCGAGTCCGGGGGTGTACGGGGAATACAATTCGCAGTCGTTTCGCAACCTTCTGCAACGCAACCCGGATCTGTCGCAGCCTCTCTGGGTCATCCACATTTACGGGACGATGCAGCGTAACTAGAAGATAGTCATCCCGCTCCAAACCGAATTTTTCAAGCACAGCATCCTCCCGTTTCTTCACGGTAGGAAGAACTGCCTTCAGAGCATCGACCATTGTGTCTCCGGTGAGGTGTGTCACATCTGATAGACCCTCGCGGGCAAGGTTTCGGGTGGCCGTCCGGGTAGGGGCAAAGAGGAGGCTGCTGCAGTGGTCGGTCAATATACGGTTAATCTCTTCAGGCATGGTAAGGTCCCCTGAACGCAGCCCTGCTTCCAGGTGCGCAACTGGTATACCCAGCTTGGCGGCTGTAAGTGCTCCTGCCAGTGTGGTGTTTGTATCGCCTGGAACGAGGATTAGGTCGGGTCTCCTTCTAATTATCTGCTGCTCCAAACGCTTCATTATCGTAGCTGTTTGTTCGGCGTGGCTGCCTGATCCAGATTGCAGATTCGCTATAGGTTTGGGGATGGAAAGTTCCCTGAAAAAGATGCTGGACATGTCAGGATCATAATGTTGCCCACTGTGGATTATCATCAGCTCAAAGCGTTTGCGTCTCGATAATTCCGCAATGACAGGCGCGGACTTGATGAACTGGGGACGGGCGCCGATAACTGCCATGAGCCTAATCGTCAAGGATAGACCACGTTTCATCTACGCAAACTTGGGACGGTATGATAAGGTGCGTGGTCGGAGCCCCTTTCCACATCGTGGGCTACGTTTTATCTGAAGCTGGTGCACAGTTTTGTGTAGACCCGAAGAAGTTTTCGAGTTTCTGTACTCCAATTGTACTTTCTTAGGGCGGAGGCAACATTCCTTCTGCATCGGGTTAGCGAGCCTTTGCGGGTTATCTGGTTGATGGCATCGGCAATGCTGCGGGGATCGGATGGGTCGAACAATGCGCCTACCTTATTTTCCGTAATGACTTTGCGCATGAATGGAATGTCGCTTGCAGCAACGGGTAACCCTGCGGACAGATATTCGAAGAACTTGTTTGGGGAAGCATAATAGTTGCAAAGATTCGTGGGCAGATATGGAACGATGCCAACGTCAGCCCGTGCGGCTGCTTCAACAACCCTCTCCACCCCAACCGGCCGCGCGAATCGAACATTCCTTCTTCCAGAGGCAAGCGCTCTGAGCTCAGGTTCAATGTCTCCCCACCCCCTGAAAACCAGCACAACATCAGGAGAAAGATATGGTGCAGACAGCACGACGTTCGCAAGCCCGCGATCCTCTGAAAAGCCGCCTTGGTAAAGAGCAATCTTCACACCACCCTTGCTACGTTTCACGGGAGTCATTCGGCCAGAAGATGCATTTGTCGATGCACAATTGTATACTACGTGAATTTGCGACTTTACGGAGTATCGTCGGGCCAATACGGCTGCAATATATTCATTGACCGTAATGATTGCATCTACCCTCTTAATGAGAAAGCCTTCCATAGACCGCAATGCGTGCCTGAATGACTCAGACACGCCAATCAACATGTCCGGCCACAACTCGTGGGAATCGTACACGACTCGTCCGCTCAAGCCTGCAGCAAGACGGGTTATGAGCAAAGTGTCTAGATCATTAGCGCAGTACACGTGAGCCCTGGTTCTACGAGCGGCTCTCAGAAGGGCAAGCTGCTGAAGATTGATCCGTACCGTTCTGAAGGCGTAAACAATCACGCGTCCGACGAATCTCTTCGAAACAGACCTCGTCCCGTACACTGTATTAGAACGAACCGTGCGTCCTTTGCCAAGAACGCGATACCCGCGATCAAGCAAGTTGCTCTTCACGCGTATTACATTGTAGAATCTCCGTGATTCCCGAGGTTTCGTCCTCTCAGTGAGAAGGCAGACAACGATGACTTCGAAACCATTGCGTCCTAAAGTTTCAGCATGCCTAGCAACTCTCGAGTCACTCACCATATCGTTCGTAACAAGCATGCAAACCCGACATTTTCCCGATGAAGACACAGTCAACATTGGCATTCACCCCCTCACTTGTCCCTGAGAGAAATACCTGAGTTAGTGCCCCCACGGTTCCTCGAACTCGATCTGGTGGGATTCACTTCGTTTTATTTAGCCGGTGCAGATAGCCCTTGTGCTTCGCGGTGGACAAACAGCTGTGAAATCCCGAGCCTTCAGGCGGCGCCCTCCATTAACCTCTTAGCAATATTTGCTGGTGCCTGTGTTTGAGAGGTTCAATGTCCTTATGGTTAGCCTGGGTACATCTTACTTGTTTTCGGCGAAGACATCGGCTGGCAGCCGACCAATCCCCGGTTACGGGATTCAGGCGCCGTATCTAGTAACGTAGTGGTTAGTCAGAAATGAATAACTGCTACGTTCAAGGCCGCTACCCTTCACTGGCCATGCGTGGTGACACCCCACAAAGGGTGGTGGCGCCCCCTTGGAAACGCTACCTAGTAGCGCTTCGCCGGGCGTGTAAGGTTTCTAGGGTGGTTACCACCCAACGTTTGAGTGGTTACCACCCTTCCCGAAAATCCTCTGTGTTTTTATGAACAATCATTGTGGTTGCCTAGCTTAGCTTATTGCCTTGAAAATTGGTGTGTCATGCCGAGGCCATAATCAAATGATAATTCATGTTGGGAATACGGCGGGAGTGGCATCCACCTTGGCCAAGTACCAGCGAAAGCTTGGCCACAGTGCGACGGTTGTTGTCCGCCAGCAGCATCCTTTCGGTTTCGAGGAGGAGTATGAACCTAGCCTATACAGGCCAATACTGAGATTCGCTAGGGCCGATGTCGTGCACTATCACAGTCCACCATGGATAACAAGTATGCTCAATGGAAGAATCAGGTCTCCTGATGTGGCGTTGATGAGAGCAATCGGGAAGAAGGTCATATTCCACTATCATGGCAGCGAAGTCAGAGGAAGGCATGTGAAGCCAGCATTCGCGAGCATAGTTTCAACCCCCGATCTCCTAGAGTGGGTCGCGGACGCCAAATGGATTCCAAACCCGGTCGACTTCGAAATGTTCAAGCCAACAGAAGTCAAACATGGTGAAGAGTTCGTCATCGGATTTTACGGAGGCGACCAGGTCAATTGTCCCAGAGATGTAATACTAACCGCTGTCAACGCACTTATTCAAAGAGGACATAGAATTTTGCTGGTCGAAGCCACGTCCACCCAATTTGCCAAAATGCCAGGCCTCTACGCGAAACTAGACCTTTGGATCGACAAACTCGGAGGATTCTATGGCCTATCGGCGGCTGAGGCCATGGCGTGCAAGATCCCCGTCATGGCAAATGTCTCGAAAGTGAAACATTTCCTTGCTTCCGACCCGTTCATCCACACCTCGATAGAGACTTTTACAGCCGACCTCGAACGTGTGGCAGGGGATGCCTCGCTACGGCATACTGCAAACGAGCGAGGGGCACAATTTGTTAGGGATGTTCATGATCCAATCAAAGTTGCACAGGCCGTGCTCGACCTGTATGAAAGCATTTAGTCAATAGGATTGAGCTAGACTGTCTTTTGCCATGTCTGTGTAGCCTGACACCGGCGCAACTATGAGTCAGATTTCAGTACCGTCATGAGCGATTTTGCCCGGATTTTCCATGAATGCCGCGCCTCAACGGCTATCCTTCCTCTTGCACCCATCCGCTCTGCAGCTTTCCTATCATTGGCAAGAGTCTCGATAGCATCAGCGAGATCACGTGCGTTCTCTTCTACGACGACGCCACACCGCTCTGAGGTGACAATTTTCGCCATCTCATAGCAGTTTGTAGAGATAACTGGGCGAGCAGATGCCATCGATTCAAAGAGCTTGATCGGCATGGCAGCATCCATGTACGGGTTTCTCAAATGTGGTATGATGCATGCGTAGCTTTGTCGAAAAACCTCAGGGGATCCGCGATCGTAAGTGATGTTCGGCATCAATGTTATGCCATCTTGCTTACGCAACCCAAGAAGCGTGCGGCTAATGCCTAGGGAAACAATATTAAGCCAAATATCACGCCGTCTTTTCCTCACCATCCTGAAGGCGTCTAGCAGCAGGTTGACGCCTCTCGACTTTGCATAACCACCGATATACAAGAAGACTTTCTGGGCAGGCAGAGGCGTCGAAGCAAATCTTGTAGGGTTCGCGGCGTTCGGCAAAACGGCGAATCTTGGCAGAAGTGGGAATTCATCCGCATACATTCCGGCAAGCGTATGCGACGGAAAAACTAGTAGCTCACATTTTCTGGCGAAGGAATCAAAGTCATGGTTCGCTCTGGTTGAGACTTTCACTCCCATAAACCGCTGCTGCAAATGAGGGATATCGTGCACGTCGAGAATGCGTCTTTGGCCTGTTCGTCTTAGCCTTTCCAGTAATCTATTTTCTTGAGGAGAAGAGACATATTCAAAGAACAGCACGTTGCGCGCTCGCCATAGGCCATTCAACATGGCTGCTAAGAGTCTTTCAGGATATGACCCGTGGAAGGTCGCTATCTGTAGTGCTCCGGTCAGCTCTGCCATACGAATATGGCTTCCCCACACAAGCCGCGACAAATCCATTGTTGTGTAGCCTATCAGTTCTTTCCTAGGAGCATTTCGTGGACCATAGATTTGCTCACGTAGCCTGGGATATGTCCCGAGAATTCGCAGGATCTTCGATGCTGTCCTTAGCGTCAACTTTCGACCGATTCCCTCTAATTCCACAACATGGGTGACTCCATTCAGACAAATGGTTAAAGTTGTATGTGGCAAGCTCGGCCAAGTCGCTTGGCAAGTCACCGGGTGAGCCAGCATCCTACAACAAAAGGAGCAAGATCATACATGACTTCAAGAGTGGCTGTTTCGGGACACCCAGACCAGCAACCCCTAGGATGGGAGAACCCGGAATGAGACCAAGACTCTCGATGTTGGGAAGTCGTTAACGCTGATCGATGAGGTCGTTAACGCTTCATACGTCAAACGCTGTCCGTCAGAGCCCAAATCTCTTAACCCACTGGCATAGGCATTAAGTGAAGTGTTGGGATAGGCCAATGCGACTTGACGTCAGTATCCTCAGTCGTCTTGGATGGAGGGGTGCGCGCGCGGGATCAAGGCTTCAACTTTGGGCAACGAATCCGAATAACCCTATCCTAGGTGTAGGCGACGCCAAGCAGTGGGACGGCGAATTCGCGTCGTGGGCAACAGTTGTGCATGTGGGACCTGCGGAATGGAGAATGTACTATAGCGGCAAGGACGCCCTTGGGCAGCTGCGCATCGGGCTAGCGCTGAGCAGCGATGGCGCAAACTGGAGGAAATACGAAGGCAACCCCATACTCGACACCGGAAAGTCTGGAGACTGGGATGCACAGTACGTTTACGCACCCGTTGTCTGGAGGGACAAGGATTCATGGAGAATGCTCTTCACAGGCTGCGACTCGTCACAGCATGATAACTACCAGATTGGAGTAGCGCAAAGTGAAGATGGGGTCCAATGGACCAAATGTCCCCGGAACCCAGTTTTCTGCAATGCTGATGCTGAGTTCACTAATCGACAAGGTTACCAGGAGACAGAAGGTTGGGGGCTGGTAGCGGACGAATCAGGATACACGCTGCTGTACAACACGGTGACGCGAAAGCCTAGGCAGATCTACCTAGCCAGATCAAGCAATCTAATCTCTTGGCAACCTCTCTCGAAGAAACCCCTTATTGCATCTCAAGGAAGACCCAAGGATTTGGGGTACATGAAATACTGCGCCTGGCCTTTCATATCCGGCAAACAAATTTTCATCTTCGCCGCAACAAGCGACGAAACATACTCGAAGAGTGGAGTCGGCGTTTGGCAAGCAAACGCTCTTTCGTCCGATGAGGAGACGCGCTTGCTAGGATATGCGTTATATGCGTCGAGAGGATGGTGTGAGATGGAACTGGATTCGCCGTTTGTTATAGGTGATGACATCACTGGGAGCTTGCGGCTATATTTCGGGGGCAGATCCAGATCCAATCAGTGGACTGAAGGACTGGCGATTGGTAGGCTGGACGTGACTGATTGATGATAGCCGCGCTACGAAGTCTCCGAGTCTGGTTAAGCACATATTTTCCAGTGTGGGTTGTGCGCAAAGCATTCCTGCGTTCGCTCCGAGTCTACGTAGGGAAAGGAACAAGAATCGAGCTTGGAACCGTTATTCGCGAGGAAACCGTGATCGGTAACAACTGCTACATTGGGAATGGTTGTGTCTTCGAAGGCCATACAAGGGTTGGAAACAACGTGCGAATCGAGAGCCAGTGCCACATTACCAGTTATAGCAGCATTGGTGACTATGTCTTCATTGCCCCTTTCTTTGTGGCAACCAACGACAACAGGATGGCATATCGTAGGCGCGGTCATGGAGCGAATTTCAGAGGCGTCACAATTGAGCGAAACGCGAGGTTAGCGGTTCACATAACCACTTTGCCAGGGATTACCATTGGCGAAGGCGCAATAGTTGGGAGCATGTCTCTAGTCACGAGAGACGTGAAGCCCTACACAATTGTTCGTGGAATTCCAGCAAGAGAATGTGAGGACAGACATGGATTACTCGAGGAAGAAATAGTGCTTGAATAGAGGGGCGGGTGTAGAAGGCATGCTTCAGTGCCTGTAAGACATCTTATTTATTGCGAACGTGTTGCTGTCAGTATAGATTTAGTTGAACGGTAAGGCGACGTTTAGACTCATATCTCGCGCGTGGTACTATTTCAGGCTAGGCTACTCAACCTACCTGACATTTCTTCTCGGATACATATCAACGCTAATTACAGTGTATTACCTCGCCATCAAGAACATCCCGTTGTTACTCGATGTCTTTCCTAAATTCGTGCCGTTCGCAATTCTGGCGACTGTTATAGGAGCTCCATTGTCAATTGGAATAGGGTGGATTCACCTGAAACGAAGCACGTTATACACCAGCGAGGCGGACATATCCATGGAGGCCAATCCATACAACTACAAGCTGGTGCCAGGCAAAGAGACGGAGATATTTTACCCAGCTCTGCTCGTTCAGTTAATGATACTCCGTAATTTGTCGGAATCAAACAGGTTGCTGACAGACGCAGAAAAAGTTCAGCTAGAGCAATTGGAGGATAGACTCAAGCATCTCATCAAGGGCGGTTATGTCGGGACACCAAGACGCCGGGCTTAGTTGTGCTCGCGATATCCGCAACGAGGTAATCCCTTGATGTCAGAAACGTCGAGTTGATTCGTTGCAACGAGCCAATAAAACCTCGGATGAAACAAGCTAGAATGTTCGCTTCCGAACACCTCTCTGGACTGGACGACTGCATATATTGATCGTCGTCATGACGCTCTCGGCGACACGGGAAACCCCTTCTCTGAACTGTGCGAATTGATCGACTCGTCTCGCATGATCCAGAAGATGATTGGGACGAGCGAGGCGCTGAAAAGCGAACGGAAGAACCATGTGAGTGGTGACGTTGACCCTCCCATGAGCAGGAGGGTTGATGATAGCGTGCTCATCGCTTGGTTCATGTTAGGTACTAGAAACACAGCCGCTCCATGAGCAGTGTAGAGGTTTGTATCGGAGACGGCGATATATAGGAAACCCAGAATCGTTATTAACAGTAGACGGACGGGTCCGTGTTTCGTTGTGAAGGCGTAGACGAATAGTAAGGGAATCATCCACAATATGAAAGCATCTTGGAATACGAGGGCAAAGTATGCTGCGAAAACAGCTAGTGCCTCTGCGCCGGGAACGCGTCGGTTCCACACATTAGCCCTAGTCACAAAGTAGCCTATCAGAAGGAAGGTCACGACGCCTAAACTGAGTTGGACAGGATTGTATCCTGCTCTCGGCTCCGCTGCGGCCGAATAACTCCTCAGGACCTCGGGAATAAACACTCCTGGATACGAGCCGAGCAGGTTTTGGAAGGCTGAGGCCCCGAAACTGAGTCGAATGTAGAGAATTCCGAAGACGAATAAGGCCAACTGAACTCCTAGAAATCCTATCAGGTTCTTGAACTGACGCAGCCTTGCAAAGGCCGCAACATAGATCCACGTTATGAGCAACGGTGCAAGTCGCAGTGCAGAACCGACCGCTAATGACAGTGATCCGACGTTCGCTCGCGAACGATGAATTGCGTACGCCCCCAAGAGGATGAGTAGTGCTGGCAAGATTTCGGCTGGGCTGTGATTCTCGCACAGAAATATTAGCGGGGAGGTTACCCATAATATCCCAGCCCACAAGGCTCTCTTATGTGAATTTGTATTCTTTCTGACCGTGTGAATGATAAGCAGGACAGTTGCGAAGTCCAATATGATGAATGGTATTTTCATGAACAGCGTAAAGGCCAGGTTCTGTGGGTCCAACGTCCATAGAGGAAGACTCGGTTTGTGTGTCAAAGCAAGCCACAGTGCGTACTCGGCGGAGAATATGTAGACTGGACCTTGGTAGACCCCAAAGAACGTTTGTTGGCCACTGAATAGCCGCTGTCCCATGTGGACCCATCTTACGTAATCTATACTGCTGTTGGCGAAGGCGAAGAGAGTTAGTCTGACGACCGCAATCACTAGAATCGCGAACAACAGCTTACGTTCTTTCAAATACATGTTCAACTGCAGACCCTCAAGTTCTTCTCCGTAGCAGGCTGCTCAAAGCCGAGTTGAGCCCAGTACGTTCGGCCGCGATCTTCAGCATGTAGATGAGGCAAGTGAACGTAAACAAATCCCGAGCGATGGGTTCCGCCAGGCCAACGATGATGATGTCGTTTGCGAGTGATTCGAACGCGGCTACGGCCTGCCTGAGTGCTGCCGTGTCGGCTGGAATAAAGAAGAAAGCGTGGCCGTTGGCTGTGAAGTAAGGGTAAAGGGCAAAGACATCTAGGAAGAGGGCGGTTGAGAGGAGTATGACTGTGAAAACCCAGTGTTTCTTCTCGCTTACAATGCCATCTATGATTAGGAGCGGTATCATCCACATCAAGAATTGAGGAAACCAATTGCTCAGTGCGAACCATACTAGAAACGCCATCAGCACTGGTTCGTAGAGTCGCTCCGACGTTCTGGGCCATTTCTCTGCGACGAATGCATAGACGACAATCAGCGCAACTGTGGCTAAACCAATGTGGGCTCCATTGCTTGTCACGACTGCGTAGTCCTCGAAGTATTGCATGAATGGGTCATATTGCTGCAGTTGGAAGCCCGGGTTGAATCCAGCATATGCAACCCAAGCGAAATAGGCTCCGACTCCCAGTACGGTTGAGGTGACGAAAGCTAGGGTGAATTTGCTACGCTTGCCAATCGAGGCGAAGATCGGTAAGAGAAGAACTGGGAAGAGTTTTGCGGCAATGGCCGCTCCGAAGGCTACGGCACCGCGCAGTGGTTTCCTTGCCTGAACGAAGAAAATGCTCAAGAGAAGTAGCAGCGTCGGAATCAAGTCGATTGCAGCCCACATCTGGTTCACCACAATAACATATGGATTCAGAAACCAGAGAAAGAACCCTATACTGGCTTTCTTCTCGCTTAACCCTTCACGCAGCAGAATCTGATAGAGCAACAAGCCCGTGACAAAGTCTAGAATCAGCAGCGGGAATTTCTCCATGAAAACAAGAAGGTAGAGTCCAGTCGAAGCCTTGAAAACCTCAACTGTCCACGATGTGGCTAGGACTGGATGATCGACGGGGATTGCCTGCCACAGCTTGAAGATGTATTCCATCATTTTTCCGTAAGGTGTGAGATCCCACTTTGAAGGATAGGTGACCTGTGACATGAGAAAGGCGAGTTCCAAACTCATGGGAGTAAGAGTCATGACAACCGCCTTGGTCGCAATCGATACCGCAATCAGGCAGGTTCTCGACTTGGATGAGAATAATGAACCAAGTGGCACTATTCAATCCCTGTCCTTTCGGAGCGAGGTCCACGCCACGCAGGCCGCGTATGCAAATGCTACGCCGGAGAGGGCGGAACGTATTTGCAGGCTGAGGTATTGTCTCAGGAGTAGTGATTCGGCGGCGGCTACAAGTTGATTGCCCATCGGAATTATGGTTCGAGGTATGAAGAGGAAACTCAAACCTGTCGAGGTCAACTCTGCAAAGTAGAAGGTTTGGAGGAATATGGCCAAAAGAACATAGAAAACGACGGGATATGCTAACTTACCGTTCTTTGAATGCCAAAGCGCTACGAGCGGAATAGCCCATAGAAACGCTGGAGGAAACAGGTCCGTCAAAGCATACATCAAAAGCACACCTGAGAGTGCAAGCGAAATTAATGCCCTGTTCGCTCGAGGCCAGATTTCCGCGGCGAGCATGTAGAACGCTATCACTATCATTACCGTCGTCCAAAGATAGGCATCAGAGAATGGGAAATTTTCAGCAAACGTCTGCGTTACCGGAGTGTAAGATGACGCATAGAAGGATTCAAAGAGACTTAGAAAATCTTGAACTGTAAGGTTCACCAGTCGGCCCTGGCTGAGCCAATAGAAATAACCAGTGACGCCAAGTACACTCGCAACCGCAAGAGAGAAAGCATCCGTCATTACTGTCTTGGAAAGCTTCCTGCTAAGTACCCAGCTAATCAATGCTAGCCAAGTTATTATCGGGCTTATTTTGAGCGCTATTCCTGCGGCGATGGCGGCCGCGCTACGGTGTACGCGTCCTTGAATCATGAACATGATGCTCACTAAACCCAAGGTTACAGGTATGATGTCGATTGAGCCCCACATTTCCACAAGAAGGGTAGTGAAAGGGTTGGCCAACCAGAGCATGGTTGCTCTGCGCGCGACAGTGTCAGCACCACCCAGCCTTGTCGCCAACTTGTAGATGAGAAACGTACTGGCTAAATCGCTCACTAGAAGAGGCGTCTTTACGAGCGCAGCCAGCAAGTAGTGGCTTGGCAGCAGTAGTGTGGGGTCCAGATGCATCGCTCTCAGGAGATTGCCATGATCAATTGGGAGCGAAAGCCATAACCCGTAAACACTACGCGTCATGAACATCCAGGGAGACCACGAGCCGAAATTCACATTCTCCAACATAGCTGACATGTACAGAACGTAGTCGTATCCAAGTGGAGTCAGAGCAGCCAAAATAAGCTTAAACAGTATTATTGATGCTACACTTACCGTGAACCCGCGATGTGCACCCGCCACAGAACGAAGTCTCGCGCGATTAATTGCAAACCGAATCCTTGAAAGACGGGCTGTGAACGAACCAAGCCTAGAGACAGCTAGCAGAGATAACTTCAACCCCTAACGCATGGCCGGACCTGAAAGCTCTTCTGTGGAAACTGGAAGGGAGGTATTAGTAACTTTGTCGCAAGCGCTCAAGAAGCAATGCTCGACCGTGACGAGAGAGGGTATCTGCTATTAATTGTGGTTTGAGCGACTTAAGTAGCAAAAGTACTCGTGAGGCTTCTATGTCGGCTCAATGTTCTTGCGCGAAAGTTGGTATTGCTTTAACCGATACCATGATCTCGGGTACGGCACGGAGAGTCGCTAACCTATTCTGCGCATTGAGCCAACGTCACCCATCACGCTATCACTTCTTGGTGTCCGAAGAGATCTACCAAGGTTTGAACAGGGCCAAATACAATTTGGGGAATTATCCTAATGTGCACAGACTGAAAGCCAAGTCTCTTCTTGATAGGAAGCGGTGGGAGGGTAATGCACTCACTCTAGAAGACGCAGGGCGTCTTCTCACGCTCCTAAGATTCCGCAATCAAATAGCGCGGATTGTCAAAAGTGAAGGCCTCAGGGTCATACAAGCTCATAATGACGGTGTCTACATCCTCGGAATACATCCCATTCCGAAAGTGGTTCAAATAGCATCTTTGGCCTCGATTGAACGGCGAAACTACGATCAGAGGTCATTTTTCGGTAAACTCCTTCAATTCTGTTTACGGAATTATCACTTGATAGACTGTCTGTGCCCCCAAATTCAAGAGTTTCTGATGCAAAACCGGGTTCCAGAACACAAGATATTTTGCGCACCCAACAGTTTCGTGGACACGAAACGATATAGGCCTGAACCAAAGGATCCAAGCTCGGTCGTTTTTGCAACGCGATTGCACAAGTTCAAGGGGCCAGATTACTTTCTTGATGCGGTGGATAGAGTCTACAGTCAACATCCACAAGTCAAGTTCCATCTACTTGGCGCGGGTCCCCTCGGAGAACATGTTGCAAGCCGAGTCAACGGTGTCCGAAGCAGAATTTCCATTCAGTACGCATTTATGTGGGACACTTCGCAAGTGCTGAACAAGAGTTCAATAAGCCTCCAACTTCAACAAGTAGACAATTATCCAAGTCAAAGCTTGCTAGAGGGAATGGCTGCTGGAAATGCCATAATCGCGACCGATGTTGGGCAAACTCGGCGGCTGGTGGATTCAAGTAACGGAATCTTAGTCCCATTATCAAATGCGCGGGCGTTGGCAGATGCGATGATTTGGATGTTGAAGCATCCGGAGAAAACAAGTGCGATGGGAAGGCGAAGCAGGGAACGAGTGCTGCGGAGACACACGATAGCCAATTATCTCACTTATGTTGACGGCCTGCACATGCGAGCCGGGGTGCTTGCAAAGAACCTCAATGGTGAATGAGTCGACGGAAATTGAAACGCTAGCAACAAGTCACTCTTAGAAATGAATTACGACTAAATGAAGCTGCTCCTATCGGCTGCTACTAGTCGTCGATTCCGGCAAGACACATTACCTACGTTAAAGTTCACCGTTTCCAGTAGGGTTTTGGCATGATCCTTTCGCGCTTGGCCTGTATCCTTTCCTTGTGCGCCATCAGGTCCTTGAGCATAATCTCCAGCTCATCATCCAGAGTGTGGGTCGGCTTGAACCCAAGTTTGCGGAGGTTCGCGGAGTCTGGGTGGTAGTAGTGCTCTTCAGCTTCGACTCTCGGGTCGTCAATATGATCGACCTTGACGCTGAGGCCAAGTTCACGCCCATGCCTCTCCACTCGTTCGGCCAAATCCCCGACAGAATACACTTCGTCGAATTGATTGAAGACCCTGTATTCACTTTTTTCCGGGGGGTTCTCAAGCGCAATCGTCAGGCACTGAATCGAGTCTCTTAGTGCGATGAATCCGCGTTTTTGATGCCCTTTACCATACGGTAGCAACGGATAATCTATAACAGCTTGAGCGCAGAAGCGATTAATCGCAGTCCCGAAGACTTCGTCGAAGTCGAACCTTGTGAAAAGTTCAGGTGACGTGATCAAGTCGGTTCGGGTCCCGTACACAACGCCCTGCATTACGTCTGTAGATTTCAATTTCCAAATCTTACAGGCAAACATTATGTTGCCGCTGTCGTGAACTTTTGTCCAATGGTACCAGCTCCCAGCCATCCGGGGGAATGGCAGACGGTCTTTGCGGCCCTTGTACTCGATTTCGAAGAAACCTTCAGGTATGTCCAAGTTGGGTGTACCATACTCACCCATCGTGCCAAGCTTCACTAAGTGTGTGTCCGGGCTGGTCTCATGCATCGCGTAGAGTATGTTTAGCGTTCCGACGACGTTATTCGTGTGGGTGTAAACACAGTGGTTCACATCAATCATAGAGTAAGGGGCGCTCGGTTGTTCGCCCAGATGAACGATTGCAGTCGGCTTATACGACGCTATTAAGTCTCGCACGGTAACATAATTCGTCAGGTCGCCCTCCACAAACGTGATCGACTTGCCATACAAGTTACGGAACGCGGACAAGCGCTGAAGCATTGTTTTGATCGGCAGGGCGGACCATGATCCGATCTCCTCTACATTCCGTCGACGGGAGAGATTATCAATGCCCACAACCTCGTATCCGCGTGAAGCAAGAGCCATCGAGAGGGCCCAGCCGAGGTATCCGTCTGCGCCCGCGATTAGCACAGTTTCAGGCAAAAGCAAACCACGTCGCTGTGGGAGCTGACAGATTACTTGGTTGCATGAACTGAGATCGCATTTCTAGTTCACGGAGCACTGCTGTGATAAGTCTCTGTCTTTCTGTCTTTCTCCGCATACCATTTGAGAAAGTTTCCAACTCCCTCGTCAAGCCGAACTCTAGGTTCAAAACCAAGGATGCGTTTGGTAGCGCTGTTCTCCACCTGGCTAAACTTGATTTCCCCCGCCCTAGGCTCCTCCCTAACGACTCCTAGGTGTGCCTTCCTGAGGATTTTAGCCATGAGGGCCGCAAGGTCGTTGATCGAGGTGGCCACGCCAGTTCCGACATTAAGAACCATCCCGGTGGAGTTTGGGTTCTGCGCGGCTAGAACAGACGCCTCGGCTACGTCCGTCGAATAGACGAAATCTCTCGTCTGCAGGCCATCGCCGTAGATTAGAGGAGGATGGTCGTTCATGAGGCGTTCGGCGAACTGTACTATCACTCCGCTGTAAGGTCCCACTGACCTCCGGCTCCCGTAAACGTTGGCAAATCGCAAACAGGTAACGCCTAGCCCATAAGTCCGGTAGAATGCCGTGCAATATTGCTCGGCCGCGGCTTTCGAAGCAGCGTACGGCGTCCGGGGCGCAAGCGGAGTTTCCTCCTTGACGGGTAAGGTTTGGGCCTCACCGTAGACTGCGCAACTTGACGCATACACGAATCTGTCCACCTCCGCCTTCCTGGCAGCCTCTAGCATGTTGATCGTCCCACTCACATTCACCTCGTTCACCATCCGGGGATTCTCCAGAGATTTGATGTTACTAACTACCGCGGCGAGGTGAAAGCAGGCATCAACTTCAGCTAAGGAATTAGCGACCGTATCAGCGTCAAGGATGTTTCCGTTCACAATGCGTAGATTCTTGTCAGCCATGACGGCGGCCAAGTTCTCCTTTCTTCCAGAAGAAAAATCATCAAGGACCGTCACTTCCCACCCTCCGGAAAGCAGCTGCTCTACTAGGTGGCTGCCAATGAAACCGGCACCGCCCGTTACAAGGGCTTTCATGGTTCACGAACCTACTGGTCTTCACATCAGCGGAATGCTATGCTTAAGGTATTGTAGTCCTGTAATTCTGTGCTGATTAGACAATACTTAAGATGCCTATCAACCGTGTACTCACCGACACAGTTGATAGTAGCAGGTATCCCCGCTTACAACGAGGAGAAAAACATAGCGAAAGTAATTCTGAAAGCACAGAATCACGCCGACAAGATTGTAGTTGTCGACGATGGCAGTAAGGATTACACTGCAAATATCGCTGAGAAGCTCGGCGCGATAGTGATTAGGCATGAGACAAACCTAGGTTATGGGGCGGCCATCAAGTCATGCTTTCTAGCAGCGAAAGATTTGGATGCCGACATTTTGGTGACCATTGATGCAGATGATCAGCACAATCCCGAAGAAATCCCTAAAGTTGTCGGACCGATTCTCTCTGGCGAGTACGACGTTGTGGTTGGGTCAAGGTTCGATCGTGCTTGGGCCAAGGAGATTCCTAGGTACAGGCTTGCAGGACTAAGAATCCTTAACGAGGCCACCAATCAAGTGGCGACAAGGCCCGTCAGTGATTCGCAGACCGGCTTTAGGGCTTACTCAAGAAGAGCGATTGGTGCTATCAGGATCTATGAGTCCGGGATGAGTGTGAGTTCTGAAATCGCGATAAACGCTGGTGAGCAAGGATTGAGGATCGGAGAGGTGCCGATCTCGATAAATTACGAAGATAAACCGTCAAAGCATCCTGTTGCGCACGGATTAGAAGTTTTGTCGTTCATCGCACGGTTCGCTGCAGAAAAACACGCGTTACTGCTCATTGGTGTGCCTGGCTTGGTGTCCGTTGTCATCGGGTCGTATTGGGCGCTTTGGGTGTTGGAGCGGTACAACGAGATTCACAGGTTCGCCATCGGGACAGCTTTGGCTGCTGCCGGGTTTGGCTTGGTTGGGTTTGTCGCAATTAACACGGCGTTGATCTTATTCGCGCTTTCAGAATTCTCCAGAAGAGCATAGAGCTAGTGCAACATGCTTAGGATTGCCCGAGTGACATCAGCACTTTATCCTGATGTCATAGGTGGACATGCAATCCACAGCATGGAGCTTTCTTCACTCCAAGCAAAGGCGGGACACAGTGTTTCCGTCATTACGTGCAAGAGGAAGAAGCAGCCCGAATACGAACGCATGTTCAACTTCGAAGTGTTCAGGCTGAAGAGGGTGACTATGCCCTGGGACCTCTTTGGCCTTGACAATCCAGTTTTACCATCATTGGCCAGCACCATCGCGCAGCTTCGCCCTGACATTGTTGACGCTCAATCGCACCTATTCTGGACAACATACGCAGCAGTGAAGGCTGCTAACAAGATCCAAGTTCCTGTCATAACAACAGTGCACGGGATTATTGCCGAGAGACGATTTGCGGTCAACGCGGCTCAATGGGCGTACATATACACTTTCGGAATGGCAGCCTTACGCGATTCAACTGTCGTTGTGTGCTTGTCAAAGTCCGATATGCAGCAGGTAGGAAACTTAGGCATACCACTTGAGAGAATCAGGGTGGTTCCGTTGGGTGTCCGGACAGATCTATTTCACCCTTCGTCCCAACCGTCGAAATCCTCTATACTTTGGGCAGGAAGATTTGTACGCGAGAAAGGCCTTGAGGACCTGGTTTTGGCAGCTGGCTTGGTAAAGAAGCTACGTCCTGATCTGAAGTTTATCCTTGTTGGTGACGGGCCAGAAAAATCGATGATCGTGAGTAAAATTCGTCATCTAAATCTTACTGATACCGTGTCTACTGTTGGTAGTGAGTCTCAAGAGTTCGTCGCAGATCAGCTCAGAAAATGCCTCTGCCTAGTTCTACCATCCCGACGGGAAGGGTTGCCTCGTATCCTTCTCGAGACAATGTCATGCGGGAAACCAATCATAGCTTCCGACCTGCCTTCAATTAGAGAAATGACCGCCGGTGCGGCAATTCTGGTTCCGCCCAATTCGCCCGAGGCACTTTCAAAAGCTATCTTGCGTATCGCAGAAACTGATTGGTTGAGACGAGAGCTTGGGAATGCCGGGCTAGAACGTGTCAAAGAGAAATACGCCTGGGAGGTTGTACTACCGAAGCTTGAAGAATTATACAATCAAGTTTTGGAAGCATGACGAGCCTTAGACCGGTCGGGTTTGAAAACATACTTTAACATCTCTTGGGCCGCTAGTTTGGCTCTTTCCGGAGAAAATGTTCCTGTAAATGATTTGCGAGCCGCTGAGGGGATCCTGTTGTAGTTCCAAGCGAACAGAGTAGGCCAACATCCCCCATTGAAATCAGCATGCCAGTCGATTATTCGTCCGAACTGGGCTGTCTTTCCTAAAATCGTAAATCGATGATGCATAAAGGAGTCTAATTCGGAAATTGAAGACGTACAACATCCAAAGAACAGGTCCTCAGGTCTAAAGATCATTCTTAGAGTTAACTCGTCAGGTATTCGCGGAGCGAAGATTTTGGCGAGCAGGGTGCTCTCACTAATTAGACGCCCTCTGAGGTGCCTTAAATGAGAAATTCCTATTACAACGCCTGCGCGGGCGAATTTTCCCAAAACCCTACGCTGTGACATGGTCACACCAGAAATTCGTGATTACAGAGATTGAGAGTCTATATGTGTTCTGCAATTTCGGGTTCTAGATGCTGTCGCGTGAAAACTCTCGGAAGACCCAAGTCCGACTGTAAGTGTCGCGAGATAAGAATAACAGCAATAGCCTGATGGAAAGCAGCACGGGAGAAGCGAGCAGGTATCGGAGCCGCAGATTTGGTTTGGTTCGGGAGGCATGCACGGCAACGCTAACGACTTTGGGCGCTAGGATCTTCCAGTCGTAATGAGTGCATGCAATCTGTCTCGCCGCAAGTCCTACCGTTCGCAATTCCTCAGGATTTCTTAGGAGACGGGTCATGTGTTCTGCAAGGCCGCGAACATCACCAGGGTCAACTAGGAAGCCTCCTCCTTCTCGGAGTATGTCGTCCAACCCTGGCACACGAAAGCATAGTACCGGCTTACCTGACGCCAAGTACTCTAGGACCTTGATTGAGCAGAGGCCAATTCGGCGTATGTAGCTCGACGGGTTGGGTGTGAATAGGCAGAGGTCAACAGCGTTTATCAAGGCTGGCATCTTCTCATGCTCGATGGGGCCGACCCGAACGAACGCACGCTTCAACCCTGACTTGTTGGCTGTATCAATGAGTTCACGAAGCATCGGTCCGCTTCCCACAAGAAGAAAACGAACGGAATTCTTCATAGGACCTAAGCGTTTAGCCACCGACACAAAGCTGAGTACGCCGTGCCAGACCTGAAAAGAACCCGCGAACAGGACGAGTCTATCAGTAGGACGAGCCCCTAGAGCGCTCCTGTCTAAAGGAGGGATTCTGGGAGTGAATTTGGCACAATCAACGCCGTTTGGTATGAAATGCGTTCTAGTTATGTCCACATTGTGGTTTTCGACAATGGCCTTTGCCAGATATGGGGTCACGGCGACTACAGCACTCGCTGTTCGAAAAATCATTCCATCCTCAATGAACAGACATGCGCGCACGAGCCTAGCAAGAAGCCCTCCATGTTGCAGAGAGTATTCCTCGTACCGCAATCCATTCGCCTCTACGACCATAGGTCGTCTGAAGAGCATGGCAAGCATTGTCGTAATCACATTTTCTTCACGCGCATACAATAGGTCGATCTGATGAAAAGACGCAACTAGTTTACGGGCAAGTTGTACGAAGGCGGGTCTCCCACCGAACTCGAGAGTCGGCACTTGCTTTTTGAATTCGCTCTTGACCAAAGACTTGTGACTGAGAAAGACTATACCTAATTTGTTCTTCTTAAGCAGAGCCGACAAGGCCACCGCAAGCTCGTATTGATGCACGCGGGCACCAGTTTCGATTCGGCGAATATTTTTTTCATTGATAATGCAGATGGTAGGCATCTGGTCGTCATCACCTCTCTCGCGCATCAATCTTTCGTGCAAGAGTGCTTCTGACTATTCGTCCAGATGCAAGATTATCACCTAATGGGCTGGGAGATTTGCTCATCTTCTGCGAATGGGATTGAGTTCCCCTAACAGATGGATCATCCTGTTTGTTGCCACATCTCGTATTTGCTCTAGACCGACTCGTTTCGGGCCACTCCGAAATCAATAAGAAATTCAGAGTTTCTCTCGAACTCGACCCTTAAGAAGAGGTTTCGTCCTTCGAACATTCTGGCTCAATACCACCAAGACTTCCCTAGCCACAGTCTTCGACGAGAAACGGGCGATGATGTCATCACGCATAGTTGGGATGGTA
>Ga0187886_1000690_pt1 | contig 37663 bp, 36 predicted proteins | sample June2016WEW_20_1_FD_133001 | JGI IMG/M metagenome (GOLD analysis project Ga0187886, IMG submission 133001) | Peatland microbial communities from SPRUCE experiment site at the Marcell Experimental Forest, Minnesota, USA - June2016WEW_20_150 | ecosystem: Environmental > Terrestrial > Soil >...
AAGCCCGAAGTCGAACCATTCCTTCGTTCTTTAATCTGTATCGAAATAATCGCCGGAAGGACACTTAAGAATAAAATCGACCACTTCGTCAAAATCAGCCGTTGCAAGACAAATACGGGAATCCGCTGCCCCGTAATACATGAAAATTTTATCTCCTTTTTTTATCCATCCGCACGGAAACACAACATCATCCACGTCGCCTTCGCGCTCGTATGGCGCCTTGGGGCCGAAAATCCATTCATCGCTGCGCCGAACGACCTTCGTCGGCTCTTCCAGGTCTAACAATACAAGCCCTAATCGGTAGATTGAGCCGGACGCAGTCATCCGCACCCCGTGATACAGAATCAGCCACCCCTCCTTCGTCTCCATAGGCGGTGCGCACAATCCAATCTTGTTTGCGTCCCACCATCCTCCCCCTCTGGCTTGGATTATCTCACGATGCTCTCCCCAGTGTTTAAGGTTGGGAGAAAAGGATATCCATATATGAGCACCAAAAAGCGCCGGAACTGGCCGATGCAGCATAGCCCAAAGGCCGTTAAACTTAACAGGGAAAAGTGCGGCATCTTTGTCCTCAGGCGGCATAACCGGCCCTATACGTTCGAATGATTTGAAATCACCGGTCGTAGCCAGAGATACAAGCGGGCCGCCTTGTGAATACGCTGTATAACATATCGCCCATTTGTTCAGCTCCTCAAGCCGTGTTATCCGCGGGTCTTCTATGCCCCAGAGTTCTTCCGGATATTTTTTTGGCTCAGGTCTTAGAGCGGGTTCACGATTTATTTGCCAGTTACTGATTCCGTCATCGCTTCTTGCCACGGTCAAATGTGAAATACCTCTAAAGTCTTCAACGCGGGCAAGTAATATTATTTTACCCTTTGCTTCTGCCGCAGCCGCATTAAAAACAGAATTGGCCGCATAAGGCCAATCTTCCACCGACAAAATGGGATTGCCCGGATGCCGGGTAAATAGCTCATGCCGCAAAGACCTGTCAATTTTCTTTTTCATAAACTTATTACATTGAACTTCGGAGCCGTTAAAAAAGTTCTGCTATTCCTTTTCTTATCAGCATTATTGCTATCGCCGCCAACAGCAGGCTCATTATTTTCGAAAGGGCCTTCGTGCCGGCTTCGCCCAAAACCCTCATCACAGCCGAAGCTCCGCTGAAAATTATACCCGCCAGCGAAATATTTACCACAACAGAAATAAGCGTGGCGACCAATCCATACTGCGGGATTATAACCATTGATGTGGTTAAAACCGCAGGCCCGACAATCAACGGCGTTCCCAACGGAACCGCCCCAAGCTCCTGGCCTGGTATTCGTCTTCGCTTGAGCGGGTTAACAATATCGGTTATGGCTATACAGAAAAGTATCGCTCCGCCCGCCACCATAAAATCCCCCATACTTATACCTAATGCCCTGAAGACCCCTTTGCCTAAGAATATAAACCCGACCGCCAGACACACTGCGGTGAGCATCGATTGCGCAATCACCTTTATCCTTTGTTGTTTTTCCACCTCTTCGGTTAGTGAGATAAAGATAGGAAGCACCCCGATTGCATCGACCGCCACGAATATCGGTATAAACGCCAACAAAATATTTTTAAGCTCCATCCTTCTTTCCTTTCCCCAATTACCAGTTACCAATCACCAATTACTAATTACCATTTACCAATCTGATATTCTACCCTCAAATTCAAATCTCGCAACTGGCTTGGTATTTTCCTCTGTTTTCCGCGGAACCTGTGGTTAAATATAAATCCGTATGCCTAAGAAAAAACGTTCGACTAATAAACATCTGCCGAAAGGCCTGAAAATACTCTACGAAGACAAAGACATCCTCGTAGTGGATAAGCCGGCAGGGCTGTTGTCGGTCGCAACGGCAACTAATAAAACAAGGACTGCCTACTACTTCCTGACCGATTATGTCCGCAAAGGCTGCCCGAAGTCGCGAAACCGGCTTTTCACCGTCCACCGCCTTGACCAGTGGACCTCCGGCGTCCTTGTCTTTGCAAAAAGCGAGGAAATTAAACTCCAGCTCCATGCTCAGTGGAAAGAAACGGAAAAGAAATACCTTGCGGTAGTTCACGGCCGCCTGGATCAGAAAGAAGGGATTATTACCTCATACCTCGCTGAGAACAAGGCCTTCGTCGTCTATTCCACCCCCGACCCCGCAAAAGGCAAACTGGCGCGAACCGCTTATAAGGTCCTCAAAGAGACAGACCGATTCAGTTTATTGGAGGTTGGCCTTTTGACCGGCAGGAAAAACCAGATACGCGTCCATTTGGCCGATAAGGGACATCCCATTGTCGGCGACAGAAAATATGGAAAGGCCGCCGACAAATTCAGGCGGCTGGCCCTCCATTCCAAATCTATCTCCTTCGAACATCCCGCGACCGGCCGGCAGTTGACTTTTGAAACCAAACTGCCGGCGTATTTCCGCAACCTGCTTGCCGATGACCCGGATGAATTATATTAAACGCCCGTCAGCCGGGCTGTTCCGCTTTTAGTCTTTCTCGGATTTACCCTCTTTTTTCTCCATCATCGGACATTTGGCTTTATCGGGCTCTGACAAACTGGCTCCCTTCATTGAGCCTGGTTTGCACTTTCCCATGTCATCCTTGTGTCCAAACCAGCCCTTTTGCTCGCCACGAAATTCCTTTTCTCCCTCGAACTTATGTTCCCAAACACCCTCACGTTCCCTGTCGCCCCTGTCCCAGCACGCCTTCATCCCATGACCACCACCCCACGGCCCCATCATTGGACAGCAATGCTTCATAGTCATCACGTGCCCGATTGCTGCCCCTATTAACAGAAGCACAATTGCAATAACAATTGCCTTAAGGCACTGGCAGCAGCAGCAACATTTTTGACCTTCATCTTTCTTTTCGTTTTCACTCATTCTTAGTTCTCCTTGACATTTCTCATATTTAGAACGCCCGGCCGCGCAGCCGGGCCTTTCGTTTCCATAATAATACCAGAATATTCCTCAAATACCATTATTATACGATATATTACTGTGCAGGTTCACTTGGTTAGCTCCTAATTCACTTTGCGGCCCAGCGAAACTTGGCCGATGCGCTGCGGGGATTTGAGTTAATTTCTTTGATTTGCGGTACTGTCGCATCCTCCGCCGCTGACTGGTATATGCCGCCCCTGACACCGTCACGAAACGAGTGCTTAACAAGGCGGTCTTCACCGCTGTGAAAACTTATTATCCCGATTCGGCCGCCCGGACGCAGGCAGTATGGCGCTGCTCTTAAAAGTTCCCTTAAGCAGCCGAGCTCATCATTGACTAATATCCGCAGCGCCTGGAATGTCCGCGCAGCAGGATGCAGCGAGCCGGATTTTGAACTGCGGCGCTGCTGACGCCAGATTTTTTTAATAATGCCCTTGGCGTCAAAAATCACATCAACTAACTGCGAGGTCTGCGTAATCGCCTGCACGCCGCGCTGCGTAACTATCCTGTGGGCAATCTTTTCATGGTCTGGTTCGTCCGCCAGTTCCCAAAAGGCCTCGGATAGTTCCTCTTCGCTGAGACTGTTGAGCAAATCTGCTCCGGTTCGCTTTAATCGGTCGTCCATACGCATATCCAGCGGCCCTTCATTCTTATAGCTCATCCCCCGTTCCGGATTGTCTATTTGCATACTCGAAACGCCGAGGTCGGCAAAAATAATGTCGCATCCGTCGAGATTCTCTTTTTTCAGCACCTTGCCTATCCCGGCGAAGTTGCTCCGATAAAAACTCACATGCACGTTCTCTTTGCTTAGCCGGCCGCGGGTGCGTTCGAGTTCGGCGTTGTCGACATCTAAGGCAATCAATTTCCCGCTGGGCCCTATGTGCTTGATAAACTCGGATGAATGCCCGCCGTAGCCGACAGTGCAGTCAACTATAATCTCATCGCTCTCAGGTTTCAGACACGCTATGACCTCCTCTGTCAGAACAGGAATATGACTGCCGGCCGGCGTCTTGCCTTTTGCAAGCAGATGTGCCTTTATCTCCGGGTAGGCCGTGATGTTGTGTTCCTTGTACTTTTGCTGGTAGTTTTTAGGGTGGGTTCCGCTGTATCTGCGCCGCCGTGGACGCTTCAGTGGTGGCTCAGCGCCATTACCAGATTCGTCAAACGCATTCATTCAAACTCCACACAAACCACGGATTTTTGCATATCAATCGAAAATCAACAATCGGCAATCTAAAATCGATATTGCTGTCCCCAAGTTTTAGCCCTATATATTCCCCTTCCCAAAATAGGACCAATATTCAATCTTCCAAATTGAATAAGTTTTATACATTATACGATTTTCTACGGCATAATTGCATATAAGTATTTTGCTTAAACTGGCAGGATAAAACTTGTCCCCCATTTTTCTCTTATCCCTGTTTTTTCAGCCATTGCATAGCGATCTTTTCATCCTTTTCTATCGCCATCTCTACCGCCGAACGTTGGACATAACCGGCCCGTGCAAGCGGTGCGGAGCCTGCCTGCACGGGTCCATGTTGACGGACTTGTTAGCGGTTGGTTTACCCACGCACGTGCCAATGGAGCGGTTTTGATTCTTCGGACGCTGAGAGTCCAGCTTGTGTAGCAGCTTGTAGAAATGTCTGCTTTTCTGAAGGAGACATCTCACTGCTACGGATATCTGCCTGTCGCCCGTTCATGTGTTCGTGATGAGGCGATGCCCAATTTTTATCGAGATCGAAGCAACCACCCCATGGCAGACTCGCGTCTGTGACAGTGAGTGGTTTGCTGGTCTGTTTTGCGTAAAGATTTGCAAGTTGGACGAGCTTGTTTATGAAGTCCGGTGTGGCCCAATATGGCGAGGGGTGCTCCGTAGTAGGCGTCTTCAAACGAAGGTTAGTGGACGATGGGATTGCTTGAAAACCCTGGAATAGTATTTCGATTAGGTTCTCTACTGATGGATTGTTTGTCGAGAAACGGACGATATAGCGCACAGCACCGCAAACGGTAGGCGCGCGAAAAACAGATTGCACGTTTTGTGGGTAACCGTTAGGCAATGTGAAACTGTTGGGCGAGATGGTCCCAACTGCGGCTGCATCAGTGGTTGCGCCACCGTGATTGTGACCACCCGAGCCCGGGACGCGCTCTAAGGCAATTGTGACTTGAGAACCAGAAGGTCCATTCGTGTAGAAAGTGATGGCCCCACCCGGTTGAACTTGGACGGTTTCTCGAATGCCGATCTCTCGACCATCCTCGACCGGATAAGTGGTAGCAGATGCGGTCTTCGCGCTATCAATCACAAAACCGGACTCATCAGTAGCGGCTTCGAGATAGCATCCTTTGCTGTCGGTGGGAACCTCTGCCAAAATGTCAACAGCTTCTTTGGCTTTCAATGCGACTTGCTTCTTTTTTTGTTGCCGTGACACTCCTCGTTTTGGTGTTGTAGCTGAAGAAGCATTACTCCCCGCTGTTCCGGTGGAATGACCCACATCGTACCCTCCCGCTGTTACGGTGGAATGATCCACACTGTACCCTCCCGGTGTTCCAGTGGAAGGCGTTACATCCACAGGCGTAGGGTTTGACGCTGGCGGGATTGGGTCCGCGTGGATGACATTAGTATCCATGGCCTGTCCACCATGATGAACATCAACGTGACTACTGTCAAACTGTCCTGTATTAACCATTCCTGCCCGATTTAAAGCTGATTTACATTTCCCTTTTCTCTTTGGTTTACTCTTCATTTTATGCTCCTTTCCTTGCATGCAATGACGCCTAACTACTGTTTATATGGTTTCCAGATAAACCCGCATTCGGGTTTCCCTTCCGGATAACACTCCAACCGCAATACTTCCTAAGATGGTATTTCCCATATTTATCCGCCAGAGTTTACCCGCCGTAGGCGGGACGGATAAAACGCTTGGCTACGCAACCAAGCTTTTCAATGCCACAATAATATTAAAATCTCCCTCGAATTACAATAATCTCGCCTTTGCGCAAGTTGATGAATTAATCGACTATATCAAAGCGCATCCGAACAAACCGATGTAAAGACGTAACACACCACTTGATTAGAAGGATTATTGTATGCGCTTCAGTTTCTTCCATTCACGTGCAAGTTTCAAAAAGCCAAGGGCGTTCTCCGGCGTAAGCCACCCCTCGAACGGCTTGCCGCCGAGCAACTTGGCAACTTCCTCAGGGCGGTTCTTGTCCGCCCACGCGGAAAACGCCTGGTCGGCCTTGTCCAATTCCGCAGCAGACTCAGACTGCGCAGACTTGGTCGCTCTGACTTCCTGAATCAAACCATTTTTAAATACTATCTCGCAGCGCTCGTAGACCTTCTCCACCCCGAGGGCCCGCCACATGTCATTCTTCTCCTCAACCGTGCAGAAGACACTGTTGCCCACAATCGAGATGTCGCTGAAAGCGAGGCTGTTGTTGAAAAGGACATCCACAGTGAAGATTTTGCGCAGCCCATCCTTGCCCTGCACCGTGCTGCCGTCTTTCGCCTCGAACCGCGCATCGTCGGTGTAGAAGGAGAGTTCCTTGTCTAACTGATGAAGGTTGTGCGCCCTCTCCATGGCCCGGACCTGGCTGGTCGGACTGGGGGAGCATGAGCTGGCTAGGATTGTCATGCACGACAGCAGAGTGATGTTCCATAGGACAAACAAAGCTTTTTTCATAGGTTATTTCCTTTCCTTTGTTCAGCCGGGATTTCCCATTTAAATCTACTCAGCTACGCAACCTGACCTTTCAATGCCACAATCGTTAAGATGGCATAGCCATAATATCAAAATCTTCCTCGAATTACAGTAATCCCGGATTTCTTATTTTATATTTTAACGAAGCCCTAAGCAAACGTACTTGTCCTAAGCACAGTCGTATTTTGGCAGTTCGAATTTTTTTAGAATTTAGGATTTAGTGTTTAGTATTTTTCTTTGTCTCTGTGTCCTCGGTGGTGAAAAATATGACCGTGTAAATCTTGTGTTAATCTGTGGCAAAAAAATTCGTGCTAATTCGTGGCTAAAAAAAATTTCAATCAAATGCGCAGGGGGGGGTAAAAAATTGTCGAATATTTTCAACCGTTTCTATACTTTTTTCACACTTTTCTATACATTTTTCCAAATTTTTCTACAGTTTTCGACGTTTTCAAACACGAACATGCGCGTTTGGTGCTATCCCAAACTACCTATCTTGCCCATTTTCAATAATCCTCCATAATGCTTCCGTTTGTTATTTTCACTACTCAACCCCGATTTAAGACCGTATAATCAAAGCTGTTATGGCCCGTGCCGTTTATAGAATTATCGATGCCAATTTCAATCGTGCCCGCGAAGCGCTCCGCGTGATAGAGGATTTCTGCAGATTTGCCCTCAATTCCGCCCCATTAACCGAGCGCACGAAGCAGCTTCGGCACGAGCTTTCGGCAGCCATCGGCAAACTCGATGCTGGCCAGCTCATCGCAGGCAGGGATAGCGTAGGCGATGTAGGTGTTGGCAAAACGGTCGACAACCAGCTCCGGCGCAGCAACTTAAGAGATTGTTTCACGGCGGGATGCAAACGCCTTACCGAATCCTTGCGAACCCTTGCTGAGATGACCCAGACGATAAATCCCGAAGTAGCCCAGACAATCGAAAAGCTCCGATTCTCCGCTTATACGCTTGAGAAGGATATTGTTCTTTTTGCCGACACAGCCGAAAAATTCAAACCTGTCAGGCTGTATGTAATAATCAGCAACAGTTTACCTGCCGAGGTGCTTTCTTTAACTCATCAATGCCTCGCCGGCGGGGCCGACTGCATTCAATTGCGGGCGAAGGATATTGACGACGATAAGCTTTTTGCACTTGCCGCTGAATTCGTGAAGGTTTGCAAAGAGGCAGGCGTGCCGGCAATAATAAACGACAGGGTCGATATCGCAGTTGCCGCCGGTGCGGAAGGCGTGCATCTGGGGCAGAATGATATACCTGTCGAGCAGGTTCGCAAACTGCAATTGGCGCCTTTAATTATCGGCAAGAGCACTCATTCCGTCGAGCAATTGCGAGCTGCGTGCGAGGAGATGCCCACTTATGTAAGTTTAGGCCCTGTCTTTGCTACCGGCACAAAGCCGACCGCTGAGCCAGTCGGCCTGGATTATGTCAAACAGGCAACAGAGATACTTGGCGGCATAGGCATCGGCCACGTTGCTATCGGCGGGATAACACCCGGCAATGTCGAAGAGGTTTTGATCGCCGGGGCGAAGGCGATTGCCGTCTGCTCGGCCGTAACCGAGGCCGACGACCCGACAAATGCCTGCAAGGCATTAAAAGAAAAAATCACTGCTTTGCTTAGTTCTTGATGCGGCAAGTTACAGGTGCTAAGTCTTGGATTATGAAAGGTGGATTTTATGGGTTTCACCGATAGAACATATGAAATTCTGCTTATATGCGGAAGTTTATTCTTCCCACTTGTTCTTGTTATATCCTTGTGGGTCTTGCAAAAAAAATTCCCAAAGCGAGAACAGTGTGTCTTTGTTCAATAGTTTCGTTCATTGTAATATCTGGGGCTTGTGTAGTTGACTTTTTATACTTTAATCATGAGTGCGCAATTCTCATACCTGGTTTTGTGCTCACAGCGATGTTTGTGGGATTTTCAGGGCCGTGTAATGTGCCATCCTCATTGCTCTTATGGTTCGGTTTGGTGATGGTGTTTTCAGAGATATTTTACACAGTAGTCCTTCTTGGAGTTGTGATGATTATTTCATACGCCAGAAAAAACTTCTGTAGTAAAACTAACTGAGCCAAACGACAGGAACACAATGAAAACATACATCTACGCCAATAGCCAGATACTTATATCTACACAGCCAATTCACGCCCGTTTTTTTCGTTAACTCGCCTGATTTTCTGACTCTTCATTACGGTCGTACCTGTCCTTTACGTTGGTTTTTGGCCTAAAAAGCGGGCTTTTAAGGTGTAAAAAATACTTAGAAATATCAAGATTTTTCTTGCAAAAAGTGAATAATAGTTTAATATTGTTAAATAGAGGTTTAATTTTATTAAGAAAAAGAGAAAGGCAGATAAATAATGTTGAGGCGGATTATAGGCATAACAGGTATTAGTATTTGGGTAGCGCTAATCGTAATTGCAGTTATATGGGACATTAAAGGCAGAACCGACGGCGTCGAGCCGGTCCAAAAATCCTCGCAGGAATCGGGTACCGAAACTACATCTATCGAAACTTTAGCAAAGGATTTGGTGAGCGCGCTGGCGAGCGGTGATAACAAAAAGGCGGTGGAGAATTTCGACGGGACTATGAAAAATGCGCTGCCGGCGGAAAAACTGCAAGAGGTTTGGAATTCCTTAATCGCTCAGTCAGGGCCTTTTGTCGAGCAAGCCGGGACTCGAAGGGAGAAGATACTACAGTATGATGTAATTTTCGTAACCTGTAAATTTGAAAGAGGAGTTCTGGATGCCAAGGTCGTACTTGACGGCAACAAGCGGATAGCCGGCTTATTTTTCGTTCCCAGCCAAGGGTCTGCCAAATGACAGCTTAATGAGTAAAAGGAAATAAATTTATGAAAGTATTGCCAACAACGTGTCCATCGTGCAGCAGCCAGTTGAACGTAAAAAGTCTTGTCTGCGAGCGGTGCCAGACGGAGATACAAGGCCAATATGAATTGCCTCTGCTATCGAGACTATCCCTTGACGACCAGGGCTTTATCATTGAATTTATCAAGGCAAGCGGCTCGTTGAAAGAAATGGCGCACCTGCTGGGACTCAGTTACCCGACGGTCCGCAACCGGCTCGATGAAATTATCGAACACATCAAACCTGCTGAAAAATCCAAAAAAGACGGCAAGGAGAAGAAATTATGACTGAAACTACAACTAATACCAAAGGGGCAAATAGCAACCTGAGCCATAGGTTCGACCCCTTCGACAAGCTCAGGGCAGGCAAGCTCACTATAGAGTGGCTCTTTAACCCTTTTAGATTCATCGCCGGCGTTAAGACCTTGCTGATAGGTTTAACAATTATATTGATAAGTGCGTTTGTCGGCTCGCTCAGCAATACTCATTTTGACGGCGTACTCGACCTTCATACGGGCGCTGCGGCCCCGATGTGGTTTTTCTTGGTCGAGGGCCTGATTGACTGGATATGTCTGGCGGTTCCGCTATTTCTCTTCGGTTTGATTGTGTCGCGGTCTGCTTTCAGAACGATAGACGTTCTCGGGACGCAGGCATTGGCGAGATGGCCTTATTTGATAGCCGCTTTAGCGATGCTGCCGAATGCCAATCAAAGAGTTCTTGCGTATCTAATGTCCAAGCTTATCCAAACTGCTCCGGCGGCAGCAATTAATCCCGCAGATGTGTTGGTATTCGGATCTGCTATGATTGTAGTTCTTCTTATGACAATCTGGATGGTTGCATTGATGTATCGGGCATACGCGGTATCCTGCAATATAAAAGGCGCGAGGGCGGTCGCAACTTTCATTGTTGGTCTAATCGCAGCTGAAGCGATATCGAAATTTGCCATGTTTTTGCTCGTTCGGGCATTTTTGGTATCTCCATAAAATTCGTAAAACAAGTAAGATTCGGGGCTAACGGAACATTTTCAAGCCCGCGGACGCTTCTAAGAATTATCCACTAAGGACCGATTTCGTTCCGAGGTGATGTTAATCTGGGGTGTTTTGGCAAAATTGTTAATATGGTATTCAGGACTCCATTTTGATTTTATTAATATCCGCCGAGAGCTGGCATAACTTCTTTGTTGCTGGGAAGTTAAGAGTTGCAATTTTCGGCTGTGGCCAAGTCTAAAAAGTGACGGCGGAAACGTATCGGTTTTATTTGGCGCCGCCAGAGATTTCCTTAAGTGCGGAATTTGAGTTATCAACAGGTTATCCACAACGCTAAAACCCTCGCAACAGCACATTTTCCGAGTATTTTCGTAGCAATATCGTGCCAAAAAAAGACCTCCGGGTTATATAAGTCTTTGTAAATAAAAGTCATAAAAAAATAGCGGCTGGATAAAGTGTTTGATATTATTGGTTTTTCAGATTGTGCAATAGGTGGCGAGCGATGAATCGCAAACTTTATACGGAAAGGGACAAAAGTGGCTACCAAAAAATACCCAGTGGTTTGGTTGCAGGGAGCAGGTTGCACGGGCTGTTCTATATCTGTTTTGAATGCAGTCAGTCCCAGGATACAAAATCTTCTGCTCGACGAGCTTGTGCCCGGCCAACAGCTTAATTTAATCTTCCACGCAACGATAATGGCTGGACAGGGTGAGCCGGTAATTGAGGTGCTCAAGGACGCTGAGAAAAACAGAAAAGGCGGCTATATTTTAGTCGTGGAAGGCGCGATTCCCACCGCTGAAGGCGGACTTTACGGCAGCATCGGTGAGAAAAGCGGCGAACATCTGACCATCCAGCAAAGCGTCGAAGAGCTTGGAAGAAACGCGATGCTTACAATTTCCATCGGCACCTGTGCCGCTTATGGCGGAATACCGGCGGCGAAGCCTAACCCCACTTTGTGCAAGGGTGTTAAGACGATTTTTAATGAAAAAGGGATTAAGACGCCGGTGGTGAACGTTCCCGGCTGTCCTCCTCACCCGGAGTGGTTCACAGGCACAATATCTGTGATACTTTTCTCAGGCGTCGAAGCCCTTGATTTGGACGGGCTGGGCCGGCCGAAACTTATCTACGGGAAACTGATTCACGAGAACTGTCCACGACGAGCGGACTTTGATAAGGGAAAATTCGCTCAAATGCTGGGCGACCCGGGCTGTCTCTACAAGCTGGGGTGCAGGGGCCATTACACCTACGCCGATTGTCCCTTGAGGCAGTGGAACAGCGGCGTGAACTGGTGTATCAAGGCAGGCTCGCCCTGTCTGGGTTGTGTTGAGCCGGAGTTCCCGGACGGCACATCGCCGATTTATGAAAAAATTACTTTCGAGGACCTCAAATGAGCAAGAAAATCAAGATTGACCCGATAACAAGGATAGAAGGCCATATGGCTGTCGAGGCCGTGATTGACGGCGGCGTGGTCAAAGAGGCCAAAAGCGCCGGCACACTTTTTCGGGGTTTCGAGATAATCCTCCGAGGCAGAGACCCTCGGGACGCCAATCAACTGACCCAGCGAATTTGCGGCGTCTGTCCCATTGCCCACGCGACGGCATCGGCTTTTTGCATCGATGAGGCGTTCGGCCTGACGGATAAAATTCCGGATAATGCCAAGTTGATTCGCGCTCTTATTTTTGGCTCCAACTTTCTGCAGTCGCATATCCTTCATTTTTATCATCTTGCGGCGCTGGATTATGTGGATGCGGCTGGTGCGGTGGGTGATTTGGCGCCTTTTCTGCCTCGCTACGAAGGTGATTACCGCATATCAGGACAGGCAAACGCTGAATTGGTCAATCATTATCTAAAAGCGCTGGATATCAGGCGAAAGTGTCACGAGATGCTTTCGATTTTCGGTGGAAAGATGCCGCATAATGTCGGCATTGTTCCCGGCGGAGTTACCGAAAAACCGACAGAGGACAAAATCACTAACTTCCTGTGGCGATTGAACGAGATACGTGATTTTGTTGATAATACCTACATTCCGGACGTGATAGCAGTAGCGAAGGCCTACAGCGACTATTTCGAGGTCGGCAAAGGATGCAAAAGACTTCTTACATACGGCGGCTTCGATTTGCCGACCGGCAGGTTGTTCAAGGCCGGGGTTATTTCGCCGGATTTGCAGCATAAGCCGTTTGCCAAAGAAAATATCACCGAGGATGTGAAACATTCCTGGTATGCAGATTCCGATTCCGGAAAAAACCCGGTGCAAGGTGAAACGAGGCCGGAGCTTAGGAAAAAAGAGGCCTATTCGTTCCTGAAGGCTCCTCGTTATAAAGGTGAGGTTTGCGAGGTCGGGCCTTTGGCACGAATGGTAAGCAATTATGTGCAGGCGGACAGCCGGACAAAAGAGCTGGTTGATTCGCTGCTTGGTCAGTTTGGCCTCGGTGTCGATGCCCTGTTTTCGGTGCTTGGCCGACACGCAGCAAGGGCACTGGAAGCCAAACTCGTCGGCGACGCTATGGTTGACTGGCTGCAGGTGCTAAAGCCCAATGAGCCGGTTATCGTCGAAAACCAGGTTCCAGAGACCGGCGAGGGTGCGGGCTTGACAGAAGCTGCGCGAGGTTCGGTGGGACACTGGATGACCATCAAGGACAAGAAAATCGACCGGTATCAGGTGATTACGCCTACCGCCTGGAACGCTTCGCCGAAAGATGATAAAGGCCAACCCGGAGCGGTAGAACGGGCGATAATAGGCACTAAAGTGAAAGACAAAGACAATCCCTTTGAACTTGTCCGAATTGTGCGGGCGTTTGACCCGTGTCTGGCCTGCGCGGTTCATTTACTTGACACAAAGGGGAACAAATTAGGTGTATTCAGAGTTGTTTGATATGGCGGTAAAAGAGAACAGAAAACAGAAGACAGAGGACAGAAGACAGAATAAACACATTTTGGTCCTCGGTTTGGGTAATATCCTGTTGAAGGACGAGGGTATCGGCGTTCATATAGCACACCAGTTGCAGAAGCAGGAATTGCTCGACAACGTAGAAGTTATTGACGGCGGAACCGCCGCGATGGATATGCTGCTGTCACAAGAGGGTTTGGAAAAGCTGGTGGTTATCGATGCGATAAAAGCCGGCAGGAAACCCGGCACTATTTACAAGGCCCGGCTTAAGGCCGGAGAGATGGATAAATTAGCCCGGATTTTCTGCTGCGACAAGGATTTGAAAATAAGCTCACATCAGTTTGGACTGATTGATGCTCTGGCTGCCGCCCAAATGTGCAACCGCGCACCGAGGGAAATTGTAATCATAGGGGTTGAGCCGAAAGAGATAAATTATGGGATGGAGCTGACCGAACAGGTCAGCCGGAAGGTTCCGGAAATAATTAAAATGGTGCTTGAGGAATTTTAAAGATGCTGTTCACAAAAGATAAACCTTTGGATGAAATATTAGAGTCCCTTAGGGAAGAAAAGAATATATTTCTGCTTGCCTGCAATGGTTGTGCCGAAGCGTGCGAAACCGGCGGAGAAAAGGCATTATCGGCAATGAAAGCAGAGGTGGAGAAAGCAGGCAAGAATGTAACGGGGACGTGTTTAGTTGATTTTCTCTGCAATAAAGTTCTGGTAACGACTCGCTTAGCCAGGGAAATGGATAAAATCAAACAGTCTGATTCTCTGCTGATATTAACCTGCGGCATCGGGGTTCAGGCGGTTGCAAAAGTGGTGGATAAGGTCGTGCACCCGGCGGCAAACACCGTGTCCCTTGGCGGATTGCAGGGGCTTTGGCCGGCAGATGAGCGCTGCGAGGCCTGCGGGGATTGTGCCTTAGACTATACCGGCGGGATATGCCCGGTTGTCGAATGCCAGAAGGGGCTGCTTAACGGGCCTTGCGGCGGCGCCAAGGACGGCAAATGCGAAGTTGACCGCGAAAAAGATTGCGGCTGGGTAAAAATTTATGAGCGCCTAAAAAAGATTGGACGGCTGGAAAATTTAAAGAAAATCTACAAACCAAGAGACCACAGCAAAATGCTGCCTTCCAAAGAGCTGCGGAAAACATCATTTTATGACATAGAACGGTAAAGAGCCAGATGCGCCTGATGAGAAGATAAGGAGATATTTGAGGTATGAAGCTTAGGGAATGTTTCGAGCAGGGCAAATATGCAATTACCTGCGAGGTTGGTCCGCCCAAAGGAGTAAACGTTGAAAAATACATTGACGAGGTGGAACCTTTAAGAGAAAGAGTAATTGCTTTCAATGTTACCGACCTTCAAAGTGCGGTAATGAGATTCGGCTCGCTTGCCACCTGTCGGCTTTTAATCGAGCGGGGCCTGGAGCCGGTATTGCAAATGACCTGCCGGGACCGCAATCGGCTGGCTCTTCAGTCCGACCTGCTAAGCGCTTATGGGCTGGGAATCGAGAATGTTTTATGTTTAACCGGTGACCATCCGAGTTTAGGCGACCATCCCCAGGCCAAGGCGGTGTTTGATTTGGATTCAGTTCAGCTTCTCGCTGCTGCTACTTCGCTGCAGCAGGGCAAAGATATGGCGGGAAAAGAATTGGATGGGGCGCCCAAATTTTTCCTCGGAGCGGTGGTTACTCCGGGAGCGGAGCCATTGGAGCCACAGATTATGAAGATGGAAAAGAAAATCGAGGCGGGTGCCCGGTTTTTCCAGACCCAGGCCGTTTACGATACGGAGCAATTTAAGGAATTTATGAAAAAGGTCTCCCACTTTAATGTGCCGGTTATGGCGGGGATTGTAATCTTAAAATCTGCCGGAATGGCCAATTATATGAACGCCAATGTCTCCGGAGTCAATGTGCCGCAGGAGTTGATTGAGGAGCTGAAAGCGGATAAGGAAAAAACCAAATCCGGCCGGACCGGAATAGAAATTGCCGCACGAATCATTAACGAAATTAAAGACTGCTGCCAGGGTATCCACTTGATGGCGCTGGGCTGGGAAGATAAACTGCCGGCAATACTCGATGGAGCCGGTCTGTGAGACTTTGTGGTAATTGATTAAATAGTTACCGAACACTACGATGAAGAATCAGTTGATTTCTATTGGCGAAGCGGTTCATGCCTCAATTCCCAAAACCGCCACTGTGATGAAGCAGTTGGCGCAGCTCGGCGATGATGCCTATTCGGCGCCGTCGGAACCTTTGAACTATATCAAGGGCCTGATTGAATCGCAGGCGGCAGAAGGGGCCGATTATATTGCGGTCAATCTCGATGCCTTTGGCGAAGACGACCCGCAGGTTACCGTTGATATGATGTTAGAATACGTCGTAATGGTTCGCAAATGGGGCGGTGGCGTGCCGATTTGCATCGACAGCAGTAACGATGACGTTCTGACGGCCGGCCTGGAGCAGTGGTATAATACTAAGAAAAAAATCAGGCGGCCGCTTATAAATTCGGTCAAGGTCTATACGATGGATAAAATACTACCGTTGAAAAAACATTTTGACTTTGCTTTTGTCGGCCTTTTGGTTAGCGAGGGAGCACCCATCGGCCCGGGCGGCTCGCATTCGGTTGAACAGTTGTATTTCCTGGCAAAGCAGATTTTCGAGAAAGCAGTTGGCGAATATGGTTTTGCACCCTGGGAGATATTTTTCGATTCGACCGTCTTTCCATTGGCGATAGATATGCCGATGGAGCCGAATGTGCCGGGCTATACCTACCGGGCGTTCGAGACAATAAAGAAAATCAAGGGCGATGCGAAGATGAAAGGTGTGCATTGTCTGCTTGGGATAAGCAATTGCGTTCGCGATTTGCCGGTTCGAAAAATCGGCGTCTGCAGGGCCTACGCTGCAAAGGCGATGGAGTATGGCCTTGATGCCGGCATCGTTAACATTGCACACCATTATGGTCTTGTTGAGCCGGACCCTGACTTGTTAGAGCTGGTTGAGGCCTACGCAAAGATGGATGGCTCCGCTGAAAGAACAAACAAGGCGATGGCGTTAATGGGCAAATTCTGCCGGGAGAGCAGAAAACCAACGCCGTAGTGGCTTGGGCAGAAAAAAATTAGCAAAAAAAGTTGCACAGATTTTTGCCGGCGTGTAGAATACGATTTAGCAGGACTGCGGTCTTAATCGCTTTTCCTCCTCTCTCCCTCCGCGACCCGGTCCTGTTTTTTATGCGCTAAAGGGTGGTTTTGCCGGTTGCGTTTATTTGGGCAATCATTACAATAGCAGACAGCAGAGGCATAAATTTTGTTCTTGCCTTTTTAAGCGGCCTTTGTTAAAGAGAAGCTGGGTTTGTTGAGCCAAGTATAATTTAATAGAAAGGAATCGGATTATGGCAGAAATAAAGGGAACTCCGAAGCCGACAGAAGTGGGCAAAGACGCCCGAATGTGGGGGATGCTGTGTCACCTGCTGGGACTTTTTACCTGTTTTGTCGGCCCGCTGATTATCTGGATGTTAAAGAAGGCCGAAGACCCGTTTATCGATGACCAAGGCAAAGAAGCCCTAAACTTCCAGATTACTGTGGGCATTGCATTTATTGCTGTAGGGATTGTACCTGTCCTGCTGAGATTTCTTGCCTGTGTTACGCCACTCTTAGGACTCGCGGTCAGCGTTGCGGACATAGTCTTCTGTATCATCGCTTGTATAAAGGCAAACGGCGGCGAAGCGTATCGATATCCGGTAGCTATCCGGTTCATCAAGTGAAAAACTTAGCTCGACCGGGCTATCCAAGATAAGTTTTAGCAAGCGGTGCAAATCTGCAGAAACCTCTATTCTTGCAAAGTTGCTGCTGTCCGGATATTATAGCTTAAATGGCAGCAAAATCACACAAGGGCAAGGATAATCAAAGTCCGGCGACCGTTCATAAGAAGGCCTATCGAAATTTTGAGCTTATCGAGAAGTTCGAAGCCGGGATGTCACTTTTGGGCACGGAGGTAAAATCACTTCGCATCGGCCAAGCCAACCTTGACGGCTCTTATGCCAGGATTATGGGCGACCAGTGCTGGCTTGTCGGGGCGACCATAGCGCAGTATAAGGAGGCGGGTGCAAACAATCATGAGCCGACCAGAAAAAGAAAACTGCTGCTGCACAAAGCTGAGATTCACAGGATAAAAATAAAGCTTGAGCAGCGGGGCTTTACGCTTGTGCCTCTTAGGATTTATTTTAATAATAAGGGCCTGGCAAAAATAGAGCTGGCGCTGGCCAAAGGCAAAAGGCAATATGACAAGCGGAAGAAAATCGCCGAACGACAGCAGAAAAGGGAGATTGATAGGAGTGTGAAGAAGTTTCGATATAAAAATAAATAAGTGCGTAAGGTATGAAGGCTGAGGGACGAGGGATGATGAACGAGGGACGAAATTATGGCTAAAGAAGAAAAAAAGGACGAGAAAAAGATTATAATTGACGAAGACTGGAAGCAGCAGGCGCAAAGGGAGAAAGAAACATTGGCTGCACAGGAAAAAACCCAGAAGGAAAAGCCGCAGCGGGATAAATCCCGCCGCGGGCCTTTGCCGAAGGGTGATTTTGCAGCGCTGGTAAGTATGCTTGTTACGCAGGCATTGTTTGCCTTAGGCCTGCTGCAGGTTGAGGGACAGGAGGAGAAAGAGCCTGATTTGGAGCTGGCCAAGTACAGTATCGATATGTTGGAGACCATTGAGAAAAAAACCAAAGGCAACTTGACCGAAGAGGAAAAAAAGGTTCTTGAAAATACTCTCGGCCAGGTTCGTATGGCTTATGTAAAGCTCGCGGGGTAGGTGCATTGGCGGGTATATTGGATAAAATCGTTGCTGATAAAAGGGCTGAGGTCGAGCTTCGCCGCTCGCAGAGGACTCTGGAGCAGCTCAAGGCGGAAATCGGCTCTATGCCTCGGTGCCGCAATTTCTACAAAGCCGTTACCAAGCCGAATAGCCGAGGCATAAACATTATTGCAGAGGTCAAGAAGGCGTCGCCATCGGCCGGGGTTATTCGTGAGGATTTCGACGCCGTGGCGATTGCGCAGACTTACCAGAGTTGCGGGGCGGATGCGGTCAGCATCCTTACCGATGAAAAATATTTTCAGGGGAAGCTCGAATATATAAATCAAATCAAGGAAGCGGTGGATTTGCCGATTTTGCGCAAAGATTTTATTATCGACATCTGGCAGGTCTACGAATCCCGCGCTGCCGGCGCCGATGCGATACTATTGATAGCCGAAGCGTTAACGCCCGGTAAGCTGATGGATTTAATGATAACGGCGGCTGAGCTGACGCTGACGATCCTGTTGGAAGTGCACGAGGCCGACATGCTGCTGGCGGTCCGCAGTCTTATAGGTTTCCCCAAGAAGGGATACAGCGTTCTCGGCATCAACAATCGAAACCTCGCCACGATGAAGGTGGATTTGGGAACGAGCCGCCGATTAGCGGAGCTTGTCGATAATAAAAGGGAGCTTGTAGCCGAAAGCGGGATAAAATCGCGAGCCGACGTTGAAAAGCTAAAGGCCATCGGCATAGGCGCTGTGCTGGTCGGCCAGGTGCTTTGTGAAAGTGCCGATATAGGGAAAAAATTTGAAGAACTTTTCGGCTGAAAAATCTTAGACAGAGTGAGGTTAAAATTATGAATATATTTCTTTATATTCTGCTGGGGGTTGTTGCGGGGATATTAAGTGGGCTTATAGGCATAGGAGGAGGAATAATTATAGTTCCTGCACTGGTTTTATTGTTCGGCCTTTCACAGCACAGCGCACAGGGGACGACGCTGGCTTTAATGGTGCCGCCAATCGGCCTGCTCGCTGCGTGGGCGTATTATAAACAGGGATTTGTTGACCTGAAAATAGCGGCCTTTGTATGTCTGGGCTTCTTTATTGGTGGCTTGCTCGGCGCCAAATTTGCCCTTGGGGTTCCTGGAACGATTTTGAAAAAGATATTTGGGGCGGTGCTGCTTTTTGTTTCACTAAAAATGATTCTCGGCAAATGACTGTAACCAAAGCTGTTATTCTGCCGTTTCTTTTTGTGTTTTCTGAATTTTTGCCCACTCGTCACGGAGCGTTACAGTGCGGTTGAATATAAGTTTTCCGGGGGAGCTATCCGGGTCGATGCAGAAATAGCCGAGGCGCTCGAACTGGAAAGGAGATAACGGTTTCGCATTCGCCAGAGACGGTTCAACGCGGCAGTCCTTCAGCACTTCCAGCGAGTTTGGATTCAAATTTGATGTGAAGTCTTTGTCTTCTTCGACATCGTCCGGGTTTTGGTTTGTGAAGAGATGGTCATACAGCCGAACTTCCGCCGGCAAGGCGTGGGCTGCAGAAACCCAGTGCAGAGTGGATTTGACCTTTCGGCCATCGGGGGCATCGCCGCCTCGCGTCGCAGGGTCATAAGTGCAGTGCAACTCAACGACCTCACCTTTTGCATTTTTGATAGCACTTGTGCAACGGATAAAATATGCGTAACGCAGGCGGACCTCCCGGCCGGGGGCTAACCGATAGAACTTTTTGGGCGGAGTCTCCATAAAGTCTTCTTGTTCGATATACAACTCCCGCGAGAAAGGAACTTTGCGTGTGCCGGCGGCCGGGTCTTCGGGATTATTGACCGCATCCATTTCTTCGACTTTGCCCTGCGGGAAATTATCGATGATTACTTTAAGAGGCCGAAGCACAGCCATTACGCGCGGGCTTGTCTTATTCAAATCTTCACGGAGACAGTGTTCCAGCAGCGCAATATCAATAGTGCTGTTGAATTTGTTGACGCCGATGAGCTGGCAGAAATTCCTGATAGATTCCGGTGAATAGCCGCGTTTTCTCAGGCCGCAAATGGTCGGCAGCCGCGGGTCGTCCCAGCCGCTGACTCTGCCCTGCTGCACCAATTGCAATAGTTTCCTTTTGCTCATTACGGTGTAGGTCAGATTCAGCCTGGCAAACTCAATCTGCTGCGGATGGTAGATGCCGAGCGCATCGAGGAACCAATCATACAACGGTCTGTGGTTTTCAAACTCCAGCGTGCAAATCGAGTGGGTAATTTTCTCTATGGAATCTTCAAGCCCGTGGGCCCAGTCGTAAGTCGGGTATATGCACCATTTATCGCCGGTGCGATGATGGTCGGCGTGCAGAATCCGATACATAATAGGGTCGCGCATATTCAGATTCGGATGCGCCATATCTATTTTCGCCCGCAGCGTCTTTGTTCCATCCGGAAATTCCCCCGCGCGCATCCGCGCAAGCAAGTCGAGGTTCTCCTCTACACTGCGGTTTCGATAGGGGCTGTTTTTGCCGGGCGCAGTGAGCGTTCCGCGGTATTTCGTGACCTCATCAGCCGAGAGGTCGCAAACGTATGCCTTGCCTTTTTTGACAAGTTCCACCGCCCAATTATACATCTGCTCGAAATAATCAGACGCAAAGAAGAGGCGGTCTTCCCAGTCCCAACCGAGCCAGCGGACGTCCTCGATAATTGCGTCGATATATTCCTGCTCCTCTTTGGTTGGGTTAGTGTCATCGAATCGAAGGTTGCACAGTCCGTCGAATTCGCGTGCAATTCCGAAGTTGAGGCAGATTGCTTTTGCGTGGCCGATGTGCAGATAGCCGTTCGGCTCCGGCGGAAAGCGGGTGTGAACGCGCCCCTCCCATTTATTCGTCTTCAGGTCTTCAGCGACAATTGCCCGAATAAAGTCGAGCTTAGTTGTAGAATCGTTTGTGTTCATATTAGCAGTGCCTTTTTGGCGTTGTGTTATAATTTAGCAGATTATAGCCGTCCAGAGCGAAATTGACAGGAGAAAAATGCCTTGTCAGATATGCAAATCGGCCAAGCATACATCCATCTATTCTTGACAATAGTCCCGATATAGCTTAATCTCTCATCGTTTTCACGTATTTTCTTGAGGTTTATAATGATAGTAACCCGTTTTGCACCTTCGCCGACCGGTTATCTTCACGTAGGCGGGGCCCGCACAGCCCTTTTTAACTGGCTTTTTGCCCGGCGGATGGGCGGTAAATTCATCCTTCGCATCGAAGATACCGACCTTAAACGCAACACGCTGACGGCCACGCAGCAGGTGATAGACGACCTTCGCTGGCTCGGCATCGAATGGGACGAGGGGCCGGAAGTCGGCGGGCCGAACGGGCCTTATCTGCAATCGCAGAGGATGGACATCTACGACAAATACGTAAGGAAACTACTCGAAGAGAAAAAGGCATATTACTGCTTTGATACCACCGAAGAGCTTGACGCATTTCGAAAAGAAGCCGAGGCCCAAAAAAAAGGTTTTGTGTATTCCCGCCCCGAAAAATTTCCCGACGAGAAAGAGGTCAAGAAAGCCCGCGCTGCCGGTGAGTCTGTAACTGTTCGATTTGCCGTTCCGCAGGATAAAGCTCTTGTCGTCAAGGACATTGTGCGAGGCGAGGTTACTTTTGCAGCCGGCGAAATGGCTGATTTTATCATACAAAAAAGCGATGGATTTCCGACGTATAATTTCGCCTGTGTGGTTGACGACTATTTGATGAAGATTACGCATATTATTCGCGGCCAAGAGCATCTTATGAACACGCCCGGCCAGCAGGAACTATGGAAAGCGTTGGGTTTCGGCGAGCTTCCAAAGTATGCGCATATGTCCGTTACAGTTAGCGACACCGGCGGGAAACTTTCCAAACGCGAGCGTCCAAAAGCCCTGCGCAACGCCATTAAGAACAAACCCGATATCAATTTGGAAAAACTTGCTGGCATCGGCAACATCACACTTGAGGAAGTCAACGACTTTGTTGCAGGCAAAACCATCTCGGATATGTCAAGTATTAACGCAATGGCTGCTCATCTCGGGGTACATCTGCCGGAAATTAACGTTGTTGATTTTTTCAAGAGCGGCTATCTGCCCGAGGCGATGGTGAACTTCCTTGCTCTGCTGGGCTGGAACCCCGGCGATAAACGCGAGATTATGTCTGTTAAAGAGCTAATCGATTGCTTTGACCTCTCGCGTTTGACAAAGACCAACAGTTTGTTTGACCGCAATAAGCTCATTGCCTTCAACACCGAGCATATTCGGCAAAGCAACAAAGAAAAACTTGTTCAACATTTTAAGGACTACTTAAAGGCCGTCGAATCTCCGGTTATATCAGCGGATGATGAGATGTTAGGCAGAATAATAAGGGCTTGCGAAGGAGCGCGTACGCTCGCTGATATCGAGCGCAAAAGCAGATTCCTATTTTTAGACAACGACCAGATAGAGTATGATGAGAAAGCAGTTAAGGAAGTTTTGTTGAGAAATGATGGTTTGGCTGTTCTGAAAACCGTTCGCGGCAAGCTCGCCGCTATGGAGCAATTCACCGTGGAGAATATCGAGGTGGCGCTGCGCAGCTTGGCCGAGGAAAGAGGCGTCGGTCTCGGCAAAATCGCCCAGCCCTTGCGCGTCGCTCTATGCGGAAGCACTATCAGCATACCGATTTTTGATGCCGCCCAGATATTGGGTAAAGAGAAGACCTTAGAGAGAATAGATAATACGTTGAAAGGAGGTTGGTGAGTGTCGTTATTAGTAACCGGCTCGATAGCGGTTGATACGGTAAAGACGCCTTACGGCGTCAGCGAGAATTGTCTCGGCGGCTCGGCGGTATATTTTAGTATGGCGGCGAGTTTCTTCTCGCCGGTCAGACTCGTGGGCGTCATCGGCCCAGATTGCCCGTTCGATTTGGCGAAGGTTTTTGCCGGCAGAGATGTTGACCTGGCGGGGCTGGAGATAAGAAAAAACAGCAAGACCTTTCGCTGGGCAGGCACATATCACGAAGATATTAACAAAAGAACCACAGACAAGCTCGAATTGAACGTCCTTGCGGAAGAGCCGCCGAAAGTGCCGCAAGTATATAGGAACAGCAAATACGTTTTTCTTGCGAATACGGCGCCGGCACTTCAGCTTCAACTGTTCGACCAAATTGATAACCCCTCCTTTGTGGCTGCTGATACGATGGACTGCTGGATTCGGGGGAGCCGCGATGATTTGAACCAGCTGCTTAAAAAAATCGATTGCCTTATTATCAACGAGGACGAAGCAAAGATGCTGGCGGCCGAGCATAATCTGATAAAAGCAGCAGATGTGATTTTGGATATTGGGCCGAGTATTGTGGTCATCAAAAAAGGCGAATCGGGTTCGATACTTTGCAGCGATGATGAGAGATTTATTCTGCCGGCCTTTCCGGCTGCTGAGGTCAAGGACCCGACAGGCGCCGGCGACAGCTTCGCAGGCGCATTTTTGGGGTATCTGGCACAGGTCGGCAGAACTGATTTTGAGTCATTGAAACAGGCGCTCGCCTACGGCACGGTAGTTGCCTCTTTTACAATTGCTGATTTCTCGCTGGCGGGACTGGCCTCGATAAGCAAAGCCGATATCGACGGCAGGTTGGAAACTTTACGAAAGCTGACACAATTTTAGCAGTGGTGATGTAATGCGATGCTTTATCGCGATAGATATTGATGAAAAAATCAGAAGTGCGTTGGGTGATTTGCAGCAGCAATTGCGGGACGGCGTCGATGTGAAAAAAGGCGATGTCAACTGGGTGAACCCGGATAATATACACCTGACATTGAAATTCTTGGGTGAAATTAAAGATGCAAAAGTCGTTGAGATTTGTAATATAGTTAAGGCCGTTGCCGACAGACATAAAAGTTTTGAGCTAGATATAGAATCGGTCGGCCATTTTGGCGGCAAAAGCGCCAGGGTCTTATGGGTTGGCACCGGCAGGGGAGAAGAGAATTTGTTGGAATTACAGGAGGATATTGAAAAGTCATTGGCTTCGGCCGGCTGGCCGGAGGAAACAAGAGAGTTTGCCGGTCATCTGACCCTTTGCAGGATAAGAAAGCCGGCAGCAGGCATTAAACTGGCGCAAGTGAGCGAAGATTACAAGGATTTTAAGCTCGGAACGATGTCGGCTGATTCGGTCTGCGTTTATCAAAGCGAGCTGAAGCCGGGCGGGCCCGTTTATACTCTGTTAGGAAATTATAAACTGCAATAAATAACCACAAGACAATCGGAGGAAAGTAAAATGGCGAAAACATCACAGCAAAAAACCTCAGAAGGTAAACCCAAAGGCAAAGTGGAACCTTTAAGGCCCCAGGCCGGCGGCAAAGAAGCTGCCCTGGAGCGCGTGATTGCACAGATTGAGAAACAATATGGCCAAGGCGCTATAATGCAGATGGATGAGCACAAGTACGCCAGGATTGAGGGCATCCCCACCGGCTCATTATCGCTGGACATTGCCCTCGGCGGGATGGGTCTTCCTCGCGGCAGGGTTACCGAGCTGTTCGGCCCGGAGTCGTCCGGCAAAACTACTCTTGCGCTTCACGTAATTGCGAGCGCCCAGCGTGCGGGCGGTGTGGCTGCGTTCATCGACGCTGAGCACGCACTCGATACGACCTGGGCTAAAAAATTAGGCGTTGATGTCAGCAGCATGCTGGTCAGCCAGCCCGACACCGGCGAACAGGCACTCGATATCACCGAGATGCTAATCAGGTCCAATTCTGTTGATGTTATAGTTATTGACTCAGTTGCCGCCCTGACACCGGCGGCGGAGATTGAGGGCGAAATGGGTGACACCCACATGGCGCTGCAGGCGAGATTGATGAGTCAGGCGATGAGAAAGCTTACTGCTGTCATCAACAAGAGTAGAACCGCCCTTGTTTTCATAAATCAAATTCGTATGAAAATCGGCGTGATGTTCGGCAACCCGGAAACGACACCCGGCGGAAAGGCGCTGAAATTTTACACCTCCGTCCGGGTCGATTTAAGACGGCTGGCGACCCTGAAAGAGGGCAACAATGCCATCGGCAGCAGGGTCAGGGCCAGGGTAGTAAAGAACAAAATCGCACCGCCTTTCCGTGACGCTGAGTTCGATATTATGTTCGACAGCGGAATCAGCTACGAAGGCGATTTGCTCGATTTGGGCGTTGACTGCAAGGTGGTTGAAAAAGTCGGCGCCTGGCTGAACTACGGTGATATCCGCCTCGGTCAGGGCAGAGAAAACGCGAAAAAATATCTGGCTGAAAATAAAGATTTGCGTGAGGAGCTGAAAAATAAAATCCTCGCCGCAAAAGGCATGGCGTGAAGCCGGCCGAGGTAAGGAAAATCGAAAGTGACGAGTGCGAAGCAAATAAGAAGCGACTTTATAGATTTTTTCAAAAGTAAAGGGCACGAATTTGTCCCCAGCTCGCCCATAGTGCCGATTGGTGATGATACGCTGCTTTTCGCCAATGCGGGGATGAATCAGTTCAAAGATATCTTTTTGGAATTGTCCAGCCCGGAATATCACCGGGTAGTCAACAGCCAAAAGTGTATCCGTGCCGGCGGCAAGCACAACGACCTTGAAGACGTCGGAACTGATACCTATCATCACACGTTTTTTGAGATGTTAGGCAACTGGTCGTTCGGCGATTATTTCAAGGCCGAAGCAATCGAATGGGCTTGGGAGCTTATAACAAAAAGATGGAAAATAAAACCCGACAAGCTTTATGCGACCGTTTTTGCGGGTGAGAAATCAGACGGGCTGAATTTCGACAAAGAAGCCGCCGAACTGTGGCTGAAGGTTACGACGCTGCCGAAGGAGCGTGTCCTTGCATTCGGCAGAAAAGATAATTTCTGGGAAATGGGTGATACAGGGCCGTGCGGGCCGTGCAGCGAGATTCATATAGACCTCGGCCCGGAAAAGTGCGACAAGAAGGATGTGCCGGGGCATAAGTGCAAAATCAACGGCGGATGCAGCAGATTCATCGAGTTGTGGAATCTTGTTTTTATTCAGTATGATAGTCTCGAAGACGGCAAAGTCCTGCCTCTGCCTGCAAAACATGTCGATACAGGAATGGGACTCGAGAGAATCGCGGCAGTTTTGCAGAACAAAAATTCCAATTACGACACGGACCTTTTCATACCGATAATTGATAAAATAAGCAAGCTCTGCGGACAGAAATACACCGGCAGTCTCAATAAGCAGACAGATATTGCTTTCCGCGTAGTTGCCGACCATCTTCGCTGTCTTGTCTTCGCAATCACCGATGGCTGTATGCCGAGCAACGAGGGACGCGGTTACGTTCTTCGCAGAATTTTGCGCAGGGCCTCCCGCTTCGGACGCGTCCTTAATCTGCATAACCCGTTCATCTTTAATTTAGTCCCGACCGTAGTGGATTTGATGGGGGATTTTTATAGTGAGCTTCCTGCAAAACAGGAATTGGTGCAGAGCGTTATAGAATCGGAAGAAACCAGCTTCGGGCGGACCCTCGACCGCGGCATAGAGATATTCAATGCCGCCGCTGAAAAGGCCAAAAGCTCAACAGATAAAACTATCAGCGGCGAAGATGCATTTGAACTGTATGACACTTACGGTTTCCCGCTCGATTTGACACAGCTTATGGCAAGAGAGAGAAATCTTAAGGTCGATACAGTCGGCTTTGATAATCTTATGGAGCAGCAGAGACAGAGGGCGCGGGCGGCACAGAAAACAAGCAGCTTCATTTCGCTGGCTGCTAATACTAAACTTCCCGCCACAGACGATTCCCCAAAATACAAAAGCGACAGATGCGCTACCAAAGTTTCTGGCTGGCTCACTTCCGATGGCAATTATATTACATCAGGGAAATTGGGTGTTTCCGACGGCCCTGTCGGCTTGGTTCTCGAAAAAACCTGCTTTTACGCCGAAGCAGGCGGACAAGTCGGCGATATGGGCAAAATTGAAAGCGATGGCGGAGAGTTTGTAGTGGAAAATACAGAAAAAATCGGCGACTGCATTATCCATCGAGGCAGAATTAAATCCGGCACGCTTGCGGCAGGCGAGCAGGTTGAGGTAATGGTTGACAACGACCGTCAGGCCACTATGAAAAATCATACGGCCACCCATCTTCTCCAGTGGGCGCTGCAGCAGACACTCGGCAAATCGGTCGCCCAGCAGGGTAGTCTCGTCTGCTCGGATTACCTGCGGTTCGACTTTACTTGGCCCAAGGCCTTGACCGGTGAGCAGGTAAAAAAAGTCGAGAACCTCGTCAGGGGAAAAATCGCCGCCGATTTCCCCGTGACCTGCGTCGTTTTGCCCAGAGAAAAGGCGCAAAAACTCGGCGCAATGGCGCTCTTCGGCGAGAAATACGGCAGCGAAGTTCGTGTGGTCGCCATCGGCGCCCAGGACGATAGCCGCCTCTCCGATGCCTTTAGCAAGGAATTTTGCGGCGGAACTCACGTCGCTCGAATCGGCTCTATCGGCGGCTTCAAAATAACCAAGGAAGAAAGTATATCGGCTGGCGTTAGGAGGATAACGGCTTTGACAGGCGAAAAATTGAACGAATTTTTGGAAAAGCGGAGCGAAATCATCGAGAGTTTGTGCGAAACGCTAAAGGCATCAACTGACGACCTTATTAATAAAGTCAAGAAACTGATAGATGAAAACAAAAAGCTCACCAAACAGCTCAAGTCCGCCTCGAAGCAGACCGGCGTTGATATTATGGCCGAGGCAAAACAGCTTTTAGATGGGTGCGAAAAAATTGGGCTCGTCTCGGTGATTATTGGCCGGCTCTCGACCGCCTCAGCCGAACAGGCGCGAGAGGCAATCGATATGCTCAAAAAGAAGGCAAAATCCGCCGTTATAGTTCTTGGTGTTGTTGAAGACGGCAATGCAACCTTGTTCGCCGGTGTCACCGATGACCTTATCGCCAAAGGCCTCAACGCCGGCGACATAGTAAAGCAAATCGCTCCCTTGATTGGCGGCGGGGGCGGTGGCCGTCCCCAAATGGCCCAAGCAGGCGGAAAAAATCCCGAAAAAATCGATGAAGCCCTCGCAAAAGCCGCCGAAATAATAAAAGAAAAATTACAAGCCATTTCGTAATTGTCATTCCCGCGGAATTTATCCCTAAGGGAGCGGGAATCCAGAGATGATTTCAAAGAAACATATACTAATGGTTTCATTGACGTTATGCCTTTGTATCGCGGGGACACTCTTCGCAGCGGACAAACCCGCGGAGATAAACGAACCTAATTTTGCCCCCGGCGAGGAAGTTCGCATCGACGCCAACAACAAATTTATAGGCGGTGACCACTTCATAGTATATGTTCCAGCCGATTATACAAATGAGCAGGATTGGCCTGTGATTTTCTTTTATCACGGAATGAACGGTCAGCCGACGACCTGGCCGTTCAAACAAATCACCGGCGGCAATGGTTTTATTGTTATCGGAATGGGATATGTCCCCAGCGGCGAAGGTCCGATGACTGAAGGCCAGTATGTTAACTATATTAAACGTGAACGCAGAAGTGTTCTGGAGGTCAAGAGATACGTCTCCGGGCATCTCAGAATTGACGAGAAACGATTGTTTGTCACCGGCTTTAGCATGGGCGGCTGGCACGCAGCGGCCATGCTTGAGAGCAGCCCAAAGGTCTGGGCCGGGGCTGTTATCCTTGCTGCCGGCCGACGCCAAGACGCCGGTCTAATCACCACCGACTCTGGCAGAGGGGCGCTACGCGGCAAGCCGATTTATATCGGTGTCGGTGAAAAAGACACCAATCTTGCTCCAGCCAAAAAAGCTGCGGCGTATTATGAAAAACTGGGGGCAAAAGTAACATTTGAGGAGTTTAAAGGAGCAGAGCATAGTTTCGACCCCAGTGGCTCGGAGGTATTACGTAATTGGCTTATCGCAAATAGTTCCGTGGAGAATATACAATCCGGCAAAACCAATTAACGGCCGAAGCCGCGGATTTTTATGCTCCTTGCGTGCGCATCAAGCCCTTCCGCCTCCGCCAGCCGAATAATGTCCCCCGCACTTTCAGCTAATTTCTTTTTATCGTATTCGATGATACTGGTAGCTTTTATAAAATCGTTTGCGCTTAAAGCGCTGAAGAATTTTGCGGTCATTCCCGTTGGTAATGTATGACTTGGCCCCGCCCAGTAATCCCCGACCACAACCGGTGAATAATCACCGATGAATATAGCGCCTACATTATAGATTCTGTCGGCGATTTTTTTGCTTTCCTCGCCGCACTGAATCTCTAAATGCTCTGCTGTGAACTCGTTAACTTCTTCAACTAAATCATCTATATTCGCAAAAAAAGCAATGCCGCTATGTGCTTTTAGACATTCGATTGTTTCCTCGGATCTGTTTAACTGCCCTACCTGCTTTTTAAGTTCTTCGAGAACTTCTTCTGCGATTTTCTGCGAAACAGTAAATAGAAACGCACAACCCGGGTTATGTTCCGCTTGACTGAGCATATCGGCTGCCACCCACGCGGGGTTTGCCTTGTCATTTGCTATTATCAATACCTCGCTCGGTCCTGCTATCAAATCAATACCAACCTCCCCAAATACCAGCTGTTTTGCTGTTTGCACCCACTGGTTACCGGGGCCGACGATTTTATCTACCTGCTTAATTGTTTTAGTTGAAAATGTAAGTGCAGCTACGGCTTGTACACCGCCGATTCGATAAACCTCATCAATTCCCAGCCCATAGCAAACAGCTAATGTTGTCGGGTGAATGCTTGGAAGAATGTTACCCTTGTATCTTGGCGGTGAAACCACAACTATTTCTTTCACTCCTGCCACCTGTGCAGGGACAGCGCACATTATTACAGTCGATGGCAGTGGCGCAGATGCCCCAGGCACACAAATACCAACTCTCTTTATAGGTTTGTACTTTATTCCAGTGCCGTCGGAACATTTTTTGTCATTTCCTATAAAAATTTCTTCTTGGTACTTGCGAACATTCTTAATTGCTTGTTGAACCGAAGCTAAAAGTTTAGGATTGCTTTTTTTAAGTTCTTTATGAGCTTTTTCCAAGTCTTCTTTAGAAATACGAAATTGTTCAGGTGTTAAATTAACCTTATCAAAAATCCATGTGTATTTCGCCACCGCCTCGTCAGCCGTGTCTTTGTCTTTTGCAACTTCCTTAAGGATATCTTCGACTTTTTGTCTATTTTTGATATGGAGAGGACCAATGCCGAAACTCGATAAGCCAAGCTTTGAGAGGCGAAACTTATACAACCTGTCTTGGAAGTCTGGCTGGTCATATGAAATCAAAAGGTTGTCAAGTTCGTTTGGCAAAAGATACTCCTTTATCTTCCGAAGTTTTCGTGGCTGTAAGCCCGTGTTGTCTTCTGCAGCAGCAGATAATATTCTCCTTTGTATTGCGTTATAATCCCTGCTATTTTGAATCGGACCGGGTCCGGCTCAATAGACTGTTCGTGCTGCGCCAGTTCCAAAATTTCACAGGGCAGCAGTTTCAGTGAGACCTGCTGGATGTTCCTGCCGAGAGCGTCAAGGGCAACTTCAGGTTCTCCATCCGCTCTCTTATCTAAAAATGCAGTTCTGTCGGCCAAGATGTAGTCCTGCTTTAATTGCAATCCTTCTTTCAACTGTTCCTGTCGGAGGACCCGCCTGTTTTTGAGTTTTTTTACTATCTCTTCCGGTATGGCCAATGCATCGTTCGGCTCATTAATGGCTATCTTGACTTTTGACGGTTCTCCCGGTTTGTTTTGTTCCTCGACCGGACTGACGGGCAAAAAATAAATTGGGAATATAAAATTGTTGCCCCTGTATTTTGTAACATTGCCCCACAGCCGATAATCTGCCTCAGCACGTTTTTGGGCGTCAGCGGTTATCTTTTCCAAAGCCGTCGATGGCAGCAGTTCGACAACCGAGCCGGCGCTGATTCGGCCTGTATCATCGCTTATCTCCGAATCAAATTCAAAAAACCATTTGCCGTCAGCGGTGCTTAATTTGCCGTCAACGCCTGTCAGGCCGAAGCCGTCCCGCAGCGGAGTTTGGCGGGCCGCTCCGGCCGATGCCACGCAGCTTAAAAATGCAAAAATCAAAATCACTGCTCTCTTGCTCATATCAACAGTTACTAATCAGCCCTATAACCTGCTCCGGCCCGTCTGCTTGACGGATGTATCGGATACTCTTTGGGTCATCGCTTGCGATTAAATCGACCAACGGCTTCCAAAATCCGCCTACAAGTATAATCGGTTTATCTGCTTTGATAAAGCCCTTGTTTTTCAATTCCCAGACCTTTGCCAGTTCGAGCAGCGTCCCTGTTCCGCCGGGCAGCACAACGTAGGCCCGTCCCAGCTTTATCAGCGTATCGAGCCGTTCGTCCAGCGATTTGGTAACAATTTCGCGACTGATATATTTGTTTGCTGTTCGTGCGAAAGCTGAGCAGGTAACGCCGATGGTTTTACCACCGGCTTCAGCCGCTCCTTTGGCCGCTGCCAGCATTGTGCCGCCGTATCCACCGTTGGCAATGGTAAAGCTGGCCTCAGCCAGCAGTTTGCCGGTCTGGTATGCCAGCTCGTAAGCCGGCTCACCGGACTTTGCGTCAGCCGTGCCGAAGATGGTTATTGTTTTATCATTCATTTGCCTTGTTGCGCTTGTCCGCCGCAGGCGGAGGTGTAGTTCAATAGTCCCGCCGAGAGCAAAATTTTTCTCTCCCTGTCGGAAAGTTCCAGCTTGCCGACGAGTTCAAATGAGCCCGTCTTATCGATAATCTTGATTTCATCATTGCTTTTTATCGCTTCGAGCAGATTATCAATTTGCAGCCGGTCGCCGGGTTTGATTTTATCGTAGTCACCCGGCTCGGCAAACACTATCGGCACTATGCAGAAATTAATCAGGTTTGCCTTGTGGATTCGCTCGATACTCTTTGCAATTACGGCTCGGACGCCCAGATACATTGGGCAAAGTGCGGCGTGCTCTCTTGACGAGCCTTGGCCGTAGCTTTCGCCTGCCACGATGACCCCGGCAATTGCCTTTGCCTTCAACTCAAGGGCTCGCTCGGCAAATGTCGGCTTGCCTTCTTCGTTGAAACAATGGAAAGCCACTTTTGCATATTCCGGCACATTCGAACGCAGCTTCAGGAATCGCCCGGCCGGCATAATATGGTCGGTGGTTATCTTATCGCCGCATTTGATTAAGACTTGTCCCTGAAATTTTTGCGGCAGCGGCGGCGGCGTTTCCGGAACGACAATCGTCGGCCCGCGTATGACCTCTGCTTTTGCCGCTTCTTTTTCGCTCAAAGGCGCTTCTATCATATTGTCGTTGATAACAAATTCGTCCGGCAGTTCTATTTTTGGGTATTTCATCCCGAAAATTTCAGGCAGCCCTCGCGGGTCGGTAATTCGCCCTGTCAGAGCCGAAGCGACCGCTGTTTCGGGACTGACTAAATAGACCTGGTCGCTGGCTGTTCCACTTCGCCCGGGAAAGTTCCTGTTGAATGTTCTCAAGCTCACCACTCCGTTTGCCGGCGAAAGGCCCTGGCCGATGCACGGACCGCAGCCGGATTCAAGAATGCGAGCGCCCGCCGAAATAATATCCGACAACGCCCCATTCTCTGCCAGCATATTTAGCACTTCTCTGCTGCCGGGTGCGATTGCGAATTCGACCATATTGTTTATGCGTCTGCCCTTCAATATCTTTGCGACCATCATCAAATCGGCAAAGCTGGAGTTTGTGCAGCTGCCTATTATAACCTGTAGTGAGCCTGTCGAACCTATTTGCTCCGTTTGAACCCCGGCGATTTCCGCAACGGCTTTGACATTGTCCGGCGAAGACGGACAGGCCGCCATCGGCTCAAGCTCACTAAGATTTATCTCGATGATACGGTCATATTCGGCATCCGGGTCAGCCGCTAACGGCTGATAGTCTTTTTCTCGTTTCTGGGCGGCTAAGAATTTTCTCGTTTGTTCATCGCTGCCGAAAATACTCGTTGTTACGCCCAGTTCCGCTCCCATATTCGTTATCGTCGCCCGTTGCGGCACAGTCAACATCGAAACGCCCTTGCCGAAATATTCGACCGCCCAGTCCACGTTACCTTTTGTAGTAAGAATACTGAGCAGTTTAAGAATAACGTCCTTAGCGGCTACCCAGTCGTTCAATTTGCCGATCAGTTTGACGCCCAGGACTTTCGGGCAGGTAAGATAAAAAGGCCCGCCTCCCATAGCGACTGCCACATCCAGCCCGCCGGCCCCGATGGCAAGTGTCCCGATTCCGCCGGCGGTCGGCGTATGTGAATCGCTGCCCAGAAGCGTCTCGCCGGGCTTGGCGAACCGCTCTAAATGAACCTGATGACAGATGCCGTTGCCTGCCCGCGAATGGTAAACTCCTGTCTTGGCCGCTGCCGTTTGCAGATATAAGTGGTCGTTATGGTTTTCCGGCCCGAACCCTGCTATATTGTGGTCGATGTAGCTTGCCGAAAGCTGCGTTTTAACTCTGCCTGCCTTCATTGATTCGAACAGCAGAAACGCCGTCGTTCCCGTAGCGTCCTGCGTCAGCGTCTGGTCAATCCGAATGCCGATTTCTTCGCCTTTGGCGATTTTGCCATCGGCTAAATGGCTGGAAAGTATCTTGTATGTCAGTGTTTGCCCCAATTTTCTTCTCCATAAAACTCAAACCACACAATCTAACATAAATGCTGCCCAAAGACAAATCTTGAGGATTGATTATTTTTAAGCTTTTTCCAATTGTTGGGTAGCGATGGTCAATAAAAAAGCGGCCTTATGCTTAACAGCACAAGGCCGCCTGCAAACAATCCAGTCCGGCAATCAACCTTATTATATTATCTAACGGTTGTTATGCTCACTCACCAGGTACGCATCTGCTACATTATATGGCCCTCCTGTTCCATCCTTACTAAGTGTACCCCAATAGGGTACTGCCCCAAGCTCCCTGTCCCTGGTGGTAGCGGGAGGGGTATTAGAAGTCCAGCATTTCCAGATATTATCCTTCGTAATACCGACATTGGGGAATTTCTCAAACCCCACATGGGAGTCATTAAACAGGACATTTTGCCCTTCTCGCTGGTGTGCTGCCGCATTACCTGTCTTGTCCGGGTCGGAGTAATGCGCTGGTGTGGGAGTCTGTTGCCAGGTTGGAGCTGCTCCTTCGGAGGTAGTTTTACCGTCGATATAACCGCCAGAAGCGCCAGCACCGCCAGCATTCTTATCCAGGTAAGGGTTCCTGTCTGCACATACTGGGCTGGCAGGGTCGCTATACGAGCCGAGTGAAAACGATAACACGGGTGAGCTTTTAGTGTTCTGATAGGGGTCATGATAGGAGTAGCTGCAATACTGGCCAGGATAGGATTTGGTTGCGGGGGGCAGGGTTCCGAAGTCCCAAACACCGGTAAGATCCAATAGTTGCCCAGTAGTACTATTAACGGGGGGGGTCGAAGCTTCAGAAAGTTTAAACTCTTTTATCCCGGCGTCGCCCTTGCAGACAAACTGCGACGGAGTCACATCGGCATACTTTACCAAAAGATAGAGGCTGCATGTAACGGTTACCTTAGCGGGCTGCGAGCCGTATTGTCCCCCGGTCTGGTTGATCCAGTCCTCTATATACCCACGGGTGTCCCATTCGCTAAGTGGACCACCTCCACGCGGATAGTCCCCCTGGTAGTCGTTGGCATAGAGCAGTATAGCCTTGCCGATACCGGCAAGGTTCGAGCCGCAGACTACTCGTTGGGCAGTTCGCCTCACCGCAGCCAGAGCAGGCAGCAGAATGCCCATCAGCACTGCTATAATCCCAATCACGACCAGCAGCTCAACTAATGTAAAACATTTTCTTTTCATTTTTTTCTCCTTTTTACTTTTTTCGAGATTCACGAGCCCAGTTGCTCTTAAGCCCGCTTTGGTTATATTTTAATAAATAATTGCAGCTGACTGTTGGGTCCCCATTTTGCAACAGCTTACAGAATAGGAACCCCTGCAACATCAGAGTATAAGGACACTGTTTTTTTCGCGAATCTCCTTAATTTACTATTTGTTTTTGCTTAAGAACAACCGGTTCAAACTTGTAAGACCGAATTTTGCTGACAAGATTCACAAGTTATTTCTCTCTGTGTTCAAGGCTGTTTTTGGCTCGATGGCATAAGTCAAACTGAAATAAGCTTCTTTGTTGGCAGGTAGGCTTGAGGTATGATAAGTGAAATATGATAGCATTCTAAGTTATAATAGGGTTTTCAAACCTACTTACCTCTATTTAAACAATAGCACAGGACAACTTTTTTGTCAAACAAATTTCGTCAATTTCTCTTAACTTTCTTGAAAAATTTCACAATTCGCTTAAAATTCCTGTTTTCAGGCCTGAAATTGTGGATATGACTACTTTTGAAAAAATAAAAAAACTGCTAAAAAAGCACAATCAGAGCCATCTTTTGGCGTTCTGGGAGCAGCTAAACCCGGCCCAAAGGCAGAATCTGCTTGCACAAATTGAGAGGCTCGATTTTTCGGGAATAGACAGGTGGGTGGCTGACTACATTAAAAAACCCGCTTCTGCCGCCATACCTGTTGATTTTACCCCTGCTTGGTTCTACGGTCTTAATCCGCTCGGCCCGGAGCAAGAACGCAAATACGCCCGCGCCAGGGAATTGGGCAGGGAACTGATATCGGCCGGCAAAGTTGCCGCTTTTGTCGTCGCCGGCGGACAGGGAACCCGGCTCGGATTTGCCGGACCAAAGGGAGATTTTCCCATCAGCCCTGTTAAAAGCAAAACGCTGTTTGAAATCTTTGCCGAAACTATCGCAACAGTGTCGGAAAAATACCAGGCCGTCTGCCCCTGGTATATTATGACCAGCCCCTTGAACTACGCCGAAACCGTAGAAATCTTTCGTTCAAATGGTTATTACGGCCTGAACGAAAAAGATACCTTTATATTTCAACAGGACACCTTGCCCAATTTTAGTTTCGACGGCAAAATTCTCCTCGCCGACAAAGACAATATTGCCTGCTCGCCCGACGGACACGGCGGAAGCTTGAAAACGCTTTACAAAAGCGGTGCCATCAAGGATATGAAAAAACGTGGCATAGAGTTTATCAGTTACTGGCAGGTCGATAATCCCCTCATAAATATCTTTGACCCGCTTTTTATTGGCCTGCACGCTCTCGATGAGGCCGAGATGTCCTCAAAGGCCCTGATAAAAACAGGCCCTTATGAAAAGCTCGGCAACTTCTGCTTGGTTGACGGCAAAGTAACCGTCATCGAATATAGCGACCTGCCTGACGAGCTGGCAGAAAAGCGAAACCCCGATGGCTCTTTGGTTTTCGAGCTCGGCAGTATCGCTATCCACATTATCAATCGCACCTTCGTTGAAAAGCTCAACGCCGCCGGTTTTGCTCTGCCGCTGCACAAAGCCGTCAAGAAAATCCCGCACATCGACCAGCAGGGAAATTTTATTAAACCCCAGCAGCCAAATGGTATAAAGTTAGAGAGCTTTGTTTTTGATGCCTTGCCCTTGGCTTCAAAGTCGATAATTTTAGAGACGCTGCGAAGCGAAGAATTTGCTCCGGTCAAGAATGCTACAGGCATCGACAGTGCCGAAAACGCCAGAGAAATGATTGTCGCCCGCGGCACCGCCTGGCTCGAATCGGCTGGCATAGCTGTCCCTCGCAAGCCGGACGGCTCGCCCAATTGCCTCATCGAAATTGCACCGAGCTTTGCGTTAGAAAAAGATGACATCAAAGCAAAACTAAATCAGATACCCAAAATCAAACCGAGAGATTCACTCTGCTTGGCCTGATTTTAAAGAAAGGGGTGTTGTAAATGGCGCTGTTATTAGGTTACGACGTCGGAAGCTCCTCGATTAAAGCTACGTTGATGGAAGCTGAAACTGGCAGAGTTCTGGCAACGGCGACTTCGCCCGAAAAAGAATTAGAGATTATCGCCAAGAAGTTTGGCTGGGCTGAACAGCATCCGCAGATCTGGTGGGAAAATGTCGTCGCCGCGACACAGAAGATAAAGGCCCGGACAAACTTTACTGCAGATGACGTCAAAGCAATTGGCATATCATACCAGATGCACGGCTTGGTTATTATTGACAAAAAGCAGGATGTGCTGCGCCCGGCCATTATCTGGTGCGACAGCAGGGCTGTCGAAGTCGGCCGAAAAGCGATAAAGAGCATCGGTGAGAAAAAATGTCTGACCCGCCTGCTGAATTCGCCGGGTAATTTCACTGCTTCCAAACTCAAGTGGGTAAAAGACAACGAACCGAAAATCTTCTCGAAAGTCCACAAGATGATGCTCCCCGGCGATTACATCGCAATGAAAATGACAGGCGAAATCAGGACCACGCCTTCAGGTTTGTCCGAAGGTATAATGTGGGACTTTAAAAAACAGGAACTGGCTGATTTGGTTTTGGAGCATTACCGGATACCGCAGGAGCTCGTCGCCGAGGTCGTCCCGACCTTTTCAGTTCAGGGTTACATCACCAAAGAATCGGCTGATTTGCTGGGTCTCAAAGCCGGAACCGTCGTTTC